>Ga0255338_1004585_pt1 | contig 14003 bp, 12 predicted proteins | sample MeOH1_35cm_T4_19_FD_203715 | JGI IMG/M metagenome (GOLD analysis project Ga0255338, IMG submission 203715) | Sandy soil microbial communities from University of British Columbia, Vancouver, Canada - MeOH1_35cm_T4_195 | ecosystem: Engineered > Artificial ecosystem > Sand microcosm > Unclassified ...
TTTTGCGATATGCTTTGAACCTATGACGATTCTCACTGTCCGCGAGCCTGCGCCGGGTCCCGCGAGCGGGAATCAAGCCATGGGCACCGCGACCATTGGGACCATTCGAAGGCTGCTGACATGACCGAGGACGACTTCCGTACTTACATCGCCGCCTTCAACGCCCGCGATTTCGCCGGGTTTTCCAAGTATTACGCCGACGACGTCGAGTTCAACCTCGGCGACCGCAAGCAGATCATCGGCGCCAGGGGCATCGTCGAATTCTACACCGGCGTGTTCGAGCACATCGCCGAGGAGCTCGAGATCCTCGACCTGATCGTCGCCCCCGACGGTGCGGCGCTGCACAGCCGCACGAAATTCACCACGATCAAGGACTGGCCCGACTTCGAGCTGTGGCCGACGACGGTCGGCGACGTGCGGGTGGTCGAGAGCATCAACATGTACCGCACCGCGAATGGAAAGATCGTCAAGATTCTCTCGGGGCGCTACTCGAGCAAATGAGCAGGGCCACGGATTACATCGTTGTCGGCGCGGGCTCGGCGGGGGCGGTGGTCGCCGCGCGCCTGAGCGAGGACCCCGCCGTCACCGTCACGCTGATCGAGGCCGGGCGGCGCGAGCGGCATCCGCTGCTGGCGATGCCGGTGGCGTTCCCGGTGGTGATGAACACCCCGCGCTGGAACTGGAACTACGAGGGCGAGCCCGAGCCGTTCGCCGATGGCCGCCGCCTGCGCCAGCCGCGCGGCAAGGGGCTCGGCGGATCGTCGCTGATCAATGGCATGCTCTACGCCCGCGGCCACGCGCGCGACTACGACGAGTGGCGCCAGCTCGGCCTCGCCGGCTGGGGCTACGACGACGTGCTGCCGTACTTCAAGCGGTCCGAGAACCACTGGGGCGCCGCCGACCACTACCACGCGCGTGGCGGGCCGCTGTCGGTCACCAAGCATATCCCCGACACGCGGCTCTACCCGCGCCTGATGGAGGCGGTGAACAAGCTCGGCTACAAGACCCAGATCGACCACCACGGGCCCGACCAGGAAGGCTGGGGCAGCCCCGACATCTCGATCCACAACGGCTGGCGCGGCAGCACCGCGGCGCGGTTCCTGTTTCCGGCGATCAAGCGACCGAACCTGACCGTGATCACCGGCGCGCTGGCAACGCGGGTCGAGGTGCACGCCGGCCGCGCCGTCGCGCTGCACTACCGCCAGGGCGGGCAGGACCACTGCCTCGAGGCGGCGCGCGAGATCGTCCTCTCGGGAGGCGCCTACAACACCCCGCAACTCCTGCTGCTCTCGGGCATCGGCCCCGCCGACGAGCTGCGCGAGCTCGGCGTGAACGTGGTCCACGACCTCCCCGGCGTCGGCCGCAACCTGCAGGACCACCCCTCGATCGCGATGGTCTGGAGCGCCGAGCGCGCGGTCACGCTGACCAACGATCTCCGGTTCGACCGCCTGACGCTGTCGGTCCTCGAATGGGCGCTCACCGGCAAGGGCCGCATCGCCAACATGCCGGTCACCGCCAACGGCTTCGTCAAGACCCGCCCGGAGCTCGAGCGGCCCGACGCGCAGTGCCTGTTCCAGCCGACCTCGATCTTGGCCCGCCCGTGGTTTCCGGCGGTCAAGAAGCCCGAGGCCGACGTGGTGGCGATGGCCTGCGTCCAGCTGCGCCCCGAAGGCCGCGGCTGGGTCAAGCTGGCCTCGGCCGATCCCGCGCAGCCGCCGCGCATCCTCACCAACGTGCTGTCGACCGAAAACGACCGCGCGTTCTTCCGCCGGATCGTCCCGCAGATGCGCGAGATCCTCGCCACCGCGCCGCTCGCCGACGTGGTCAAGGCCGAGCTGATGCCCGGCGCGGCGGACGACCTCGACGCCTGGGTCCGCGCCAACGTCCGCACCGCAATGCATGCCGCCGGCAGTTGCGCGATGGGCACCGGGCCCGACGCGGTGTGCGACGCCGCGCTCAGGGTCCGCGGCCTCGCCGGCCTGCGCATCGCCGACGCCAGCGTGATGCCGCGCATCGTCGGCGGCAACACCAACGCCGCGACGATAATGATCGGGGAAAAGGCGGCGGCGCTGATTCGCGAATCGTAAGGGCCCGAGGCATGCCGTTCCTGCACCACCTCCGTTCGTGGTGAGCCTGTCGAACCGCGATCGCGCTGCGCTCGCGTCCTTCGACAAGCTGAGGACGAAGGGATCGAGGTTTGATTGAACGGAGAGCGCCGGCTGCCTACCTAGGCGCGGGGTCTGACAGGACGGAAGAATGACAGTTCATACGACCAAAATGCTCATCATCGGCTCGGGCCCGGCGGGCCTCAGCGCGGCGATCTACGGCGCCCGCGCCGGGATGGCGCCGATCGTGGTGCAAGGGCTGCAGCCCGGCGGCCAGCTGACGATCACCACCGACGTCGAGAACTACCCCGGCTTCCGGGACGTGATCCAGGGCCCGTGGCTGATGCAGGAGATGGAGGCGCAGGCGGTCCACGTCGGCACGCGGATGATGTGGGACACGATCACCGAGGTCGACATCGCGGGCGGCTCGCCGTTCCGCGCGATCGGCGACAGCGGCGACGAATATGTCGGCGACGTGCTGGTGATCGCCACCGGCGCGCAGGCGAAGTGGCTCGGCGTTCCCGGCGAAGAGCGGCTCGGCGGCAAGGGCGTCTCGGCCTGCGCCACCTGCGACGGGTTCTTCTACCGCGGCAAGAAGGTCGCGGTGATCGGCGGCGGCAACACCGCGGTCGAGGAGGCCTTGTACCTGACCAACCACTCCGACGACGTCACCCTGATCCACCGCCGCGGCGAGCTGCGCGCCGAGAAGATCCTGCAGGACCGGCTGTTCGCGCACCCGAAGATCACCGTGATCTGGAACAAGCGCGTCGACGAGTTCCTCGGCGACCCGCTCGGCGCCGGCCTGACCGGCCTCAAGCTGACCGACACCAAGACCGGCGAGGTCAGCGAGTTCGCCACTGAAGGCGCGTTCGTCGCCATCGGCCACTCGCCGGCGACCGAGCTGTTCAAGGGCAAGCTGCCGATGGACGCGAACGGCTACCTGCAGGTCGAACCCGGCACGCCGAAGACCTCGGTGCCGGGCGTGTTCGCCTGCGGCGACGTGATGGACCACGTCTACCGGCAGGCGGTGACCGCGGCGGGGACGGGCTGCATGGCCGCGCTCGACGCCGAGCGATTCCTCGCGGCGCGCGAGTTTGCACACACCAAGGCCGAAGCAGCCGCCTGACTGCCTCAGTGCAGCGCGCTGCTCGCAGGACGCGCCAGCTCGCCATCCGGCAGCTCGAGGCCGGCTTGCGCTTGGCGGTAGCTCAGCACGCGCGCGGTGAGCGTGGCCAGCATATCCGCGAGAGCGCGCTGCTCGTCCGACAACGGGGCGCCTGGCTGATAGGTGACGACCAGCGTGCCGAGCGCAACACCGTGCGCGCCGACGGCGGGGATCGAGATCAACGCGCGCAGGCCGTGCTTCAGACCCAGTTGTTTCCACCCCGGGCTGAAGCGCCCGTCGAACGCCACGTCGGTGCATTCGACGGTCTTGCCGCCGAACACCGCCAGCGCGCAGCTGCCTGGCTTGTCGGCCACGAGGATTCCTCTCAGCGCCGCGGCATAATCGTCGGCCAGCGAGGGAAAGATCGCGTTCTCGAACAGCTGGGCCGACCGGTCGAGGATGGTCACGCCGACGATGCTGTCGGGCAGCTGGCGCTCGAACGACAGGCACAGGTCGAGCAGGAGGTCGGCAGCCGCCGCGCCGTGGGCCATGCCGTCGAGGACGCGGGCCGAGAGATCGGGCAGGAATTCTGGCATGCTCACGATCTCGAATAAAGGGCCGTCGCGGTTGTGGTTCCCGACCGTTCGCATGGCGCACGAAACGCGAACGATCGCCGGAGCTTAGCAGGCCCGCACCCGATCGCCCAGTGCGGTCGAACCAAAAGCGAGCCGTCGCCGGGCTCGGGTTATCCCCCCGCCGGCGTCACCCGCAGCAGCTTGCCCTGGGCCCCGTCGGTCAGCACGTACAGCGCCCCGTCGGGCGCCTGCCGGACCAGCCGCAGCCGTTCGCGGCGGTCGGCCAGCAGGCGTTCCTCGCCGACCACGCGGTCGCCGTCGAGCACCAGCCGCACGAGGTGTGCCTGGCTGAGCGAGGTGACGAAGGCGTTGCCCTGCCACTGCGGGAACATCTCGCCCGAGTAGAACATCAGGCTCGAGGGTGAGATCACCGGGTCCCAGAAATACACCGGCTGCTCGAGCCCCGCCTTGGCAGTGCCCTCGCCGACCGGCTGGCGGCTGTATTCGAGCCCGTAGTTGATCACCGGCCAGCCGTAGTTGGCGCCGGGCTTGATCAGGTTGAGCTCGTCGCCGCCGAACGGGCCGACGTCGACTTCCCACAGCTGGTCGGTCCCCGGGCGGAAGGCGAGGCCGAGCGGGTTGCGGAAGCCGAGCGCGTAAAGCTCGGGCCGCGCGCCGGCCCGCCCCGCGAACGGTCCCCCGGGCGCCGGCTGGCCGTCGGGGGTGATGCGCACGATCTTGCCGATGCCGCTGTCGAGCTGCTGGATGTACGGCCGCAGCGGGGTCGAGGCGAGGTCGCCCAGCGTGACGAACAGCATGCCGGCACGATCGAACAGCAGCCGCGCGCCGAAATTGCCGTGCTCGGATTTGAGATCGGGCTCCTGCCGGTAGATCACGGTGACGTCCTCGACCCGCGGCACGGGGCCGTCGACCAGCCGCCCGCGCGCGACCGCGAGCACGTTGCCCGCCGGGCGGTTCTCGACGTAGCTCCAGTAGATCCGCTGGTTGCGGGCGAAGTCGGGATCGAGCGCGACATCGTCGAGCCCGGAAATTTCCTGCACCGTCACCGGCGGCAGCCCCGCAACCGGCGGCGACAGCGTGCCGCCGGAGACGATGCGCATCGTGCCGGCTTTCTCGGTCACCAGGAAACGCCCATCGGGCAGCAGCGCCAGGCCCCACGGAAATGCGAAGCCCTCGGCGACCGTCTCGACGGTCAGCGCCACGGTGGACGGCGTGAAGGGCGCGCGCGTCTGCTGCGCGAACGCGGGAGCCTGGTCGGGAGCGTTGCGGTTGCGGCATTCGACCGGCTCGCCCGCGTTCGGGGTGCACAGCGGCATCGGCGGCCTGGCCGGCGGCGCGGCCGGCGGTGGCGGTGCCGCCACCTGGGCATGCGCAGACCCCGCCAGCAGAAGTGCTCCGAACACACCCAGTCCCGTCTTCATATCCCCTCCCTCGCAGGTTTTCGTTTGGCGCATGCTGGCACAGCCGCGCGCGGCTGGCGAGCGCCGGCACACGCTTGGCGGCATGGGGATATGGCGGAATGCGCTACCGCCGGGCGGCGGCCTGGGCCTTCTGCAGCTGCTGCGGATTGGCGACGAGCTTCGGATTGCTGTTCGCCGGAGGCCGCGGCCGCGGCAGCGATTGCGGCGCGGCCTCGAACGGAATCCCCGCCTCGCCGCTGTTTTCGGCGGTGAGCCAGTTGATTTCGTAGGGCGAGGCAATGGTGGCGAACACCGCGGCGTCTTCCGGCAAGTCGAGCTGCGCCAAGTAGTGCCCGACCATCGCATTGCCGACACCTGTCTCGACCAGCCGGCCGCCCTCGTCGGAATAGCTGGCATGGAACCCGAGGTGGCTGTCCGACCCGAGGTAGCGCGGCGCACCGGCGATCCAGATCAGAGCGCAGGCCGATGTGCACGTGCTGCCGTCGAGCACCGCGGTGGCGTGGTGGCGGGCGTGCACGAGCTTGCCGATCTCGATCGCCGCCATCAGCGCGCCACCGGCACTCTCGAGATAGACCACCGCGCGCGGGAAGCGCCGCGACAGCTCGCCGAACCGCTCGTCGTCGCCGTCGAGGATGTCGCCGCTGATGAAGATCGCCTCGACTCCGCCGTCGAGCGTCGAGTGCGCGATGGCCGCGGCGGACGGAACCGGCGCGAGTCCGGCGGCCGCGAGGGCCAATGCACAGATCCGACCCGGCACCTTCGACCGCATCCCTCTGATCCCCGCTACGGGCTAAGCCGGCGAAGCTACCACCCGGATTCTGAACAATCCATGGCGCGCCGTCCGGCGGAATTCGCGCAACAGCAGGTCCGCGCCGTCAGACGACGCGGACGTGGCTCAGGAAGTCCTGCACCTGGCTCTTGAGCAACGCCGCCTGCTGCTCGAGCTCGGTCGACGAGGTCAGCACCTGGCTCGCCGCCGCACCGGTCGCCAGCGAGGTTTCGCGCAGCTGGCCGATGTTGGTCGAGACGTCCTCGGTGTTGCGCGCGGCGAGATCGATCGAGCGGGCGAGGTCCTGCCCGGCGACCGACTGCTGGTCGACCGCGGCCGCGATCGACACCGAGGTCGCCTCGAGCTGCGCGATCTGGCCGGCGATCGAGCGCAGGGCCTCGACGCTGGCCGAAGTGGTTTCCTGGATCGCGCGGATCTGCCCGGCGACTTCCTCGGTCGCCTTGCCGGTCTGCGTCGCCAGCTCCTTGACCTCGGCGGCGACGACCGCGAAGCCGCGGCCCGCCTCGCCGCCGCGCGCCGCCTCGATCGAGGCGTTGAGCGCGAGCAGGTTGGTGCGCTGGGCGATGGTCGAAATCATCTCGACGATGTCGCCTACCTGGCTCGCCGACTGCGTCAGCGCGGAGATCGTCGAATCCGCTTCCTCGGCGGCGCTCGAAGCCTTGCGCGCGAGCTCGGCCGAGGTCGACGCCTGGCGGCTAATCTCGCCGATCGACATCGCGAACTCGTCGCTCGCCGCCGCGGCGGCGGTGACGCCGGCGGACGCTTCATTGAGGCTCGACGAGACGTCGCCCGACTGCATCGCCGACTGCTCGGCGGCCGAGGCCATCGAGCTCGCGGTGGCCTGAAGCTGGCTCGAGGCAGCGGCGACGCCGCTGACGATGTCGCCCACGGTACGCTCGAACTTGTCGGCCAGCGAAACCAGCGTCTCGGTCTGCTTGCTGCGCAGTTCCTCGCGCTCGCTTTCCATCTCGGTCAGCCGGCGCAGTTCCTCGGCGGTCGCGTCCTCGCGGTCCTTGCGCATCCGGTCGAACTTGGCCGCGGCCGCCTTGATCACCCCGAGGTAGCCGGCCATCTCGCCCAGCTCGTCGGCGCGGCTCTCAAACGGGATTTCGACATCGCGGTTGCCCTGGGCCAGTTCGCGCATCACGTCGCACAGCTGCTCGAGCGGAACGACCAGGTTGGCGCGCACGTAGCGGATCGAGATGGCCGAAAGGCCCAGCACCACCAGCGCCATCAGCAGCACGCTGGTGACCATCGTGCCCGACTGGCCGTCGCTGTCGACGAGCCCCGCCACCGCGAACGATCCCAGCAGGATCGCCGCCGCGGCCGCAGCGCCGAACATCCCGATCAGCTTGCGGCCGATCGAAGCCCCGAGGATCGCGTCGAACCCGGTCAGGCCCCGGCTGGAGCGCACGCCGGCGCCTCCCGTCCTGAGCGCCTCGCGGGCCTGCTCGAGGTCGTCCGCCTCTTCGGCGACGAGCTTATCCGACATGTCCATGGCTATCTTCCAATGCGTTTCTTGGGGTTGCTGTTGCGGTCACGGATTTCATCCAGGTGCCCGCGGATTTCAGCCGCGGTGATGGCCTTGTAGTAATACCAGCCCTGGATCTGGTCGCACCCGGCGGTGCGGACCATGTCGGCCTGGGCTTTGGTCTCGACGCCTTCGGCGGTGACCTCCATGTCCATCGCGCGGGCGACGGCGATGCTCGAGGTGAACATCGCCAGCGAGCCGCTGTCGAGCCCCGCGTCGACCACCATCGTGCGGTCGAGCTTGAGCTTCTCGAAACGGAAATTGCGCAGGAAGCCGATCGAGGCGTAGCCGGTGCCGAAGTCGTCGAGCGCGATGCCGACGCCGAACTTGCGGATCACGTCGAGATTACGGTTGGCGACGACCGGGTCGGTCACCAGGTAGGTCTCGGTCACCTCGAGCTCGAGCCGCGACGGCGGAAAGCCGGTTTCCTCGAGGATGTGGCCGAGCTCGATCGGGAACTCCGGGTTGCGCAGCTGCGCCGGCGAGACGTTGATCGAAAGCTTGATGCCATCCCAATCGATCGCCTCGCGGCACGCCGTGCGCAGCACCCACAGGCCGATCGGGTAGATCAGGCCGCACTTCTCGGCGACCGGGATGAACACCGCGGGGCTGATCATCGTGCCGTCGGGCCGCTGCCAGCGGAGCAGGGCCTCGACCGCGACAATGTCGCCGCTGTGGGCGGCGACCAGCGGCTGGTAGGCGAGCAGCAGCTCGCCGCGCTTGAGCGCATCGCGCAGGTCTTCCTCGACCTGCTGGGCAAGATCCCGGTTGCGGTCGAAGTCGTCGGTGAACCAGGTGCAGCGGTTCCGGCCGCCTTCCTTGGAGGCGTACATCGCCATGTCCGAACGGCGAAGCAGCTCGGAGGACGACAGGCCGTCGCGCCCGGTGCTGCGCGACAGGCCGATGCTGGCGCCGATGGTCAGCTTGCGGTCGTCGATCAGCATCGCCTGGCTCAAGCGCGAGATCAGCGTGTGGCAGATCCCTTCGAGGATGTTGCCCGCGATCGGGCCGACCACGAGAATGGCAAACTCGTCGCCGCCGAGCCGGTAGGCCCGCGCCTCGGTGCCGCACACTTCTGCCAGCAGCCTCGAGCATTCCTTGATCAGCCGGTCGCCGACGAAATGGCCGTACTGGTCGTTGATCGACTTGAAACCGTCGAGATCGAGCAGCGCGAGCGCGCGCTCCTGGCCTTCGGGATGGCGCATGTAGTCGATGTGCAGCGCGCGCCGGTTGGGCATCGAGGCCAGGCTGTCGGTCAACCCGAGGTCCTCGAGCTGGCCGATGTTCGACAGGCCGAAGCGCACGAGGAGGATCACCGCCACGGCATAGGCGCCGCCGCCGGTCATCACGATCGCCCAGGCGGGCCCGAAATCGGGTCCGGCCTGCTGCAGCAGCAGCGCCATGATGATGGCCGAGATCAGCGTCAGCACTGCCACCGGCGCTATCACCAGCACCGGCGGTCGTACCTGCTTCAGGCCAATGGCTTGCAACACGAAGGAGCCCCTCCTCACGGATATTTCCGCTTACCCCGCATAAACCCTAGGCCTTAAGCTTCGGTAACTACGGATCTGCCCTTAGGCTGAGCGACCCAAGCGGCGCTCTCCGTCTGCGGCCACGCCGGCCGATGCTCCGGTGGCCAGATGGTGGAACCCGGTCGCGCCCTTTTCGGGCAGCAGCACGTCCGTCTGCCCGGCAGTCGTCTCGCCCGCGCCGAGCATCACGCGTCCATCGGGAGCGAGCGCCGCGGCCAGCCGCTCGAACGCGCGCTGGCGGGTCGGACGGTCGAAATAGAGCAGCACGTTGCGGCACAGGACCAGGTCGAAACGGCCCGGATCGGGCGGCGTGTCGAGCAGGTTGTGTTGCTCGAACCTCACCATGCTGCGCAACGCCTCGGTTGCCCGCCAGCCGGTGCGGGTCTCCTCGAAGAAGCTCACCATCTGCGCCACGCCGAGGCCGCGCTGGATCTGGAACTGCGAGAAGTTGCCCTCGCGCGCGGCGACCACCACCGAGCGTGCGACGTCGGTGCCGAGAATGTCGATCGTCCATTCGCGCCAGCGCAGCGGCTGCTCGGCGAACAGCATCGCCAGCGAAAAGGCCTCCTGCCCGGTCGAGCAACCGACCGACCAGATCGACAGCCGTCGCGTGGCCTGCCGCCGCTCGGCGAGCGCGGGCAGCACCTGGCGCTGCAGGTGATCGAACATCGCGCGATCGCGGAAGAAGTAGGTCTCGTTGTTGAGCAGCGCCTCGACCACCTGCTGGGCCAGCGCCATCTGGTTTGGCTGGCCCAGGCGTGCAGCGAGATCCTCGAGCGAATCCAGCCCCTTCTCGCGCAGGACGCCGGACAGCGCCGTGCCCACGCGCCACAGCCGGTCGGTGGTCAGCTTCTGCCCCGTGCGCGCTTCCAGCAGGCCGGCGACGATGCCCAGCGCGTTCTGGCTCTGGTCCATCATGCCGCACCCATTGAGGCGGCGATCCGCACGGCGATCTGCTCGGGCGGCAGCACGGCCGATGCGAGACCGGCGGTGGCGACCGCGCCCGGCATGCCCCACACGGCAGAGCTCGCGGCGTCCTGCGCCATGATCGTGCCGCCGGCGCGGACTATTTGTGCGGCGCCGTCGGCGCCGTCGCGCCCCATGCCAGAGAGGACCACGCCGAGGGCGTGGGCGCCGAACAGCCGGGCGCAGCTTTCGAACATCGGATCGACCGAAGGCCGGCAACCGCTGGCGACGGGCCCGTCCTGCAGGCGCACGACCGTGCGGCCCTCGGAGTCGGTCGCAAGGGTGAGGTGAGCATCGCCGGGTGCGACGAGAATCTTGCCCGGTGCCAGCGACATGCCTTCGCACGCGACCACCGCGGCGCGGCCCGATGCGGCGCGCAGCTGGCGCACGAACGGGTCCATGAACGAGCCGGGCAGATGCTGCGTGACCAGGATCGGCAGCTGCACCCGCGGGCTCAGCGCGCTGAACAGCTGACCGAGCGCATGGATCCCGCCGGTCGAGGCGCCGATGGCGATCAGGTGCGGCAATTCCTTCGGGTGCGGCCGCAGCTGCGGCTGCGCGGGAGGGGCCGACTTCTCGCGGGCGCGCTTGGCGACGCGGCCGAGCAGGCGGATCTTGCGCAGCAGCGTGGCGCGATAGTCCTTGTCGAACTGCCCGGGCTTGGGCTTGGCAAGCGTGTCGGCCGCGCCGAGCGAGAGCGCGGTGAGCGTTTGCTCGGCGCCGCGCACGGTCAGCGAGGAGACCACCAGCACGCGCGCCGGCGCAGCCAGTTCGATCATTCGCGGCATCGCATCGAGCCCGCCCATGCCGGGCATGTCGAGGTCGAGCAGGATCACGTCGGGCGATGTCTGCAGCAGCGTCGCCAGCGCATGCTCCGCGCTTTCCTCCGAGGCGGCGACCTCGAGGTCGGCCTCGGCTTCGATCAGACGCGCGAAAACCGCGCGGACCGTCGGTGAATCGTCAACCACGAGAACGCGAACCGGATCGGCCGCCGTCGAACGGGCCGTGTCGCGAACCGCGATCCCAGGCGCGGTGCCCATATTTAAGAACCTCAGGCTGCGCCGATGAGTTGCAATTTCATCTGCAAGGTGTCGTGGTCGAAAGGCTTCATCACGTACTCGTCGGCACCCGCCTCGATCGCCTCGCGAATGTGCGCGACATCGTTCTCGGTGGTGCAGAACACCACCTTGGGCCGATCCCCTCCGGCCTGACGACGCAGCGCGGCGATGAACTCGATCCCGTTCATCACCGGCATGTTCCAGTCGAGCAGGATCAGGTCGGGCATCGCGTCGCCACACTTGGCAAGCGCGTCCTGGCCGTTTTCGGCTTCGGTGACTTCGAATGCGAAGCTCTCGACGATGTGCCGCGAGACCTTTCGGATCACCCGCGAGTCATCGACGATGAGGCAGTGTTTCATGGCGCCCAATCCTTGATTGCATATTGGTCTGGTGAATATCGTACGAGTGTAAGCATTCGCTTAAGCCGCGAGGCTCTCGTCCGAACCGGCGATGAGCGCGCCGATGTCGAGGAACGGCAACGCACCGGCTTCGGTCTCGACCCGGCCCGTGGCGACGCGCGACCATCCCTGCCCGGGATCGGCCCCGAGCGGACCCGGCTCCGACAGCGCCGCGACCATGTCGTCGGCGGCTTCGACCAGCAGGCCGTAGAGATGCCCGCGGTGCTCGACCACCACGGCCCGGCACGCGCGCGGGTCGAGGCGTTCGCCACCGGCGCCGAGCGAGGCGGCGCAATCGATCAGCGTCAGCGGCCGGCTGCGCAGCGCGGCGAGCCCGGCGACGTGCGACGCAGTGCGCGGGACCGGGGTGACTTCGGCAACCTCGATCACCGAGTTGACCGCGATCGCGGGAAGGACCGCGCGGCGCCCGGCGAGCACGACAACCAGCAACATCTCGCTCATGCCGCAAGCTCCTCACCGGCGCGCAGCAGCGCAGCCATCAGCGCGGCCCGATCGTAGCGGTAGATGCTGTCGACACTCCCGGTCGAGCCGGGGGCGTCGCGCAGGCGGATCGCCTTGCGCGCCTCGCATTCGCCGTCGTCGACCAGCTCGCCGTCAAGGAAGGCGATGTCCGCGGGCCCCTCGGGGACGATGCGATAGCCGGCCGCCTCGATGATCGGTCCGAGGAAGTTGCGCATCCAGGCGTCGTCGCCGTCGAGCCGGCAGGTCAGCGAGCCGTGTCCCGAGGATTGCGAGGCTTGGCTCGAGAACAGCGCGTGGCAGTCGACCAGCTCGGCGGTCTCGCCGTCGACCATCGTCACGCCGACGACCGAGGTCTGGCCGTTGACCCGCTTGAGCACGCCGGTGAGCGTGGCGATGTCGAGCACCTCGCTCGCGGCGTAGGCGATCCGCTGTCCGCCGTCGCCGAGCCGCAGGACGGTGATGCGTTGCGGCAGCTCGCAGCCCTCGGCCACGCCCGCCAGCGGGAGGATTTCTTCGCCGAGCACGATCTGCGCATCGGCGCCGGGGCGGCGGACCGCCGACACGTCGGCCCGCTCGACCTGCTCGACCGCGCTCATCGCGATCGCCCGCCGCTCGCCGTCGAGCGCGCGGAACAGGATCACCCGCAAGCCCTCGCGCTCGCTGCGCGGCGCCGCGTGCGCCGCGATCGTCGACGGCCGGTGCAGCTCGCGCGGGATCCCCGCGCCGTAACCGATCGCGGCCACGTCGAGCACCAGCACCGGCGTGCCGTCGTCGAGCTGGGTGCAGCCGACGAACAGCCCGCTGTGCATGATCGCCGGCGACAGCGGCTTGATGACCAGCTCGTGGTGATCGAAGATGCGGTCGACCGCCATCGCGTAGAGGTCGCCCCAGCCGAGGCGCAGGATCACGAACAGCGCGGCGTCGGCCTGGTCGCTGATCCCGAGCGCGTCGCCGAGCGAGACGCAGGCGAGGCGCCGGTCGCGGAAGGTCACGTAGCGCCGCTCGCCGACTTGCGCGAACTCGAGCTGCCCGCCGGCGGTGCTGACGATCTCCTCGACGTACGAGCGCGGGATGGCAAAGGTCTGCCCACCGGCCTCGACCGTCAGGCTCGGGAGGATGCTCAGCGTCAGCGGAACGCAGATCAGGAAGCGCGTGCCCTCGCCGGGCAGCGATTCGATCTCCAGCGTGCCGCCGAACTTCTCGATGTTGGCGCGCACGACGTCCATGCCGACGCCGCGGCCCGAGATCGAGGTGACGTTTTCGGCCGTCGACAGGCCGGCCTCGTAGATCAGCTCGATCCGCTCCTCGCGGCTCATCGCGGCGATCTGCTCGGCGGTGTGCAGGCCCGCGGCGACGGCCTTGGCGGCGAGCCGCTCGATGTCGATCCCGCGGCCGTCGTCCATGATGCCGATGTGGATCGTGTTGCCGCTCTGGCGCGCGGAGATCGTCAGCATGCCGGCCTCGCGCTTGCCGGCGACGAGCCGGTCGGCGGGCGCTTCGATGCCGTGGTCGACCGCGTTGCGGATGATGTGCAGCAGCGGGTCGCGGATCAGCTCGATCATCTCGCGGTCGAGCTCGACCTCGCCGTTCTCGAGTTCGACGAAGACCTGCTTGCCGAGCTCGGCGGACAGGTCGCGGACGAGCCGCGGGAAGGTCGCGAACAGGCCTTCGATACGGCGCATGCGCGTGCGGGTGATCGCATCACGGACTTCGGCGATCAGGCCCGACAGGCGCGAGAACGGTGCCTCGAGGCCGGTATCGGTGCCGAGCCCCTGCATCCGCCGCGCGAGGTCGTTGCGCGCGAGGACCATCTCGGACACGCCGCTCATCACCTGGTCGATCAGCTCGACCGGGAGGCGGATCGTGCGCTGCTCGGCGGCCGGCGCGGCAGAGCGCTGGACCCCGCCGCCGCCGCCGATGTTGGCGATCGTCTGGTCGGTCTCGTCGAGCGCCCCCGACAGCGCGCCGATGAGCACATCGTCGGCGGCTTCGGACAGCGGTTCGCCACGCTCGATCTC
>Ga0255338_1004586_pt1 | contig 14002 bp, 9 predicted proteins | sample MeOH1_35cm_T4_19_FD_203715 | JGI IMG/M metagenome (GOLD analysis project Ga0255338, IMG submission 203715) | Sandy soil microbial communities from University of British Columbia, Vancouver, Canada - MeOH1_35cm_T4_195 | ecosystem: Engineered > Artificial ecosystem > Sand microcosm > Unclassified ...
TCTCGGAGAACGGCATCTTGGTGTTGCCGCCGTAAACGCTCGAGCTGGAGGCGTAGACCAGATGCCCGACTTGCGAATGCCGGCATCCCTCCAGGATGTTGACGAAGCCGACCAGGTTGCTGTCCACGTAGACGTGGGGATTCTGCAGCGAGTGGCGCACCCCGGCCTGGGCAGCCAGGTGCACGACCCGATTGAATCGCTCGCTGGCGAACAGTGCTTCGATCCCTGCGCGATCGCTCACGTCCAGGCGGACGAAGCGAAAGCTCGGGCTGGTCTCGAGGCGGGCCAGCCGGGCTTCTTTCAGATTCTGATCGTAGTAGGCGTTCAGGTTGTCGAGTCCGACGACCGTGTCGCCGCGAGCGAGCAGGCGCTCGGCGGTGTGCATCCCTATGAACCCGGCAACGCCCGTGACCAGAATTTTCATGGCTACCCTTCGTTCGTTCCCTTGCGTTTGCCGGAAAGCCGCGTAGCCCGCCGGGGCCGGCCTCGGAGCCTGTTCACGATCCCGCGAGCGAAGGCCAGGCAAGGCGAAATCGGTTGAGGATGCGGAGTTTACGCGTGGTAAACGAGCATTCCAAAACCGATTTCAACGCTGCATTGGCCGACGCGCAGCGGATCGTGAGCAGGTTCTCAGCCGGCCACCATCACGCGAATCGCCTCCAGGCGCAGGGCGGCCTTGTCGAGCATGGCCAGACCTTCTTCCCGTTGCCAACGCAGGGTGTCCAGTTCGCTGTCGCGCACGCTGGGGTTGACCGCCTGCAGCGCGGTCAGACGCGCCAGCTCCTCGTCGAGGCTGGCCTTGAAGCGCTGCTTGGCCTCGTTGACGCGCTCGGCGTGGCGCGGTGCGATCTTGCTTTCGGCGATGGCGATCTGCTTGACCAGTACGTCACGCTGGGCCTGCACGAACTTGTTGGCACTGCTGCGCGGCACGCTTTCCAGCTGATCGTTGATGGTATCGAAGGCGACCTTGGGCGCCAAGTCGTTGCCGTTGGCATCGAGCAGGCAGCGCAGCGCCATCGGCGCCAGGAAGCGGCCGAGCTGCAGGGCACGCGGCGCCACCACCTCGCTGACGAACAGCAGCTCCAGCAGCACGGTGCCGGGCTTGAGCGCCTTGTTCTTGATCAGCCCGACCGCGGTGTTGCCCATCGAGCCGGATAGGACCAGATCCATGCCGCCCTCGACCATCGGGTGCTCCCAGGTGAGGAACTGCATGTCCTCGCGGGCCAGGGCCTGATTGCGGTCGTAGGTGATGGTCACCGCCTCGTCGTCGCCCAGAGGGAAGCTGGAGTCCAGCATCTTCTCGCTGGGCCTGAGGATCAGGGCGTTCTCCGAGTGGTCCTCGCTGTCGATGCCGAAGGCGTTGAACAGCGCTTCCATGTAGATCGGCAGGGCGTACTGGTCGTCCTGCTCGAGGATGGCCTCGACCAGCGCCTCGCCCTCGCCGCCGCCGCGGGAGTTGAGCTCCAGCAGGCGGTCGCGTCCGGCGTGCAGTTCGCTCTCCAGACGCTCGCGCTCGGCGCGGGCATCCTGGACCAGCGCCTGCCAGGCCTCGTCGTCGCCGCCGTCGAGCAGTGGCAGCAGGCGCGGGCCGAACTGGTGCTGCAGGGCGCTCCCGGTGGGGCAGGTGGCGAGGAAGGCATTGAGGGCCTGGTGGTACCAGTGGAACAGCCGCTCCTGGGCGCTGTTCTCCAGATAGGGCACGTGCAGCTGGATGCAGTGCTTCTGACCGATGCGGTCGAGACGGCCGATGCGCTGTTCGAGCAGGTCCGGGTGGGCCGGCAGGTCGAACATCACCAGGTGGTGGGCGAACTGGAAGTTGCGGCCCTCGCTGCCGATCTCCGAGCAGACCAGCACCTGGGCGCCGAACTCTTCGTCGGCAAAGTAGGCCGCCGCGCGGTCGCGCTCGAGGATGCTCATGCCCTCGTGGAACACCGTGGCCGGAATGCCGGAGCGCACCCGCAGGGCATCCTCCAGGTCCAGGGCGGTCTCGGCATGGGCGCAGATGACCAGCACCTTGTACTTCTTCAGCATCTTCAGGGTGTCGATCAGCCATTCGACGCGCGGGTCGAAGCGCCACCAGCGGTTCTGTTCGTCGCCGTCCTCCTGCTGGGACTGGAAGCCGACTTCCGGATACAGCTCGGCCTGTTCGCCGGCCGGCAGCTCCCGGTACTGGTCCGGGTTCGGCAGCGGGTAGGGGTGCATCTGGCGCTCGGGGAAGCCCTGCACCGCGGCGCGGGTGTTGCGGAACAGCACGCGGCCGGTGCCGTGGCGGTCGAGCAGCTCGCGGGTCAGGCGGGCGCTGGCCTCGATGTCGCCGTCGGTGACCGCGGCGAGCAGGGCCTCGCCCTCGTCGCCGAGATAGCGGTGGATGGTGGCGTGGGCCTGCTCCGAGAGCCGCCCCTGGTCGAGCAGTTCCTGCACCGCTTCGGCCACCGGCTGGTAGTTGGCGCTCTCGGCGCGGAAGGCCTCCAGATCGTGGAAACGGTCCGGGTCGAGCAGGCGCAGGCGGGCGAAGTGGCTTTCCTGGCCGAGCTGCTCGGGAGTGGCGGTGAGCAGCAGCACGCCGGGGATGACCTGGGCGAGCTGCTCGACCAGGGCGTACTCGGGGCTCGGCTGTTCCGGGTGCCAGACCAGGTGGTGCGCCTCGTCTACCACCAGCAGGTCCCAGCCGGCGGCGAAGGCGGCGTCCTGGGCGAGCTCGGCGGAAGTCAGCCATTCCAGGGAAACCAGCGCCAGCTGGGTGTCCTCGAAGGGGTTGCTGGCATCGCTGGCGGCGAAGCGCTCGGCATCGAACAGCGCCACCTGCAGATTGAAGCGGCGGCGCATCTCCACCAGCCACTGGTGCTGGAGGTTCTCGGGAACCAGGATCAGCACGCGGCTGGCGCGCCCGGAGAGCAGCTGGCGGTGGATGACGAGGCCGGCCTCGATGGTCTTGCCCAGACCCACCTCGTCGGCCAGCAGCACGCGCGGGGCGATGCGGTCGGCGACCTCGCGGGCGATGTGCAACTGGTGGGCGATCGGCTGGGCGCGGGCGCCCACCAGGCCCCAGAGCGACGACTGCAGCAGTTTGCTGCGCTGCTCCAGGGTGTGGTAGCGCAGGCCGAACCAGGACAGCGGGTCGATCTGCCCGGCGAACAGGCGGTCGCTGGCCAGGCGGAACTGGATGAAGTTGGAGAGCTGGGTCTCCGGCAGGCTGCAGGTCTCGTTCTGTGCATCCAGGCCGTGGTAGACGAGCAGACCGTCGAGGTCCTCGACTTCGCGGACGGTCATCTTCCAGCCGTCGAAATGGGTGATCTCGTCGCCGGGGGCGAAGCGCACGCGGGTCAGCGGGGCATTGCGCAGGGCGTATTGGCGGGTCTCGCCGGTGGCCGGATAGAGCACCGTGAGCAAGCGGGCATCCGCCGTGAGGATGGTGCCGAGTCCGAGTTCTGCTTCGCTATCGCTGATCCAGCGTTGCCCCGGTTGATACTGCTGCGCCATGCCTGCCTCCGTGATGAAAAAGGCCGGATATGGTAGCGGAAATGTCCGCTATAGATCGACGTCGATCGCCGGCGGATAATTGGCAAGCGTAGCGTCCGCCAAGCGAACCCGCCTGTGCGGCCCGCCGAGAGGCCTGTTTCCGTCCGTCGTCCGCCATGACTCCGATCGATGCCGAACCCGTCCCGCTAGCCGATGCCGACCTGCGCTTCCTGCCGGATTGGCTGGATGTGCCGCGAGCCGATCGCTGGCTGGCGGCGCTGCTGGCCGAGACGCCCTGGGAGCAGCCGCAGGTGCGGCTCTACGGGCGCTCCTTCGCCGTACCGCGGCTGGTCGCCTGGTACGGCGACCCCGAAGCCCGTTACCGCTATTCCGGCCTGAGCCACGAGCCCCTGCCCTGGACGCCGCTTCTGGCGGAGATCCGGGGGGCTGTCGAAGAGGCCGTCGGCCAGCCGCTGAACGGCGTCCTGCTCAACCTTTATCGCGATGGCCGGGACTCCATGGGCTGGCACAGCGACGACGAGGCCGAGCTGGGCCGCAATCCGCTGATCGCCTCGCTCAGCCTGGGTGGTGCACGGCGTTTCGATCTGCGCCGGGCCGGGCAGGGGCGCATCGAGCATTCCCTGTGGTTGGGGCACGGCTCCCTGCTGGTCATGGCCGGCGCCACGCAGCATCATTGGCAGCACCAAGTGGCGAAGACGCGCAGACCCTGCGCGCCTCGCCTGAATCTGACCTTCCGCCGGGTGCATATATGAGTTCCGATGAAAACCTGATCGACTTCGGCGCCGAGCGCAAAAAGCGTATTCATGATCTGCACGAAAAACGCTTGAACGAGGTTCGCGAGGCCTTCGCTCAAGCACTTCCATTGCCCAAAGGGAAAAAGAAGCCCAAGGGAAAGCCGAAGAAACGCTGAACATGCATTTGATATTGAAACGCAAGTAATCATCGTCTTCTTGGCAATTGTGTAATAGCGCGCCGATAACTTGGCGCCTTCCGCTTTGTTCATCTCGGTCGAACGTAAGAAAGCGGCGGGCAATATTGCCTGAAATCCTTAGGAGCCGCGCCAATAGCGGCTTTCAGCTTCGATGTGGGTCGATTGGTTGATCCAGGTCAGTAATTGGCCCAACTTCCTGTCGTCGGGGGAGTTGAAGTTGACCCCGATCAATTTTTCCCGCCGTCGCTCCCGTTAACTTGAAGCCATCCAAGACGAACTGGCCAAGAGGAACAGCCATGTTTATCGATGATGTAGTGATGGCCGGAGTAGTAACGGTTGCATTGATGTTAGCCTTCTTCAGTGGAGTGGGTTACTTCATCTGGAAAGACTCGCACAAGCGCAAGTAGAACCAAGTCTTTTCAGTCAAAAGAGCACGCAAGGCACTTCTGGGCGACTTTGTCGCCCTTTTTTTTGCCTGTTCAATATATAACTGGCCAGCCAGCAATCTGGTCTGGCGCAGTGTTCTCAGCGTGGCCGACGGTGCTCGATTCGCGCCGGCGTGCGCCTCATCAGGATTTCTCCATCGCGGATCGACACCAGCGCGTGGCCCTGGCTACGCAGCAGTTCGTAGTCGCTGTCCGCGGAAAGGATCAGGAGATTGGCTGGCCGCCCGACTTCCAGGCCGTAGCGCTCGCCCAGGTGCAGGGTTTTGGCGCTGTTCCCGGTGACCAGGTCGAGGGCGCGCTGCAGATCGGCGTAGCCGAGCATGTGGCAGATGTGCAGGCCGGCCTCGAGGATGCGCAGGATGTTGCCGTTGCCCAGCGGATACCAGGGGTCGACGATGGAGTCCTGGCCGAAGCAGACGTTCAGCCCGGCGCGGTCCAGTTCGGCGACCCGGGTCAGGCCGCGGCGCTTGGGGAAGGTGTCGAAGCGTCCCTGCAGGTGGATGCTCTCGGTGGGGCAGGAGACGAAGTTGATCCGCGACAGCTTCAGCAGGCGGAACAGCTTGGAGCAGTAGGCGTTGTCCCAGGAGCCCATGGCCGTGGTGTGGCTGGCGGTGACCCGCTCGCCCATGCCGCGCCCCCGCGCCTCCTCGGCCAACACCTCAAGAAAGCGCGACTGCGGATCGTCGGTCTCGTCGCAATGCACGTCCACCAGGCAGCCGGTGCGTTCGGCCAGGTCCATGAGAAACCTGATCGAGCTGACGCCCTGCTCGCGGGTGTTCTCGAAGTGCGGGATGCCGCCGACCACGTCGGCGCCCAAGGCGATGGCCTCGGCCATCAGTTCGCGGCCGCCCCGGTAGGATTCGATGCCCTCCTGGGGGAAGGCGACGATCTGCAGATCGATCAGGTGGCGGGTTTCCTCGCGCACTTCCAGCATCGCCTTGAGCGCGGCCAGGGTCGGATCGGTAACGTCGACGTGGGTGCGCACGTGCTGGATGCCGTGCTCGACCAGCATGTCGATGGTCTTCTTCGCCCGCGTCTTGGTGTCCTCGCGGGTGACCAGCGCCTTGCGCTCGGCCCAGCGCTCGATGCCCTCGAACAGAGTGCCGCTCATGTTCCACGCCGGCTCGCCGGCGGTGAGGGTGGCATCCAGGTGGATGTGCGGTTCGACGAAGGGCGGCACCACCAGGTTGCCAGCAGCGTCCAGCTCGTCGCCGCCGGCGTCGGCCGGCGCCAGTTGTGCGGCTATGGCGGCGATGCGTGCGCCGTCCAGTTCAATGCGGTGGAGTCCTTCACGGCCACGCAGGCGGGCATTGACGATCTTCATGGCGAACCTTCCTTCTGCTGTGCGGAGATGGCCGCCGATCCGGCGGGCCGGATCATTCAAGCAGTTGGCCGCGCATCTGGCGAGGGGACGGAAGGTAGGAGAGAGGCCCCGCCATGGCAGCGGGGCCGGAAGAGGGGGTCAGCCGATGCTGATCGGCGGCAGCTGCGGCAGCTCGACGCTCTGCTGGCGGCGCGGGGCGAGGATTTCCGCTTCGCCGTCGACCACCAGTTCGTCGTGCTGGTTGAACACGCGGGTGGCGATGCGCACGCGGAATTTCGGCAGTTTTTCGAGGATTTCCAGGCGCACGGTGAGGGTGTCGCCGAGCTTCACCGCGCGGGTGAACTGCATGGTCTGGCCCAGATAGATGGTGCCCGGCCCCGGCATGGTGCAGGCCACGGCCGCGCTGATCAGCGCGCCGCTGAACATGCCGTGGGCGATGCGCTCCTTGTACGGGCTGCGGGCGGCGAATTCGGGGTCCAGGTGCACCGGGTTGTGGTCGCCGGACATGGCGGCGAACAGCTGGATGTCTTTCTCCTCCACGGTCTTGCTGTAAGTGGCTTGCTGGCCGACTTCAAGATCGCCATAGGGGATGTTGGTAACCTGGCTCATGCGGTTTCCTTGAAAGGTGGTTGGGAATTTCACCGAATCCGAATCCGGTGCACTGGCAGGCCAAGGCAGAGCCCCGGCCTGCCGGCAACTGTTGTTCGTCGCGTCTGCTTTCTGGGAGCAATTCGTGGCGGGCCTTGATGACTTTTCTCCGCCCGCGGTCAAGGGCCGTGTCGGGCGAAGCCTTCTATTGTAGTGCCGCGGGCCGGCGTTTTCACGGGTTGACAACAGACGGGTGTCGGTCTGCGCGCAGTGGCCCGTCGTACCTTGGCCGGCATCGGGCAAAACTGCTACGCTCGGGGCGGAATCTGTCTGTCGGTTGTCCCGCGTCGCACCAATAATAAAGTCCGCCCATGAAGCGGCTTACTGGGGTCATGGCATGATCGAAAACTTCTGGAAGGACAAGTATCCGGCCGGCGTTCCCAGCGAAATCGATCCCGACCTTTACCCGAACCTCCTGGCAGTACTGAAGACCGCCTGCCAGCGCTTCGCCGACAAGCCCGCCTTCAGCAATCTGGGCGAAACCCTCTCCTACGGCGAGCTGTACCGCCGCTCCGGCGCCTTCGCCGCCTACCTGCAAGGCCTCGACGACCTCCGGCCGGGCGACCGCATCGCCATCCAGCTGCCGAACCTCCTGCAGTTCCCCGTGGCCGTGTTCGGCGCCCTGCGCGCCGGACTAGTGGTGGTCAACACCAATCCGCTGTACACCGAACGGGAAATGCTCCAGCAGTTCAACGATGCGGGGGCCAGGGCCCTGATCTGCCTGGCCAACAAGGCCGATCTGGTCGAGGCGGTGCTGCCCAGGACGGGCATCCGTCACGTCATCGTCAGCGAGATCGGCGATCTGCTCTCGCCGATCCGGCGGCTGATGGTCAACGCCGTGGTGCGCTACGTGAAGCATCTGGTGCCGGAGTACCACCTGCCCCAGGCGGTGAAGTTCACCGACGCCCTGGCGCACGGCAAACACCTGCCGTTGCGCGAGGTCGATCCGCCGAGCAGCGAGGTGGCCGTGCTGCAATACACCGGCGGCACCACCGGGATAGCCAAGGGCGCCATGCTCACCCACCGCAACCTGGTGGCCAACATGCTGCAATGCCAGGTCATGATCGCCGCGGGGCTGGGCGAGGGCTGCGAGACCGTCATCACCCCTCTGCCGCTTTACCACATCTACGCTTTCACCTTCCATTGCCTGGCGATGCTCGTCACCGGCAACCACAACGTGCTGATCACCAACCCGCGCGACTTGCCGGAAATGATCGAAGAGCTGAAGCGCTGGAAGTTCACCTGCTTCGTCGGCCTCAACACCCTGTTCGCCGCCCTGTGCAACAACGAGGAATTCCGCCGCCTGGATTTCTCCGCCCTGAAGCTGACCCTCTCCGGCGGCATGGCCCTGCAGCTGGCGACCGCCGAACGCTGGCGGGACATCACCGGCTGCAGCGTCTGCGAAGGCTACGGCCTGACCGAGGCCAGCCCGGTGGTCTCGGTCAACCCGTTCCGTCACTACCGGACGGGCACCATCGGCATGCCGATGCCCTCGACCGTGTGCAAGGTGCTCGACGAGCAGGGCAACGAGCCGCCCTTCGGCAGTCCCGGCGAGCTCTGCGTGAAGGGGCCGCAGGTGATGAAGGGCTACTGGCAGAACCCCGAGGCCACCGCCGCGGTGCTCGATGCCGACGGCTGGCTGAAGACCGGCGACATCGCGGTGATCCAGGAGGACGGCTACATCCGCCTGGTCGACCGCAAGAAGGACATGATCCTGGTCTCCGGCTTCAACGTCTTCCCCAACGAGCTCGAGGAAGTGCTCTCCACCTTGCCGGGCGTCGCCCAGTGCGCGGCCATCGGCGTGCCCGACCGTCTCTCCGGCGAAGCGATCAAGCTGCTGGTGGTGGCCGAGCCGGGCGCCCACCTGACCAAGGAGGACGTCAGACGGCACATGCGCGCCAACCTCGTCGGCTACAAGCGGCCGAAGTACGTGGAGTTCCGCGATAGTCTGCCGACCAGCAACGTCGGCAAGATCCTGCGGCGCGAGCTGCGGGAAGAGGAGCTGAGAAAGATCGGCGGGCAGCGGACCGCCTGAACTCCCGGCGGGCGACGGCGGCGGTCGTCGCCTGCCGGGGAAATCTGCGACAATTCCCCCATCCTTCGCCTTGCCTGCAGGCGCGGGGCCTACCCGCCATTCCAGCGCAGAACTAAGCCATACCCGATGACCGACGCAACGCCCGCTATCGACTCCCTGCTGAAGAACCTCGACCACGCCCTGATCGCCGACCGCCACCGGCTGCGCCGTCAGCTGCTGGATCTCAAGAAGACTCCGGACGAGGCCCGGCTGGCGAAATGGCTGGAGCGCTTCCAGGCCTCCGCCGCGAAGGTCGAGATGCGCCGGGCCAGCGTGCCGGCGATGCGCTATGACGACCAGTTGCCCATCGCCGCCAAGCGCGACGAGATCAAGGCGGCGCTGGAGAAGCACCAGGTGCTGGTGATCGCCGGCGAGACCGGCTCGGGCAAGACCACCCAGCTGCCGAAGATCTGTCTGGAGATCGGCCGCGGGGTGCACGGGCTGATCGGTCACACCCAGCCGCGGCGTCTGGCGGCGCGCAGCGTGGCGGCCCGGGTGGCGGAGGAGATCGGCACGCCGCTCGGCGAGCTGGTCGGCTACCAGGTGCGCTTCGAGGACCAGAGCAAGGACAGCACGCTGATCAAACTGATGACCGACGGCATCCTGCTCGCCGAGACCCAGCACGACCGCTACCTGGAGAAGTACGACACCCTCATCGTCGACGAGGCCCACGAGCGCAGCCTGAACATCGACTTCCTGCTCGGCTACCTGAAGACCCTGCTGCCGCGCCGGCCGGACCTCAAGGTCATCATCACCTCGGCGACCATCGACCTGGAGCGCTTCAGCAAGCACTTCCACGACGCGCCCATCGTCGAGGTATCCGGGCGCACCTACCCGGTGGAAACCTGGTATCGCCCGCTGGCCGCCGAGGTGGACGAGGAGGGCAACCGGGTCGAGGAGGACCTCACCGTCGACCAGGGCATCCTCGCCGCGCTGGACGAGATCGCCGCCCACGAGCGCTCGGTCGGCAAGCGCCCCGGCGACGTGCTGGTGTTCCTCCCGGGCGAGCGCGAGATCCGCGACTGCGCCGAGGTGCTGCGCAAGGCCAACCTGAAACACACCGAGGTTCTGCCGCTCTACGCCCGGCTGACCCCGGCCGAGCAGCAGAAGATCTTCCGCCCCGCCGCCGGGCGCAAGATCGTGCTGGCGACCAACGTCGCGGAGACCTCGCTCACCGTGCCCGGCATCCGCTACGTGATCGATTCCGGCACGGCGCGGATCAGCCGCTACAGCTACCGCGCCAAGGTCCAGCGCCTGCCGATCGAGGCCGTCTCCCAGGCCAGCGCCAACCAGCGCAAAGGCCGCTGCGGGCGGGTCGAGCCGGGCATCTGCGTGCGCCTGTACAGCGAGGAGGATTTCCTCGCCCGCCCGGAATTCACCGATCCGGAGATCCTGCGCACCAACCTGGCCGCGGTGATCCTGCAGATGCTGCACCTGCGCCTGGGCGACATCGAGGATTTCCCCTTCATCGAGCCGCCGGACGGCAAGGCGATCAGCGACGGCTTCACCCTGCTGCAGGAGCTGTCGGCGGTCGACCGCGAGGGCTGGCTGACCCCGCTCGGCCGCCAACTGGCGCGCATCCCCATCGACCCGCGCCTGGGCCGCATGCTGCTGGAAGGCGCCCGCCAGGGCAGCCTGGAGGAAGTGCTGATCGTCGCCAGCGCGCTGTCCGTGCAGGACGTGCGCGAGCGTCCGGCCGAGCGCCAGCAGGCCGCCGACCAGGCCCACGCCCAGTGGAAGGACCCGGACTCCGACTTCGCCGCGCTGATCAACCTCTGGCGCGGCTTCGAGGAGCAGCGCCAGGCGCTGGGCTCCAACGCTCTGCGCTCCTGGTGCCGGAAGAACTTCCTCAACTATCTGAGGCTGCGCGAATGGCGCGACGCCCACCGCCAGCTGACCCTGATCGTGCGCGAGCTCCAGCTCGGCATGGGCAGAACGGTGGATAGCTCTGGCCATCCACCCTACGCAAAATCTGGCTCCCGTAGGGTGGAAAACGCCGAAGGCTTTTCCACCGGACAGATCGCCCCGACCACCGACAACAAGGTCAACGCCGTCGTCCGCCAGCAAGCCGAGGCCGGCGAAGCCGCGCAGAGGGCCAAGAGCTATGCCGCGGTGCACAAGGCCATTCTCTCCGGCCTGCTCAGCCAGATCGGCAGCAAGACCGAGGAGGGCGATTACCTGGGCGCGCGCCAGCGGCGCTTCTGGGTCCACCCCGGCACCAGCATCGCCCGCAAGCGGCCGCAATGGCTGATGGCCGCCGAGCTGGTGGAGACCACCAAGCTGTTCGCACGCATGGTGGCGAAGATCGAGCCGGACTGGATCGAGCCGCTGGCCGGCCACCTGGTCAAGAAGAACCACTTCGAGCCGCACTGGGAGAAGAAGCGCGGGCAGGTGGTCGCCTTCGAGCAGGTCACCCTCTACGGCCTGATCGTGGTCGGCCGCCGCCCGGTGAATTTCGGCCCGGTCGATCCGGCGGCCTCCCGCGAACTGTTCATCCGCGAGGGCCTGGTGCGCGGCGAGATCAACAGCCGCGCCCGCTGCCTTTCCGCCAACCGCGAGCTGCTGGAGCACCTCGACGAGCTGGAGGCCAAGGCCCGCCGCCGCGACATCCTCGCCGACGAGGAAACCCTCTACGAGTTCTACGCCGAGCGCCTGCCGGCGGACATCTACCAGACCGCCACCTTCGACGCCTGGTACAAGCGCGAGAGCGCCAGCGACCCGCAGCTTTTGATCATGCGCGAGGAGGACGTGCTCGCACGCGAGGCCAGCGAGGTCACCGCCGCCCAGTACCCGGACAGCCTGCGCATCGGCCAGCTGCAACTGCCGCTGACCTACCACTTCGAGCCCGGCCATCCGCGCGACGGCGTCACCGTGCGGGTGCCGGCGCCGCTGCTGCCGCAGCTGCCGGCCGAGCGCCTCGACTGGCTGGTGCCGGGCCTGCTGGAGGCCAAGGCCGTGGCCTTGGTGCGCGGCCTGCCCAAGGCGATCCGCAAGAATTTCGTGCCGGTGCCGGACTTCGTCCGCGCCGCCCTGGGCAAGATCGCCTTCGCCGAAGGTTCGCTGCCCGAGGCCCTGGGCCGCGAGCTCATGCGTATGACCGGCGCCCGGGTGCCCGAAGAGGCCTGGTCCGAGGCGGCGCAGCAGGTGGAAAGCCATCTGAGGATGAACATCGAGGTGGTCGACGCCCGCGGCAAGTTCCTCGGCGAAGGGCGCGATCTGGCCGAACTGACCGCCCGCTTCAGCGAGGCCAGCCAGGCCGCCCTGGCCCTGCCGGAGCGCAAGGCCGAGGCCGGGCCGGTCGAGGCCAGGGGCTTCAGCGTGGCCGAGAGCGTCCAGCAGAAGATCGCGGGACTTTCCATGACCGTCTACCCGGCACTGGTGGACGAAGGCGGGGTGGTTCGGGAGGGCCGCTTCCCGACCCAGGCCGAGGCCGACCATCAGCACCGTCGCGCCCTGCAGCGCCTGCTCCTGCAGCAGTTGAGCGAACAGGCGAAGTTCCTGCGCGGCAAGCTGCCCGGCCTCACCGAGCTGAGCCTGCTCTACCGCGACATGGGCAAGCCGGACGCCCTGGTCGAGGACATCCTGCTGGCCAGTCTGGACGGCTGCATCCTCGAAGGCACCGATCCGCTGCCCCGCGACGGCGCCGCCCTGGCCTCGCTGGCCGAACAACAGCGCGGCGCCTGGAGCGAACAGGCGGCGCGCCTGGCGAAGCTGGTGGTGGACATCCTCAAGCTGCGCCACGACCTGCAGAAGCGCTTCAAGGGCAAGATCGACCTGGCCCAGGCCATGGCCCTCAACGACATCAAGGCCCAGCTCGCGCGGCTGATCTACCCCGGATTCGTCCGCGACACCCCGGCCGAATGGCTCAGGGAATACCCGCGCTACCTCAAGGCCATCGAGCAGCGCCTGGACAAGGTCGGCGCCCAGGTCCAGCGCGACCGCGTCTGGACCGGCGAACTCACCGGCCTCTGGGAGCAGTACCAGGCCCGCGCCGCCAAGCACGCCCAGGAAGGCAAGCGCGACCCCGAGCTGAGCCTCTACCGCTGGATGCTGGAGGAGTACCGGGTATCGCTGTTCGCCCAGCAGTTGGGGACGAAGATGCCGGTGTCGGATAAACGTCTGGCTAAGCAGTGGGCGACGGTGGAAGGGTGAGTCCGTCGGAGGAGCGCTGATCGGGCCGGCGACGCTGCTCCCTGCCGACTCCCGGCGGCTCCTGCCCGACAAGGCTGGCTGAACCCGGCTGCCTCATCCTTCGACGGGCGCCGGCCTGCCTTCCTGCGGGCAGGGTGCCCTAACCGCCGCTTCCATGGGGGAGAACTCGGGCCTACTGCTGCTGTCCGGGCTGCTTGCGGCCCAGTTCGGTGTATTCGTCCCGCAGCGTCTTGAGCTGCTTGGCCGTGCGGTCGTCCAGCGCCATTAGGTCGTTGCGTGCGTCCTTCGAGGCTCGCAGCAGTTCGTCCAGCTTGATGTGGATCTCGTCTGTGTCGCGGTTCTGGGTGTTCTGGATCAGGAAGACCATCAGGAAGGTGATGATGGTCGTGGTGGTGTTGATGATCAGCTGCCAGGTGTCGTTGAAGTGGAACAGCGGTCCGGTCACCGCCCACAGTGCGATACCGGCGATGGCCAGGCTGAACGTCCGGGCGCTTCCCGTCCTCTCCGCCAGCCACTTGCAGAACGTCTCGAATCCTTTGTTTTTCATGGCGGACTCCCCGTTGTCGGTCACGTAGTTTGGACAGCCGGGGAGCTGCCGGAATTCCTGAGTCGAGCACTCGGATACCGCTGCGCCTGTCGGATCGCGCGCGGCCTTCTCGAGCGGGCGGATTGCAGCAGGCCGTCTTGCCGTCGCGGGGGCTTCCCCGCGGGGGAGGCGAGCGCTCGGGGCCCGCTGCCGGGCCCCGGCTCCATTCAGGCGACCTTGAACACGGCGACTGCCTGGACCAGTTCCTCGGCCTGGCCCTTGAGGCTTTCCGCAGCGGCGGCCATCTCCTCGACCAGCGCGGCGTTCTGCTGGGTGGCCTGGTCCATCTGGGTCACCGCCAGGCTGACCTGCTCCACCCCGGTGCTCTGCTCGCGACTGGCGTCGCTGATCTCGCCCATGA
>Ga0255338_1004587_pt1 | contig 13999 bp, 16 predicted proteins | sample MeOH1_35cm_T4_19_FD_203715 | JGI IMG/M metagenome (GOLD analysis project Ga0255338, IMG submission 203715) | Sandy soil microbial communities from University of British Columbia, Vancouver, Canada - MeOH1_35cm_T4_195 | ecosystem: Engineered > Artificial ecosystem > Sand microcosm > Unclassified ...
TGTGCACCGCGCGACGGCGTCCGAGGTGTTCGGCGTCGCGCCCGACCAGGTGAGCAGCGAACAGCGGCGCTACGCCAAGGTGATCAACTTCGGCCTGATCTACGGCATGAGCGCGTTCGGCCTGGCGCGCAACCTCGGCATCGAGGGCGCGGCCGCCAAGAACTACATCCAGCGCTATTTCGAGCGCTATCCGGGCGTCAAGCAGTACATGGACGAGACGCGGCTGGCGGCCAAGAGCCGCGGCTACGTCGAAACCGTGTTCGGCCGTCGCCTGTACCTGCCCGAGATCAATTCACCGAACGGTCCGCGGCGCGGCGGCGCCGAGCGGGCCGCCATCAACGCGCCGATGCAGGGCACCGCCGCCGACCTGATCAAGCTGAGCATGGTGGCCGTGCAGGACGTTCTGGACGCGCAGCAGCGCCGCACGAAGATGATCATGCAGGTGCACGACGAGCTGGTGTTCGAGGTCCCGCAGGACGAAGTGGAGTGGCTGAAGGCCGAAATCCCGCGCCTGATGGCCCAGGTGGCCGAGCTGCGGGTGCCGCTGCTGGCGGAGATCGGGGTCGGCGAGAACTGGGAGAAGGCGCATTAGGGCCGGTGCAGCGGCCGATGTCGCCTACGAGCCGGCGAGGCCCGGATGGCGCGCGTCCATGCGCGTTGGCGGGCAGGTGCTGTTGCACTGCCGCGTCGCGGCGGGCTCTGGCTTCAGCCGCGCGATTTCGCGGCGGGTGGACAGCCGGCCGCCGTGATCGCCACTGAGCACGGCCACCAGGAGCCGCTGCTCCAGCGCTGAAATCCGGGCGGCCACGTCCTCGCCCTCATTCATCGACGCCTCGCGTGCGGCGCTGCTGGTGGATCGCGCCAGGCAGGCCCGCCTGGACGCGGATCCTGCGCGCCGCCTCCAGGAACTTGTGCAGGCTGGCCGAGCCCTCGCCGCTGCGCGTGCCGGCCGGAAAGCGGGACTCGACGTGGTCGATATCGGTGACCGGCGGCGACATCGGCCAGATTCGCACTCTCATCATCTTCACTCCCTGTCTGCGCGGCGACGGCGCCGTCGGCGCCGGCCGCAGTGACTGCCAGATTCCTTTCAAGTTTCTTCGCCCGCGATCGAGAGTTGTTGTGGTGCGGGTCAGCCATTGATCGAGGTCAATGCTGACGCAGACGTTCCTGTCGGACCAGTCCCACATCGCAACAGGCTGTATCCCTGCAGCCCGGGGATCGTCGCCCAGCCCAAGCAAACACGGGCCTGTCGCCAAGCTGGTGCGTTGCAGCCACTTACAAGTCGCGGCGGCCAGCAGCGTCGAGGCGCAAGGGTGGCGCGGCAATGCGCGCCGGTTGCGAGTGCACTCACGGGGCGGGCAACACCAGCATGCGAGTAGGGACATCCTGGTCCAGGGGCGTTACTGTTGTCTTGAGAAAAATACGGCCACCCTCGGGATATGTTGCAAAAGTCTCAAGACGTACGCCGCATTGAAGCCCTTCTGCTGACGGACGCACGGCGCCCGCGCCCGGTGACCTGCGCGTTTCTGAAAAAGTCATTACATTAGTTTTCCTGCTTTCCGAATTCAGGTGGTGCCATGAGCAGTTCTGCCGATTCGATCCGCGTGTTCATTGTCGGGGTGCCATTGCTGCGGTACGGCCTCGAGCAGCTGGTGCAGTCGGTGCACCCACGCTTCGAGGTGTTGCCGGGCGCGGACAGCCTGGCGCAGGCCGCCGGCATGGAAGCGCGACGACAGGCCCACGTGGTCGTGCTGGCGGAGGACGTCGTGGTCGAGCAGGTCGCGGCCTTCTGTGCTTCGTCACCGGCCACGCTGCTGCTGATCACGGGTTCGCAGGACGAGGCCACGCTCGACGCGGCGGTGATGGCGGGGGTGCGCGGCGTCGTGCGGACCTGCGACTCGCCCGAACTCTTCCTGCGGGCGATCGAGAAGGTCAACGCCGGCGAGCTGTGGGTCGATCGCGGCGCGACCGGGCGGATCTTCGTGGCGATGGCCAGGCAGAAAGCGGCGGACCGGTCGGACCCGGAGCGCGTCAAGATCGCGACGCTCACGTTGCGCGAGCGGCACACGATCGCCGCCGTGGTGAGCGACTCGGCGGCGCCCGGCAAGGTGATCGCTGCCCGGCTCTGCATCAGCGAGCACACGCTGCGCAACCACCTGACGTCGATCTACAGCAAGCTCAGCCTGGCCAACCGGGTCGACCTCTACGCGTACGCCAACCGGCATTCGCTGCGCGAGTTGCCCTGACCCCGCGCCCGCGGCGGGCGTTCCGGCCCGCGGAGGCAGTCACCCGCAGCGCATGCGCCGGATCCGGCGCTCCTCGTCGACCTCGATGTTCAGGCGCATCGGGTCGTGCTCGAGCGTGACCACGCCGCCCGGCGGAATGACCCGCGTGCGCAAGCCGCCCGACGCTCGCAGCGCCTCGGCCAGCGCGAGATCGTCGAGCGGCCGGCCGAGCAGGGCCTCGGCGCCGGCGGCGCGGCAGCGCGAGTCGGCCGCGCCCATGGCCACGGTGCGGGGCGACGACGCGCAGCCAGCGAGGGCCGCGGCCACCGCCACGAACGAGACAAACCGATAGGACACTGGAACCACCTTGCGGCCATTATGGGTTGGCCGCGGGCTGGAAAGGGGTGGCTGCAACCGGAGGTATCGGGCGCGGTGCGCGGGCCATCGATGCTGAATGCGGACAGCCTGTGGCCAGCACGAGGGTTGCCGGACGTCGTATTGGCTCACCCGTTCCCGGCCAGCATCGGGACGAGGTTTCGGTAGACCTGGATAAGCGCAGGACCCAGGATGACCATGATGATTGACGGAAAGATGCAGAGCACCAACGGGAACAGCATCTTCGTCGGAACCTTGGCGGCTCGTTCCTCCGCGAGCACCTGACGCTTGTGGCGGAGGTCGTCCGAGAACACCCTCAGTGCGTCGCCAACGCTGGTGCCGAATTTATCGGCCTGGGTCAACATGGCGGCAAAGGTGCCGATTTCTTCGATCCCCGTGCGCAGTGCAAGGTTACGCAATGACTTTTCCCGCGTCGCCCCGGCCCGCATCTCGAGATTCGTCAAATGCAGCTCTTCAGCCAACGCAACACTCTTGCGCCGGATCTCGTCCGCCACCTTGCTCAGGCCCGCGTCCAGCCCGAGCCCCGCTTCGACGCATACCATCATCAGATCGGCCGCATCGGGAAAACTCTCGAAGATCTCGCGCTGGCGGGATTTGATCGCCAGGTGGACCACAAGGTTCGGCAAATAGCAGCCGATCAATGCCGCTAGCAACACATAGAAGATCAGTGCGACGCCGCCCGCCTGGTTCAGGCCTCGCAGGAAAACGAAAGCGAGGCCGGCCAGGAGCAAGGGAAGCAAAGTCTTTGCACCGAAATAGATCAGCCGCGCGTCGGAGTTGCGGATCCCGGCGTGGAAGAATCGCATGCGCAAGGCCGAGTTTTCCCATCCGCCGTCGGGGGTCGAAAGCCGCGCCAACGGTCCCGCGATCTTCACCACCGTTTCGGTCCAGTCTGGCTTTTCAGCCGGTCCCGCGATGACCTGCAACCGCTGCTCGGCTCGGGTGGGTGCCAGCCACAGAAACAGCCCGGCCACGGCCAGACCGACGGCCAGAAAGATGAGCGCGCTCAGTATCAGCATGCGATTTCTCCTAGACGCGGATCCGGATGATTCTTCTCAGGATCACCGCGCCAACCAACATCAGCGTGAACAAGACCTTGAGCATTGCGATCCCGATCGGGTCTGTCCACAGGGGCCTCATGAAACCGGGGTTGGCCAGGTGCATGACGCCTCCCAGGAAGAACGGCAGGAGTCCCAGGATCCAGGCCGACATCCGACCTTCGGCGGACAGCACCCTGACTTTGGCCATCAACTTGAGTCGTTCGCGAATAAGCTTGCTCAGGTTGGCGAGAATCTCGGTGAGGTTGCCCCCGGAATCGCGCTGGATCAACACCGCTACGACGAAATAGCGCAGGTCTGTCAGAGGCACCCGCTCGCTCAGATGGGTGAGTGCCTGCTCAAGCGATATGCCGAAATTCACCTCGTCGTGCACTGTGCGGAACTCACCCGCGACGGGATCCTGAATCTCTTCGCCCGCCATCTTGAGCGCCGACGAAAAGGCATGGCCGGCCTGCAGCGCGCGGGTGATGAGGTCGAGCGCTTCGGGCAATTGCCGCTCCATCTTCGCCATGCGCTGACTCCGCTGGTAATGGAGATATACAAAAGGCATGACACAGCCCACCAAACCCGCTATCGCCGCGACAGGGATCGACTGGCGTGCTCCAACCATCATGGTCATCCATGCCACCACCCCCGCGGCAGCGCAGCCCAGCAAGAGTTTTGGGACTGTCCAGTTCAGCCCCGACTGCAGGATGAGCCGGTCCAGTCCGCGCACGTTGGGCAGACTCCGCAGATAGCGTTCCATGACGGGCAATTCGCTGAGCAAGCGTTGTTTCAGCAACTTCGTTTGCGGGCTGTGGTCACGGGTCGCCGCCAGGGCCTGCAGGCGCGAATTGAGTTTCCTGGCCTCAGGTCCTCGATGTGACCGCCACGTCAAATAGAGGCTCTCCAGGAGCAGCATCACGGCGACGAAGATCAGCACCGCCATGAACAGGAACGAGTTGGCCGGGAGGAAACTCAGCATGTTCAGCCTCCTATTGGTACTGCCGGGACGGATCGAACATTGCGTCAGGCAGGGCGATACCGAAGGCGCGCAGCCGGTCGCTGAATTTCGGCCTGACGCCGCTGGCCTGGAAATAGCCCTGGACCTTGCCGTCCGATCCCACCCCGGTCTGCTTGAAGCCAAAGATTTCCTGCATGGTGACGACCTCGCCCTCCATGCCGGTGACTTCCTGGATGCTGGTGACTTTGCGCTTGCCGTCGATCATGCGTAGAACCTGAATCACCACCGTGATCGCCGAGGCGATCTGCTGGCGCGCTGCCTTGTGCGGCAGATTCAAGTTGGCCATGCCGATCATGTTTTCGAGCCGGGCGATGGAATCGCGCGGTGTGTTGGCGTGGATGGTCGTGAGCGATCCTTCATGCCCCGTATTCATTGCCTGCAGCATGTCGAACGCTTCGGCTCCGCGCACTTCGCCGATCACGATGCGGTCGGGCCGCATCCGCAAGGCGTTTCGCACCAGGGCGCGCTGGGTGATCTCGCCCTTGCCTTCGATGTTCATCGGTCTGGTTTCCAGACGCACCACATGCGGTTGCTGCATCTGCAGCTCGGCCGCGTCCTCGATCGTCACCACTCGCTCCGAGTCCGGAATGCAGCCCGAGAGGATGTTGAGCAGTGTGGTCTTGCCGGCACCCGTTCCGCCAGAAATGAGCATGTTGACCTTGGACCTCACGAGTGCCTGAAGCATGCGTGCCATCTCGGGCGTCAGTGTCTTTAGGCCTTCGCCGATCAAGTCGTCCATCGTCAGGGGGACAAGTGCGAAGCGGCGAATGGAGATCATCGGCCCGTCGAGCGCCACGGGCGGGATCACCGCGTTCACGCGCGAGCCGTCGGGCAGCCGCGCGTCGACCATCGGGCTGGCCTCATCGATGCGCCGCCCGACCAGGGAGACGATCTTGTCGATGATGCGCAGCAAGTGCTTCTCATTGGTGAAAGTGACGTTGGTGAGTTCCAGCTGTCCTTTTCGCTCGACATAGATCTGACGGTACGAGTTGACCAGGATGTCCGAGACGGCCGGGTCGGCCATCAATAGTTCGAGAGGGCCGAATCCCAGCATCTCGTGCTGAATGTCGCGAATCAGGTTTCCCCGCTCCGCCCCGTTGACCACGGCCTGCTCCTCCTGCAGCAGCCGTTCGACCGTCAGCGCGATTTCGTGCCGCAGTTGCTCAGGCGCCAGCGCGTCCAGGGCGGCGAGATCGAGCAGTTCCAGCACCTTCAGGTGGATCCTTTCCTTGAGCCCCTTGTAGGCGTCGCTGCTGACCGCGGCCTGGGATCGCGCAACGCCCTCGACAGTGCCTCCATTGAGTTTTTGCCGCAACGACAGGACGGTCTGTTCGCGAGGCAACGCGGCGATCGGTTGAATACTGCTCATGTTCATGCCTTCCTGAAAATCCGGCCCAATAGTCCGCTGCGGATCTCTTCCGGACGCGGACTGAGTGTTTGGGCGAAGTCGGCCAGGTGCTTCGCCACGGTGTTGCCTCGCGTCGTCCTGGTCAGGGGATCGCCGTGATTGATCGATGCGCTCACTTCGCGGTAGGAATTAGGGACGGTGTTGATTCGAACGTTGCCTAGCGATCGCCGGACCTGGTCGAGCCCGATGTCGCCGGTCTTGTCGAAGCGGTTGATGATCAGCTCGGTCTTGTCCTGCGCATACCCCAACGACTTGAATGCTTCCAGCAACTTGCCCGCGTTGCGCAAATCAGGGAGGCTGGACTGCAATACAGGGAAGATGCGCCAGGCGCGATCCAGTGCCTTGATGGCGATGGTGTCCAGCGACCGTGGAACGTCCAGCAGGACGAACTCGTACTGCGTCACCGCGAGGCTGAGGATGGCATCGATGTGCTCCGGCTTGACTTCCATCGCGTGGGCCAGGTCTTCCGGCGCCGCCAGGATGCTGTAGTTGGAGCCGACCTTCACCGTACTAGCCGCAAGCAGCGACGCGTCGAGCCGGCTGATGTCTTTGGCCACATCGGCCAGCGTCGAGGGCGCCTTGCCATCGTGAACGAATGAGAGAGCGTCGCCGAACTGCAGGTTAAGGTCGACCAGCAGGACGGATTTGGATTCTGCCAGCTGCCAGCCAAGATTGGTCGCCAGGAAGGTCGCGCCGGCTCCGCCCTTGGTCGGCATCAGTGCCAGGATCTTTCCGAACTTGCGCGCCGGTACCTGCTTGAGCTTGGCGGCGACGCGACCCACGGCCGCTTCCAGGGCGGCCGGTGTCACTGGTGATGGGAGCACTTCGCGCACGCCCGCCCGCATGGAGTTGATCAGGAACTCGGGCGTGTGCGTCGAGCACAGCAGAATCACGGCGATCGCGGGGTGATGCGTCGTCACGTATTCGACATGCTCCAACTCGTGCGTGTCGCAGCATATGCCGTCGACCAGCATCAGTTCCGGCAGTTCCTGCTCGGCGACCTCCCGCATCCTGCTCTTGCCACCATCAAAGAGCGATGCCAGGTGGCCGTTCGCATTCAGCACGCGCCCAATTTCCTCAAGGTGACCGCGGCTAGGGGAAATGACTGCTATCTTCATCGGACGGTCCTACGGTTATGAGCAGAGATTGGCGCCAGCGTAACTGTTGGGGTCTTGCCCCATGATTTCACGGGTCAGGTAGGTCTTGAAGGTGGGCATGGGAATTGGAGACATGGCCGCAGCCGCCCCGGCGATTGGCGAGATCCACTGGTAGTTCAGACCGACGATCGTCACCGTCACACCGGCGCATGTCGCGGGCGTACAGCTGTTTCCGTTGGCGTCCTCCCAAGCCAGATTGATGTCACTGATCTGGGGCAGCAGCGCCTGCATCCTGGCCAGAACCTTCGGCTTCATGTTCATGTCGTCGCACACCACGGCATACCGCGCGCCCGCACGGGTGGCCTCAGTCGCTGCATTCCAGGTGAACAACATCCTGCTGAAGTCGGTGATTCCCAGCACGAACGTCAGGAAGATGATGAACACCAGAGCGAATTCGACCGTCGTCGCGCCTGGCTGCCGTGACCTCGGCGCGGACTTCACAGGTAGCTCCTCATGGTGGCGGAAATGTCGGAGAACGCGATAGCGCCGAAGGGCAACCCGAACACGCTGGCGAACATCGAGTCGAACGTGTAGTTGGTGATCCGGACGGTGACGGTCTTGATCACGGGACCGGAGCCAGCGGTCTGCCAGGTGGGGTTCGGCACGTTCGAGGTGGTGAGCCCCGCCGCCAGGGGTGTCCCGGTGCCGGTCAAGTTGCCATAGACGGTCAGGTTCCGCGCTTTCGCAATCGCGAGTGGGTCCTCTGGTGTCTGGAGTGACAGGTACCGGGCAGAGTCACGCACCGACTTCGTTAGAGTGTTGTACTGCCAGATCGCGCGGCCGAACTCCGTGGTAATGAACGTCAGCACAAGCAGGAAGGGCAGGATCAGTGCGAACTCGACGATCGCCACGCCCTTTTGTCTCTTGTTCATCGTCTTTCCCCCTATCGGACAAGAGCCGGAACCAGCGGACCAGCCGCGCCACCGGGCATCCCGCTGAAGCTGCACGGGCTCGTGACAAGATTTGCGTTGCCGAGGTATTCGAATTGCACTTCAACCATCGGAATGCTGAGCGGCTGCAGCATGAGCATGCAGGCGAAACTGACCACCTTGTCCGTCGGGCCTACGATCGGAACAAGCACAATGCGTCGATTGGTGCCCTCCGCGCCGTGGCTATCAGCAACCAGCTTGCCGCCGGACGGGGTGATGTAGTTGATGTTTCCTGGAAGCTTCCAGTCGGGGCTGCCGACCGATTTGCAGGCAGCAACGGTGGCGGCGCATGCGGCGTTTGCGGATCGCCGCGTCACGAAATCGTTATAGACGTTCGAACCGCTCGAGTTCTCGAGGCTGTAGGCATAGCCCGTCAAGTCCGGGCGCTTGTATGCGTTCGAGGGGTCCCCGAAGTCCGGCTTGTTGGCATACAGGCCGAATCTGTAGTTCCAAGGCTCGACGAGGGCGGTCTTCACGCCGCTGTCGGATGGTTCCAGCTGATCGTCTATCTTGGTTCCGCAAAACCCGTTCAATTGCTTCCTGATTTCGTTCGTACCCGATGCGCCGTCGACCAGGCTCATCCAGCCGATATGTCCATCGGAAAATTCGGATTGATCGGTGATCATGGGCACCCACTCGCCGACGGTGAAGCCATAGTCCGGAGCCACCCCGCCGCCCTTGGGCTTCATTGCGACCGGGAGCGGGCAGGTGGTCTGGCCATGGGCGCGCGTTGCGACAGCACTGGCCAGCACATATCGGGTACTGGGGTAATCAGTGGCGTTGTTCAAGAAGGCGCCCAGCGCCTGCATCAACCACATCTGCACGCCGGACTGGATGTGCTGGCACTGCACGTACTGGGCCGTGCTTGAATCAGCGGGCGCATAAGCCGAATCCCTGAAGGTGATTTCGGCGTCTACCAACTGCCCGTTCCCGCTCCAGCTCGCCGACTGAAAATTGACAGGATTCAGATTGCCGGCGGTCTTGCCGGCGCTGATGGCGCGAGCGATTGCCGTCGGCTGCAGGTCAAGCTCCTGAGCCGCCGCCAGGGCGCAACTGTCCATGGCGGTCTGCAACTCCGACTTCACGACGAACAGCCGTCCGAAGTCCAGCGCGAAGCCGATGAACCCCAGAAGGAACAGCGTGAGCAAGGCGACGGTGATGATGACCGCGCCGTGTTGGCGATGACGTCCGGCAGCTTTGCGCATGAGGGTGCCTTCTATCGGTGTCGGTGGTTTCCATCGGGGCGGGCTGAATGGGCCAGGCCGGCTGGACGGGCCCATTCAGACAAAACCCGCTAGCAAAGTCCCGTAGTGAGGCAGGTGTTCACCTTGGTAATCCAAGCGGAGAAATCGATGCCGTTGGCACCCATCAGCAGCAGGATCAGACCGAGCGAGACGACCGCGATGATGAGGGCGTATTCGACGATCTGCGCGCCATCTTCCTCGAGGGCGAAGGAACGAATCGAGCTGAAAAGTTTGTCCATGATTGACCTTCCAATGAATTCAAGAAAAGGTTTGAGAAAAGTAAAATGAGGCGATGAAGTCGGTTTAGCGCATGCGTAGGTCCTCCCCTCTTTATTTGCCGGCGGCGCCAACGGCCCCGCCGATGTTGATGACGTTGGTCACGGGCGGCGGCTCCTTGAACGAGTCCTGGTAGCGGCCGACGGCTTCCTTGCCGGTCTTGCCGTCCATGCCGGCGATCGGATCGGGGTTGCTGCCCGCGTTCGGATTGAGGGTCATCCTCTGCCGCGCCTCACGCACCGCGTCGCCGAAGCGCAGGTCGTAGTTGGGCGTCGGGGAAGACGCGCAGCCCCACAGCAGCCCAAGCAGGATCAGAGCGATTGCTTTCTTCATGATGTTCTCCGGAAGATCAGGATCAGGGCCGCAGGGGCGCTGTGGGCGCGGGCGAAGGCACGGGGTCGCCCACGATGGCCGATGTGCGTACCGGTGTCGTGACCGCCTCCTCGATGGCAGGGGCCTGGGCGGCCGGTGCCGGGGCGGGCGGAGGTTCGGGCGCTGTCTCGTTCCTCGCGGCAGGAGCTGAGGGGACCGGTTGCACCGCGGCGGCCGGCGCCGCAGGCGTCGACTCGACCGTTGGCGGCGTGGAGGCCGGGACGACGGGCTGCGTTTCAGCAGTCATCGCCGGCGCCGGTGCCGGTGGTCCCGGAGGTACGGGCGTATCCTGCGCGGCCGATGTGCGTACCGGTGCCGGCGAGGTGCCTTCGCCGGAACCCCTGAGGATGACATCGCCGCGGCTGGGAACCACGTGGTTATCGGTCGGCAGCACCGCTACGGCGTTCAAGGGTTTGACCAGGCGCGGCGTGACCACGAACATCAGTTCGGTCTGGTCGTTCTGGAACTCGGTGGAGCGGAACAGCGCGCCCACCACCGGCGCTTCACCCAGGCCAGGGAACTTGTTCAAGGCTTCCGTGAAATTGTTCTTGATCAAGCCCGCGACGGCAAAACTCTGGCCATCGCCGAGTTGCACGGTGGTGTCCACCCTGCGCGTCGCCATCGACGGGAGCACTGCCGTCACGCCGCCAACGGTGGTGAACGGAGTGCCGGATTGCGACAACTCCGACACCTCAGAAGTGACCTTGAGGTTGATGCGTCCGTCCAGCACCGTCGGCGTGAACTTGAGTCCGACGCCGAACTCCTTTTCCTCGAGGGTGATCGTCGTTCCGCTGTTGGATCTTTCCTGCGCCACCGGGATGAAGATCTTCCCGCCGGACAGGAAGCTGGCCGACTGGCCGCTGATCGCCATGATGTTGGGTTCTGCCAGCACGCGGATGATGCCGTCGCGCTTTTGCGCGTCGATGCCGAGCAACGTTCCGCCGCGCCCACTGGTACTGAAAACCCCGGAAGCGGTTGCCGACTCGCTGCTCACCACGCCGGCGGCATTGCCGGTGATGGCGCCGCTCCCGGCGCCGTTCGGATGGAACCGCCCGAGCACACCGGCGCCGCCACCCACGATGCCGGAAATGATCGAGGACTTCATGCCATCCGCCGACGTGACCAGCCGTGAGAAGTCCAGGCCGAACCGATCCAACAGCGTCTTGCTGACTTCGGCGATCTTGACTTCCAGCATGACCTGCTGCGGCGCGCTGACCCGCAACATGTTCACGATTCGCTTGGGCTCGCCATAGGAGTTGGCCAGGGTCAAGACTTGGTCCAGCTTGACCAGGTCCGTTACCGTGCCGGTCAGCACCAATGAGCTCTCGGCGCCGCGGACCTTCACGTCGGTCTGGTCCGGCATGATGGCAAGCAGCTGGGCTTGCAGCGTTTCCGGGTCAACCGTCACGACGATGTCCTTCACCACGCAGCGACCGTCGGTGCCCTGCAGCACAACGTTCATCGAACCGGTCTTGCGGCCCAGGAAGAAGAGTTCCGTCGGGCTGAGCAGCGTGATCTGGGTGTCGGCGACGCCGTCGCTCGCCGTTTGTGCGGACGCTCTCGCAGGAGCGCCGGTCGTCCCGGGTGCCCCGGCCTGGGGTGCCGGCTCGGGCGCGCCGACCCGGCTGACGGATTGCCCGCCCACCACGATGCGCGACGCGGGGAAGTCCAGACGCATGACGCGCGATTTGCCCAGCGTCAGCAAGGTCGGCGGATCGACGGTCACCGTCGTGCACGGCCTGAGCGCTGGCGCGGTGGTGACACCCGGCGCGGAAGCTGCGACGCGCCCCGCCCTTGTCGGGCTCGTCACCCGCGACGTGCCGGACGAAACGGCCGCCGCCGTACTCGCCGCCGGACTTTGTGCGAAGGCCGGGGCGCCGAGGGCGACTGCGGCGACGATGGCCGTCGCAGTCAGCCGAAAGTTCTTCGAGGACATTGTTCTTTCTCCCTGAGTTGTTGTTCTTGCCCGGCCGACTCAATCAGAAGCAGCTGAGCGAGGCGGTTCCGTTGCGAATGACTTCGACGCAGTCGGCCTTGACCACGGCCGGTGCGGGAGCAGGAGCGGGGGTGGCTTTCACCACCGTCACGCGTTTGACCACCGGCGCCGGAGTGGGAGCGGCGCCCATCGTGGCAGTCGGCTTGGACTCTTGACGCTGCATGCCAAGCAACTCGGCTCGGGTAATGCCCTTGGTGGCAGCGGCTTCCTTGTCCATCTGGTTGCGCAGCACCAGCGACAGGGAGCCCACGCTACGTGCCAGGTCCAACTTCTCGGCGGCTTCCGGCGTGAGTTCGAGCGTCACGGCGCTCACAACCTTGGGCTTGGTTTCGTCGCGGCTGGCTTCCTGGGCGACCGCGAGCACCAGCACATGCTCGAGGACGGTCATGCTGATCTGGTTCGGGCCGTCCTTGCCGGCGCGGTCCTGCTGGGCGTTCACCATCACGTCCACGTAATTGCCAGGCAGCGCGAACCCTGCGACTCCGACGACGTCGTTCACCCGCACAGTCATGGCGCGCTTGCCTTCCGCGATCACGGCGGATAGCCCGCCCTTGGATCCGGGCGGCGAAAGCTTGCGTTCCAGGATCGCATCGCCACGCTGCACGCTGACCTTGACGACGCGCTCCTGCAGATCCTTGGCGTCACGGAACGCACCCTCGGGCACCGAACCGCTGGGCCAGTCGACCAACTGCAGCATCTGCGGGTTGATCCTGCTGCCCAATTCGATGTCCACGGCGGCCACGACCACCTTGCTCGAAGCGATGTTGCCCCGCTGCGCTACCCAGCTGGCGGCGTAGACTGCGGCGGCGAGCCCGGTGATGACTGCGAGGACCAACAGTCCGATCGCCTTGATGTTCTTCATGACTTTGCTCCGGTGAGGTTGAAGTTCAGCGTCATGCGCGGCTCAGGACGATCCAGGCGATCGTTCCCGCGCTGATGCTCACGCCGTAGGGAATCTTGCCGACGGAGGGCCGCATCGCGGCCATCCCGGGCGGTGGCACGCCCGCGGCTGCCGCGATCACCATGGATTGCACGATGTCGACCACGTTGACCGTCATCCGGCCCAGTGCGCGCCGCCACAAGGCATAGCCGACCGCCAGCACGCCGCCGGCGACGAACACGCACAACACCGCCTGCACGATCTGCCCCAGGCCCAGGAACGCGCCGGCCATCGCCATCAGCTTGACGTCGCCGGCGCCCATCACCCGCAAGGCGTACATCGGCAGCATCAGCACCAGGCCCGCGGCCAGGCCGCCGAGGGACCACAGCAAACCATTGACGGCCCAGGCCGGGCCGAGCACCTGCCACTGGATCGCCGCGCCAAGGGCGAGGCCGGCGGCCGCGCCGCCGGCGGTCAGCCAGTTCGGAATGCGGTAGGTGCGCACATCGATGAAGGCGGCCAGCGCCAGCAGCACGACCAGCAGCGCGAGGCGGACGTCGTCGAGGCCCGGTGCGGCCAGCTGCGCCAGCCAGTCGGCTGATCGGTTCGTCATGCGTTTCTTCCTTTCTTGCGGTGGCTCGAGGCCGGATCTGAATATCGGGAACCCTGCTGCGCGGCGCCATGGGTTTGTTCTCCCGATTTCGGCAGGACAAACGCGGCGCGTGGCCGGGACAAACCTCACTAGCCGCTGTCGGGGTCCATGATTTCCAGCCGGGGGTCGATCAGCCGCACAGCCACGCCGGTGCAGCCGTCCTTGAGCTCGACGCGCACGATCTCGCCGGACGACGTGAACTTCATCGAGATCTCCGGCAACTGCAGTTCGAAGTCGACCGGGCCACTGAGCACATGCGCGCCGGCCATCTCGAAATACAGGCCCGTGGCACTGATGTCGCGGGTGACCGCTCGCGCGCCGTCAGCGAGCTTCAGCGGCAGCGCGAGGCGCTCCCGGGGATTGACGCGTTGCTCTTCGAACATGCGTTTGAGTGTGGGCGGCG
>Ga0255338_1004588_pt1 | contig 13996 bp, 13 predicted proteins | sample MeOH1_35cm_T4_19_FD_203715 | JGI IMG/M metagenome (GOLD analysis project Ga0255338, IMG submission 203715) | Sandy soil microbial communities from University of British Columbia, Vancouver, Canada - MeOH1_35cm_T4_195 | ecosystem: Engineered > Artificial ecosystem > Sand microcosm > Unclassified ...
CACGCCACCTAGACGCCTGCCTCCGAACGCGCCAGTGTTAGCGGATGATCCGGATCGACATTGAGACGGTGGGCAGCCAACACTAAATGGCACCCATGCCCGTTCCCCCCATCACAGAACTGAATGATCGCGCCCGCGATGTCTTCCGTGTCGTGGTGGAAAGCTATCTCAACACCGGCACCCCGATCGGCTCACGAACGATCGCGCATCTCTCCGGCCTCAACCTGTCGCCGGCGTCGATCCGCAATGTCATGCAGGACCTCGAGGAGTTGGGTCTGCTCGCTGCGCCGCATACCAGCGCGGGACGGATGCCGACCGAAAGCGGTCTGCGCCTGTTCGTCGACGGAATGATGCAGGCGATGGAGCCTTCCGCCGAGGAGCGGGCCGCGATCGAATCACGCGTATCCCGGATCGGGCCGGTCGAGGAGGCGCTTGCCGCCACCACTGCCGCCCTGTCCGGCCTGTCGGCCTGTGCGGGGCTGGTGATGGTCCCCAAGCGGGAGCTGGTGCTGCGTCAGATGAGCTTCGTGCCGCTATCGGCGGACAAGGCGCTGGCGGTGCTGGTCAGCGAAGACGGCGCGATCGAGAATCGCGTCATCGATCTCCCCCCAGGGGTAGTCCCCTCCGCGCTGGTCGAAGCCGGTAACTACATGACCGCAATGCTCTCCGGCATGACGCTGGACCAGGCTCGCGCGCGGATCGAGCGCGAGATCGGCGAGGAGCGCGCGTTGCTCGATACGGTCGCGCGGGCGCTGATCGAGCGCGGCCTGGCGATCTGGAGCGAGGACGCGAATCGCCGACCGGTCCTGATCGTGCGCGGGCAGGGGCGCCTCATCGACGCCGCCGCCGCGGCCGACCTCGAACGGATCAGCGATCTGCTCGACGACCTCGAGGGCAAGCAGGAGATCGCGCGACTGCTCGACAGCGCGGGTGCCGGCGATGCGACGCGCATTTTCATCGGGGCCGAGACCAAATTATTCTCACTTTCGGGCTCATCTGTCATTGCCAAGCCCTTCAGGGGGCTGGACGGACGGGTGGTCGGCGTGGTGGGGGTTATCGGGCCGACGCGGTTGAACTATGCCCGCGTCGTGCCCATGGTGGATTTTACTGCCGCGACATTGGCGCGGCTCATGCCATAACAGGATCGAAACGACGCAATGATCGAAGACGAGAAGATCGCAACGCCTACCGACGAGCACCTGCGCGAGGAAACGGCCGCCGCAGCGCCGGAGCTTGCCGAGCATGATCGCATCGCCACGCTGCAGGCTGAACTGGCCGAGGCGAAATCCTCGCTGCTCTATGCACATGCCGAGGCACAGAATGTCCGCCGTCGCGCGGAAAAGGAGGCAGCCGACGCGCGTGCCTATGCCGCGACCGCTTTCGCGCGCGATTTGCTGGCTGTCGCCGACAATCTGTCGCGTGGCCTCGAAGCGATTCCGGCCGAATTGCGCGATGATGAAAAGCTGAAGAACGTCATCGTCGGCCTCGAAGCCACTGGCCGCGAGCTCGATACGGTTTTCCAGCGCCACGGCATCAAGAAGATGACGACGCTCGGCGAAGCGCTTGACCCGAACTTCCACCAGGCAATGTTCGAAGTGCCGAGCGACAAGCCGGTCGGCACGATCGTTCAGGAAATGCAGGCTGGCTATATGATCAAGGACAGGCTGCTCCGTCCGGCGCTGGTCGGGGTGGCTAAGAAGCCCGAGTGACTTATCCTGGGGAGGTGCCGGAGGTAAACGCACGCTGCGCTCTCCCTCGGTTTTTCGGCTAAGCTTTCCGGCCGCCGAATCGCCCATCAAGTCGGCCGTGCGTGGGCGGCAGAAGCGCGCTGATTGGTGCGACTGCTGTTTGGTGTCCGACGTCGCTGAGACGGTCCGGGAGGCAGCGGAAAAGACATGAACCAGAATCTCACGACCGACCGCCCGACCTTTGTCACGCATCTTGAATGCTCGATGACCGGGGAGCGCTACGAGGCCGACGCGTTGCATGGCCTGTCGCGGGTCGGTCGACCATTGCTGGTACGCTATGATCTCGACATGCTCCGGGCGATGATCCCCCGCGCGATGGTGGCGGCGCGTCCGACCGACCTGTGGCGCTGGCGTGAACTGCTGCCGGTGCGCGCTACCCGGGACATCGTCAGTCTTGGGGAAATCGAAACCCCGCTTGTGCCGCTTCCACGATCGGGCGGGCCCAATGTCCTGGTCAAGGATGAGGGGCGGCTACCGACCGGCTCATTCAAGGCGCGGGGCCTGGTCATGGCGGTCTCGATGGCAAAGGCGCTCGGCGTTACGCGGATTGCGATGCCGACCAACGGCAATGCTGGCGCCGCGCTTGCAGCTTACGCGACCCGCTGCGGGATCGAAACGATTGTCTTCTGCCCCGATGACACGCCCGAGATCAATGTGCGCGAGATCGCGCTGCAGGGTGCGCGGGTCTACCGCGTCAATGGCCTGATCGACGATTGCGGGGCGATTGTCGGCAAGGGCGCGGCGGAAGGACGGTGGTTCGATTTCTCGACGCTCAAGGAGCCCTATCGAATCGAGGGCAAGAAGACGATGGGGCTGGAACTGGCCGCGCAGCTCGGCTGGAAGCTGCCTGATGCGATCTTCTACCCGACCGGCGGCGGTACCGGCCTGATCGGCATGTGGAAGGCATTCGACGAACTCGAGGCGCTTGGCTGGATCGGTCCGGTGCGACCCCGCATGTACGCAGTGCAAGCCTCTGGCTGCGCCCCGATCGTCCGCGCTTTTGAAGCGGGTGCGGAGCATGCCGAGCGCTGGGAAGACGCGTCGACCGTGGCAGCGGGCATCCGCGTACCTAAGGTGGTCGGCGATTTCCTGATCCTCCGCGCGGTACGCGAGAGCGGCGGCCGGGCGCTTGCGGTGGGTGATCCCGCGATCCTGAAGGCGGTGGACGATGCCGCCAAGAAGGATGGCCTGCTGTTGTGCCCGGAAGGGGGCGCGACGCTCGCCGCTTATCGGGAAGCGCTGCGCACCGGCGAGGTCGATGAGGATGAGCGGGTGATATTGTTCAATTGCGCGACGGGCCTGAAATATCCGATGCCGGCCGCGGACGTTGCGCTCGATCGGCACGCCGAGATCGATCTCGGCCTTCTTTGAGCCCGGCTCTTCGGGTCGGAAGGGGGGCATCCATCCGCCGGCCGAGATGGTTTCGCATATTGTTGACAGGGGAGGGAGCAGACCGCACGGTCAGGGGCGGCCGCTACCACCGGCACCAGTGCCTTTACCGCTGCGAGACCCGATGCCCGAGGCTTTCGTCCACGATGCGCAATCCGCGAAACCCGGGCTGGGCTTCCTCGACGGTGGCGGCGAGATGGGCGAGCGAATCAGGGCTTTCGACTGGACCGCGCATCCGCTCGGGCCGGCGCAGGATTGGCCCGCAGCGCTCAAGGTTGCAGTCAGCCTTTGCCTCCATTCGAGCTTCGCCACCGCGATCTACTGGGGTCCGGATCTCCACCTGATCTATAATGATTCCTGGGCGCGCGCCTTCGATGATCGCCAGCCCCGGGCACTCGGGCAGCGTGGCGCAGAGGCACGGCGCGACAGCTGGGCGTTGATCGGCCCGCAATTCGCGGCAGTGATTGCCTCCGGAGAAGGCCTCTCGACGACGGATCAACTCGTGCCGCTCGTCCGCAACGGGGTTCGAAGCGACAGCTACTGGACCTACAGCATCTCGCCCATCCGCAACGAGGATGGCCGGGTATGCGGCGTACTGAGCCAGGGCATCGACGTCACCGCCAAGATGTTGGCCGGAGTGTCGCTGCGAGCCAGCGAAGAACGGCTGCAGATGGCGCTCGACGCTTCGGGGACCGTCGGAACGTGGGAATGGGACTTCAGCAACGACCGGTTCGTCGCAGATGAACGCATGGCGCGGTTGTATGGGATCGACACCGCACTCGCGCAGCAGGGCGCACCCGTATCCGCCTATCTCAGCAATATCCATCCGGACGATTATCTGCAATTCAGCAGGGCGATGCAGGCGGCGCTCGTGCGGGAAACGGCGGTGTCGACCGAATGTCGGTTGCTTCTTCCCGATGGTGCAGAGCGCTGGCTTTCAGTGCGGGGGCGAAGCCGCAATGGCCCCGACGGACGCCTGCAGCGCCTGTCCGGGGTCACCCTGGATATCACCGAGGCGAAGCGGAGCGAGGCGGCACTCCGCGATGCCAAGGATGAGCGTGAATTTATCCTGGCCCTGGTCGAGCGCCAGCGCGTGCAACAGGAAGCGGATGATGTGATGCAGATCACAGCCGAGGCGATCGGCCGCCGTCTTGCGGTTGACCGTGCCGGTTTCTTCCAGGTGAGCGATGACAGCGTCATCCACTATGGCGCCTGCTGGGTGGGTGGTGCGCTCGAGCCGCTGACCGGTTCCATGCCCTCCATATTGTTCGGCGAAAAGCTTGGCGAGATCGTCCGCGGCGGCGGGACCCTGGCCTTCGGTGCACCGGACGATCCGGTGCGGCCGGCGGATGCGGCGCTGGACGTGACTGGCACGGTGGCTGGCATGAGCGTGCCGCTGGTGCGCGACGGGCGATGGCAGGCGGGCTTCTACGTAAGCCATGCCAAAGCCAGGGCCTGGACCCCGGGCGAGATCGCCCTGGTCGAGGAAGTCGCGCAACTCGCGTGGGACGCGGTGGCGCGCGTGCGGGCTACCGCGTCATTGCGTGCGATGAATGAAAGCCTTGCCGGGGAGGTCGCTGAACGTACCGCCGAGCGCGACAGGATATGGGAGGTCAGCCAGGACCTGCTCGGCATATCGGACATCAACGGCCGCTGGCAGACGGTCAATCCAGCCTGGACCCATGTGCTTGGCTGGACCGCGGACGAGATCGTGGGCCGTACCTCGGCCTGGATGCACCATCCCGACGATGTGGAGCGAACCCGCCGGGAGATCGCGGATGTCGTTCGGGGGGATGCCGTGGCCGGTTTCGAAAACCGGTTTCGCACCCGCTCGGGCGACTATCGGATCCTCGCCTGGCGCGCGACCTTCGTTGACGGCCGAATTTACGCCACGGCCCGCGATGTGACCGACGAGCGGCGGCGCCAGGCCGAATTTCTCGCCGCCGAGGAGCGGACGCGCCTGGTGCTGGAGGCGATGGATGGAGTCGGCGTCTGGACCTATGATGTTGCCGCGGACCGCTTCAACAGCGATGCGAGCTTTGCCGCGCTTTACGGGTTCGACGCTGCGCAGCAGGCCAATGGCGCTACCATGGCGGAAGTGCTGGCGCGCATCCATCCCGACGACGTTCCGAAGGTGATCAAGGCGATCGGCGACGCGCGCGACGTGCGCGGCGATGGCGAAATCGAATATCGCCTGCTTCGTCCGGACGGATCGATGCGCTGGATCATGACGCGCAGCCATGTGGTGCTGAATGCAGCCGGGATGCCCGAAACGGCGATTGGCGTCGGGGTCGACGTGACGCGCCAGCGCGAACTGGAGGATCGGTTGCGCCAGGCGCAGAAGATGGAGGCGGTCGGCCAGCTCACGGGCGGTCTTGCGCATGACTTCAACAACCTGCTCACCGCGATTTCGGGCGCGATGGAAATGATGCAGATGCGCCTGAAGCAGGGGCGGATCGCTGATCTGCCGCGCTATATCGGCGCGGCACAGACGGCTTCGGGTCGGGCCGCGGCGCTTACCCACCGGCTGCTCGCCTTTGCTCGGCGGCAGCCGCTCGATCCGAGGCCGATCGACGTCAATCGGCTGATTGCCGGGATGGAGGATCTGATCCGGGGCACCGTGGGGCCTGGCGTTATGGTCCAGGTCGTCGGATCTCCGGCGCAGTTGCCGACCCTCGTTGATCCGAACCAGCTTGAGAACGCGCTGCTCAACCTGTGCATCAATGCGCGCGATGCCATGCCGGATGGCGGGCGGCTGACGATCGAGGCGGGAACGATCCGCATCGAGGATCGCGACGCGCTCGAACGCGATCTGGAGCCCGGCGAGTATGTAACACTCTGCGTCGGGGATACCGGCACTGGCATGACCCCGGAGGTAATCGCGCGGGCCTTCGATCCCTTCTTCACCACCAAGCCGATGGGGCAGGGCACCGGCCTCGGCCTCTCGATGATCTACGGCTTCGCCCGGCAATCCGGCGGGCAGGTGCGGATCCATTCGGTGGTGGGGGAGGGCACGACCATGTGTCTTTACCTGCCGCACCATCGCGGCAATATCGACGAGGACGGCGAAGCCCGTGGCGCGGGCGAGGCACCGCGCAGCACCAGCGGCGAAGTCGTCCTGGTTGTCGACGACGAGCCTGCGGTGCGCATGCTGGTGACCGAGATACTCGGCGAGCTCGGCTATGCGGCGATCGAAGCCGGCGACGGGGCGGAAGCGCTGGCCATACTGGAGTCGGATGCCCGGATCGATTTGCTCGTCACCGATGTCGGGCTGCCGGGTGGGATGAACGGGCGGCAGGTGGCCGATGCCGCGCGGGCGGTCCGGCCCGATATCCCGGTGCTGTTCATCACCGGCTTTGCGGAGAATGCCGTTGTCGGCGATGGTCCGCTGGACCCGGGTATGGAACTCGTGACCAAGCCCTTCTCGATGGAAGCATTGGCCGCGAGGATACGGGATATGATCGGGCGGCGCTGATCCGATCCGAGCCTGCCTGCGGGAACGGGTTCGAAGGCTAGGCAGCTCGGTCCTTCGGGCCGGCCACCTGGTCCCGCCGCCGAAGATAGGGCGCGACCAGGTTGCGTGCCCTGAACCATTCCTGTCGTTCCGGACTCAGCGTCTCGAAATTGCCGATCACGCGACGGCATTCGGGGCTGCGGCACTGGCAGATCATGTGCCAGTTGGATTCCTTGAGCGTCGTCGAATAGTCCCAGCTGATCTCTTCGCCCGGCGCGATTTCGCGCACCGCCACGAGGAATACGCCGCCGGCGGCGAAGCGCAGGCCGGCATTGGGTGCGCAGCTATGGTTGATCAGGTCGTCGATCCGGCCCGACGGCCCCATATAGTGATCGGGCGTGACCTGAACGAAGCGGTCGCTCGATCCGCGCATCAGGCTGGGGACCTGATCGGCGCGGAAACGACGGCCGGTGAAGCGGATGATGGTCTCCCCCTCGGCAAAGCCCAGCGCGGCGTAGACCGTTTTGCCGAGATGGGTCTCGCCCACCGCGAACAGGTTGGCCGCCGGGCTGTAGGCATCGAGGACGTAGAAGCGCCCGTTGCGGAAACCGAGCGAGCGCAGCGGGTTGATCGTCGCGAGCCCGACCATGAACCAGACGCTGGCATGGCAGAGCAGTTCGACGAACAGATAGGCATATTCGCCGAGCTGCGCCTGTTCCCCGCTTCGCGCCGCGACGAGCAAGGTGGCGAGATCGCCCACTGTCCACATGCCCCAGGCGGGCGAGCGTTCGCGCGTGCGATCCTGCCACACGCTTTCCCAGGTCGGCCAGAAGCTGACCGGAACGGCGGCCACGACCAGCATATGCGCCCAGAAGGCATTCCTCGAGACCACCCAGACACCCAGCGCGGCGAGGCACGCCGCCATGCAGAGCACTTCCCCGCGGCTCGGCGGCGACCAGTTGGAGCGACGCCAGATCCCGAGCGTGACGACGACGCAGGCGATCGCGGCCATGCCGAACACCCAGCTCTGCAGTGTCCCCGGGTTTACCGCGGCATAGGTGCCTGCCTCGACGGCGGTCGCGGCGCTCCAGATCAGCCAGGAGGCACGGTTCGGCTGGACGAGCTGACGGCGCAGGCCCGTCAGATAAACGGCATACCCCCCCAGGCTGCAGACGATTGCAATGATGAACCAGGGGTCGATCGGCATGTCCGCTTACCATTATGGTTAAGCGAACATCTACGTCAGCGGGCGACTCGCGTCTATAAAAACCTAGGAGTCACCACGAGTCGCGGCGAATCGTGAGTCAATTGAATCGCTTAACTGGTGGGTTCGGGGGCTTCGATGCGGGCGATGATGTCGGCATAGATGTCCGTCAGCGCGACCAGGTCGTCAATCGCCACGGCTTCGTCGAGCTTGTGCATCGTCGCATTGATCAGCCCGAATTCCACCACCGGGCATAGCGCCGACAGGAAGCGAGCATCCGAGGTGCCGCCGGTCGTCGACAGTTCCGGCGTGATGCCCTGGCGCGCCGCGATGGCCGCGCTGATCAGCGTCGAGAGAGCCCCGGGTGCGGTCAGGAAGGCGTCGCCGGAGACGCGCGCGATCATGGTCGCGGCGGGGGCGTGGCGTTTCACGATCGCCTCGATCCGCGCGGCGAGATCGTCGCCCTTATGCAGATCGTTGTAGCGAACGCTGAGCCGTGCCGAGGCATGCGCCGGAATCACGTTGGTCGCCGGGTTGCCGACGGTGATGTCGGTCGCCTCGATATTCGAGGGCTGGAACCATTCGCTGCCCTCATCCAGCACGATCGCATCGATCTCGGCCAGGATCGCGACGAGCTTCGGGATCGGATTGTCGGCAAGGTGCGGATAGGCGACATGGCCCTGGCGCCCCGGCACCTCGATCCAGATATTGACCGAGCCGCGCCGCCCGATCTTGATCATGTCCCCGAGCCGCGCGACCGAGGTGGGCTCCCCCACGAGGCAGAAATCGGGCTTCAGTCCGCGCTCCGTCATGCGGTCGATCAGCGCCCGGGTGCCGAAGATCGCCGGGCCTTCCTCGTCCCCGGTGATGATCAGGCTCAGCGTGCCGGTGGAGGGCGTTCGCGCGGCCGCCGCGACGAACGCAGCGATCGCGCCCTTCATGTCGACCGCACCGCGCCCGTGCAGCAGCCCGCCACGGATTTCCGGTGCGAACGCCCCGCTCGTCCAGCCCGTGCCGGGCGGCACGACGTCGAGATGCCCGGCAAAGGCGAAGTGCGGCCCGCCGCTTCCCCGCACCGCGAGGAGATTCTCGACCGGGCCGTCGGGCGCCTCGCCAACCGTGAAGCGGTCGACCGCGAAGCCGAGGGGGACGAGCGCCGCCTCGAGCACATCGAACACGCCGCCGCGCGCCGGGGTGACGCTTTCGCAAGCGATCAGCGCCTTGGTCAGCGCGACGACTTCGGGCAATCTGGTCTCATCATCCATGGAGGCGACATTGCCCAAGCTCGATCTCGATACAATCCCGCAGACCAATGCCACCGGCTATCCGCCGGAATATGCGGCCGCCGTGCAGGGCCGCTGGTACCGGCGCCTCGCCCCGGCGGGCGGGCTGGCCCAATTTGGTGTGAGCCATGTCACACTGAAGCCCGGCGCGTGGTCGTCGCAGCGGCACTGGCATGAGGATGAGGACGAGTTCGTCGTCATGCTGGCGGGCGAGGCGGTACTGGTCGACGATGCGGGCGAGCATGTCATGCGCGCCGGTGACTGCGCCGCCTTTCCCAAGGGCGACGGCAACGGCCATGTCCTGCAGAACCGCAGCGATGCCGATTGCGTGTTCGTCGCGGTCGGCAAGCCCTCGGACACCGATTGCCATTACCCCGATATCGACATGCACCTGTTCACCGGCCAAGGCTTCCGTCGCAAGGACGGCAGCGCCTTCTGACGGCCGGGCGCGCGGGACGGAATCAGGCTGTGGGTGTCTCGAACTGTTCGATGACCCATTCCTCTTCCTGCGCGCCGGCGATCCAGTCCTGCATGAAGGGGTGCTGCAGCACCGCATCCATATAGCCCGTGGCGAAGCGCGCGATCGGCAGGCTGTAGGTGACGATGCGGGTGACGACCGGCGCGAACATGATGTCCGCCGCGCCGAACTCGCCGAATAGAAACTTGCCCGTGCCGCCGAAGCGCGCGCGGGCCTGCGCCCACAATTCCATGATCCGCGCGAGATCGGCGAGCACGTCGTCGTCGGGCCGCTTCGGCGGATAGACCTGGCGGATGTTCATGCTGTGCTTGCGGCGGAGCGCCGTGAAGCTGGAATGCATCTCGGCCGCCATCGAGCGCGCCATGGCGCGGGGGGCATCCTCTTCCGGCCAGAAGCGGATGCGCTCGGTCTTCTCGGCGAGATAGTCGATGATGGCGAGGCTGTCCCACACGACGGCATCGCCATCCCACAGGATCGGCACCTTGCCCGAGGAGGGGGCAAACTCGTCGCCCTGGCGGCGCTTGTCCCAATTCTCGTCGTAGAGCGGGACGACGACTTCCTCGAAGAGCAGTCCCGATTGCCTGCAGGCGAGCCAGCCGCGGAGCGACCAGGAGGAATAGGCCTTGTTGCCGATAATGAGCTTCATCGGCGCGGCTTAGCGGGGTTGCCGTCGTGCTGTCGAGACGGAGATCGGCGCGGGCGCCGGGTTCGGCACCGGCGGAGCCGGAAGCAGCGCGCGCGACATCGTCAGCCGATCGCCTCGACCACGGCGGCGCGCAGTTCGGGGATGCCGAGGCCAGTCTCGCTCGAGGTTTCGAGGATGTCGGGATGCGCGGCCGGGCGCTTGCGCGCCTCCTCGGCGGTGCTGGCCGCAACCTCGGCCAGTTCGGTCGGCTTGATCTTGTCGGCCTTGGTCAGCACCAGCCGGTAGCTGACAGCGGCCTTGTCGAGCATTTCCATGATCTCGCGGTCGACATCCTTGATGCCGTGCCGCGCATCGATCAGCACCAGCGCGCGCTTCAGTTCCTGCCGTCCGCGCAGGAAGTCGTTCACCAGGAAGCGCCACTTCTTGACCATATCCTTCGGCGCCTTGGCGAAGCCATAGCCGGGCATGTCGACGAGCCGGAAGGCGAGGGGGGCGCCCACGTCGAAGAAGTTGAGTTCCTGCGTCCGCCCCGGCGTGTTCGACGTGCGGGCGAGCGCATTGCGACCGGCCAGCGCGTTGAGCAGCGAGGACTTGCCCACATTGGACCGCCCCGCGAACGCGACTTCGGGCACGCTGGCATCGGGAATGAACTCGAGCGTCGGCGCGGATTTCAGGAAGGAGACCGGGCCGGCGAAGATCTTCCGCGCGGCCTCGATCGCTTCGGGGGTGAAGGCATCCGCCATGCGCCTACTTTACCGCCGCCACTTTCATCCCCGGATGCCGCGCATAGAGCAGGCGCTGCTGGAGGATGGTGAGCGTGTTGGAGGTGATCCAGTAGATCTGCAGGCCGACCGCGAACGGCGCCATCACGAACATCAGCACCCAGGGCATGATCGCGAAGACCTGCTTCTGCGCTTCGTCCATCGGGGCCGGGTTCAGCTTGAACTGGAAGTACATCGAGATGCCGAGCAGGATCGGGATCACGCCGATCGCGATCATGTGCGGCGGGGTGAAGTGGAGATAGCCGAACAGGTTGACCGGCGTCATCGGATCCGGCGCGGAAAGATCCTTGATCCACAGCACGAAGGGCTGGTGGCGCATTTCGATCGTCAGCAGCAGCACCTTGTACAGCGCGTAGAAGACCGGGATCTGCAGGAAGGTCGGCAGGCAGCCCGCGAGCGGATTGACCTTCTCGGCCTTGTACAGCGCCATGATCTCCTGCTGCTGGCGCGGCTTGTCGTCCTTGTACTTTTCCTGCAGCGCCTTCATCTTCGGCTGGATCGCCCGCATGTTCGCCATCGACGCGAACTGGCGCTGCGCGATCGGGAACATCAGGCCGCGGATCGTCAGCGTCAGCAGGATGATCGCGACGCCGAAATTGCCGACGAGGCGGAACAGCCAGTCGAGATAGGTGAAGATCGGCTTCTCGACGATGCGGAACCAGCCCCAGTCGATTGCATTGCCGAACAGCGGAATGCGCAGTTCGTTCTCGTAGCGATCAAGCGTCTTCACTTCCTTCGCGCCCGCGAACAGGTGCGTGGTGGTGACCATCTGCTTGCCCGGCGCGACGACGGCGGGGCTGCGCGACACATCGGCCTGGAAGCTCTCGCCCTTGGCCTCGTGGAAGCCGGAGCGCACGGCGGCGTCCTGACCCGGGATCAGCGCGGCGAGCCAGTATTTGTCGCCGAAGCCGAGCCAGCCGCCGGTGGTATCGTAGAAATTGTCGCCGGGGCGGCCGCTGTTGCCGAAGATCTTGTTGAAGAAGCTCGGCTCCTTGCCCTGGAGATTGGCATAAGTGATGTCGTAGTTCGCGCCGTTGCCGAACACGCCGATCGGGCCGACATGGTTGGTCCAGGTGTCGACATCCGGGCCGGCGCCGACGCGCGAGACGAGGCCGTAGCTGCGGGCGGAAACCGCCGCGGTGCCGCCGTTCAGGATCGCCTGGTCGACGGTGAACATAAAGCGATCATCGACCGCGACGCGGATCACGAAGCGCTGGCCGGTCGGGTTGGTCCAGCTCAGCGTCACCGGCTTGCCGGGCGCGAGCACGGGGGCGCTGGCGGTGAACACGGTATCGGCACCGGGCGCGGCGAGGCCGTCCCCCGTCCAGCCGAAGCCGGCGAAATAGGCGTCCTTGGTGCCCGAGGGCGAGAACAGCCGGACCGGCGGCGAATTCTTGTCGATCGTCTGCTTGTAGCCGGAGAGCACGAGATCATCGATCCGGGCGCCCTTCAGGTTGATCGAGCCCTGCAGCGACGGGGTCTCGATCCGGACGCGCGGCGTTTCCTTGAGCACGACGGCACGGTCGCGCACGGCGGCGGGGCCCGTCGCGGCGGGGCTGGCCGCGCTGCCCTCGATCACCTTGGTCTTGCCGTTCTGGATCGTCGACACCGGCGGGTTGGCGGCCGGGAAGAACCGGGACGACACCAGCGGCCAACCGAACAGGATCAGCGCCGCGAACACGGCGAACAGGATGAAATTCTTGTTGTCGTCGTTCACTTGGGATTCCCGTTCGTGAGTAGGCGTTCAGTCAAGGAACCGGATCTGGGCCGAATCCGCCCCAGGGATGACACCGCGCAATCCGCTTCGCCGCCAACCACCCGCCCTTCAGCGCGCCATAGCGGCGAAGCGCCTCGATTGCATAGCTTGAACAGGTGGGCTGGTAGCGACAGCTTGGCGGCAGGATCGCGGAAGGGCCGACCTGCCAGAAGCGGACCAGCAGGATGAGAAGGCGCGCGATCACCGCGCGACCTTCGCCAGGGCCTTGACCAGATCAGCCCGCAATTGTCCGAAATCGCGCTCGATCCCGCCATTGCGGCCGATCAGCACATGATCCGCGCCGCGCACACCCGATTCGGGGAGCAGCTCGCGCGCCAAGGCCCGCAGCCGCCGCTTCATCCGGTTGCGGATGACGGCGTTGCCGATCTTCTTGGTGACGGTATACCCGATTCGCATCGACGGATCCCCGTCGTCGCGCCGGCGCATCAGCAGGACGAAGCCCGGCATCGGCGCCCGTTTTCCCGCATTCGCCGCGAGGAAATCGCGGCGCGCGGCAAGAGTGGTCAGGCCGACAGCTTCTTGCGGCCGCGATTGCGACGGGCGCGAATCACGTTGCGGCCGCCCGGAGTCGCCATCCGCGACCGGAAACCGTGCCGGCGCGCACGCACCAGATTGCTCGGCTGAAAGGTCCGCTTCATCGTTCATTCCCTGGTCGTCTGAATAGAAAAGGGCCGCCACGTGGACGGCCTCGTAGCGGGTGCCCTTAGGCAAGACGCCCGCCCAAGTCAACGTTCGTGCGCGGCCAAGTCCCGCGCGCGGCGTCGGCGCGCGCTCGCGCGGCGCAGGCCCATATCGGCATAATGGCCCAGCTTCGGCCAGCGCCGCTTGGTATGGACGAATCGCCGCTTCGCCCAGTGCGAATTCTGCAGCATCAGCGCGAGCGCGGCGGCCAGCACGAAAATGCCGCCCGGACCGGGCAGCACGCCGACGAACGGCGTCGCGATCAGCAGCAGTACGCCAAGCCAGAACAGGCAGAAGCGCAGCATGGGGTGGCGGGTCTTGCGCATTGCGTCCGATATGGGTGTCGTGTGTTGGCTCCGCAAGACAGTCGGCTGGCGATCGGTCGCCATTTTCGCGGCTCGCCGCGGCAGGAGGGATCTTCCGTGCGTCGCGACATGATGGCAGGCGATATAGTGGCGGGTGGCGGTTCCCCCCCGACAAAAACCGGCTAATACAAGGGTTCCGGGGGGAGGGACTATGGTCGCGAGCGTATCGACGGTGGCGTATCTCGGGCT
>Ga0255338_1004590_pt1 | contig 13993 bp, 8 predicted proteins | sample MeOH1_35cm_T4_19_FD_203715 | JGI IMG/M metagenome (GOLD analysis project Ga0255338, IMG submission 203715) | Sandy soil microbial communities from University of British Columbia, Vancouver, Canada - MeOH1_35cm_T4_195 | ecosystem: Engineered > Artificial ecosystem > Sand microcosm > Unclassified ...
TCGGTGGCCACCGAGATTGCCAAAAAATCCTACCATGAATTCGTCACTCTTGAGCACATCCTCCTGGCCCTGACGGAGTCCCCTTTTATGGTGGAGATCCTTCAGTCTTGCGGAATCAATGTGCAAAAGCTCAAAGTGGACTTAAAGGATTACTTAAAGAAAACCGTCCCCCGCATCACGCCGGAGCAGTTGGACTCCTATGGGGGTTATGAGAGTTGGAACCCGGAATTCACCTTGGCCTGCCACCGCCTTTTGCAACGGGCCGCCATTCAGGTGAAAAGCTCCGGGCGCAACCAGATCAACGAGGGAAGCCTTCTGGTGGCCCTGTTTTATGAACAAGACTCCCACGCCGTTTACGCTCTTGTGCAACAGGGCCTGAGTCAGTTTGATATTATCAATTACCTTTCCCATGGCATCGCCAAGGATGTCAGCGGCAGCGCGGAGGAAGCTTCTTCGCCCCCCTCCCCGCGCCTGGACGTGGACGGGCAGCCGATGGATGAGAGCAAAAACAACCCTCTGGAAAGCTTCTGCACCAACCTGAACGAAAAGGCCAAGGCCGGGAAGATCGACCCTTTGGTGGGCCGCCAGGATATTATTGACCGCTGTGTGCAGATTCTCTCGCGCCGAACGAAAAACAACCCTTTGCTCATTGGCGAGCCCGGCGTGGGGAAGACCGCCATCGCCGAGGGCCTGGCCGCGAAGATCGTGGCCGGCGATGTGCCCGAAAAGCTCAAGCCCGCGGTTCTTTACTCGCTGGATATCGGCACCCTTTTGGCGGGCACGAAGTTCCGCGGGGACTTTGAGGGCCGCCTGAAAGCGGTGATCAAAGAGATCGAAAAACGGCCCCACGCGATTTTATTCATTGATGAGATTCACAATATCGTCGGCGCCGGCGCTACCAGCGGTGGCTCCCTGGATGCCTCCAATTTGTTGAAGCCCGCCCTTGCCAACGGCGAGATCAGTTGCATTGGCTCCACCACCCACAGCGAGTACCGCCAGTACTTTGAAAAGGACCGGGCCCTGAACCGCCGCTTCCAGCGCATTGACGTGAATGAACCCACGCCCGCGGATTGCATCGCGATTCTGAAGGGCTTGCGCAAGTCCTACGAGGAGTTCCACAATGTGAAGTTCACGGATGATGCCCTGAAGGCTTGCGTGGATTTGTCGGTGAAACACCTTCACGGGAAGCTCCTGCCGGATAAGGCCATCGATGTGATGGATGAGGCCGGAGCTTACTTCCGCTTGAAAAATCTCGGGCAGGAAAAAGTGATTATCGACGTTCCCGCCATTGAGGAAGTGATCGCCAAGATCACCGGGCTGCCGATTGCCAGCGTGTCCTCCAACGAAAAAACCCAGCTGCGCGATCTCGACAAAAAACTCAAAGCCCTTATTTACGGGCAGGATGAAGCCATCGACCGGCTGGTGGCGAGCATTAAGCTTGCCCGCAGCGGCCTGGGACGCCCGAACAAACCGATTGGCAGTTATTTGTTTACCGGTCCCACCGGGGTCGGTAAAACCGAAGTCTGCAAGCAGCTCGCTCATATTTTAGGGATTCACTTCCATCGCTTTGATATGAGTGAGTACATGGAAAAGCATGCCGTCGCCCGCCTGGTCGGAGCGCCTCCGGGATACGTGGGGTACGAAGAAGGCGGCTTGCTCACGGAAGCCGTGAATAAACACCCCTACGCCGTGCTGCTTTTGGATGAGTTGGAGAAGGCTCACCCGGATATCACCAATGCGCTTCTGCAGGTGATGGACGCGGGTCGACTCACTGATTCCCACGGGCGTGTGGCGGATTTTAAAAACGTGATTTTAGTGATGACCAGCAATGCCGGCGCCCAGGAAGTCGCCCGCGGAGCCATCGGCATTGTCGAGGAAAACCGCAGCCTGCAGAGCATGGAAGCCATCAAAAAAGCCTTCTCGCCGGAGTTCATTAACCGCCTGGATGCGGTGGTGAGCTTTAAAGACCTGCCGGAAGACATTGTTCTTAAAGTGGTGGCGAAGTTTGTGGATGAGCTTAAGATGACCCTGGCAGAGAAGAAAGTCGATCTGCAGGTCAGCTCCGAGGTCTTAAAGTGGCTGATGCGAAAAGGGTACGACAAGGTTTACGGGGCCCGTCCTTTGGCGCGCACCGTGGATGAGCATTTAAAGAAAGCCCTCGTCGATGAGTTGCTCTTTGGTCGCCTTGTGGACGGAGGCCGCGTCACGGTGGATGTGGAAAACAGCGTTTTGAGGTTCCAATTTAGCACCACTCAGAGCGGCAATGGCTCAAAGAAACCCAAGGCCACCGTGACGACTTGACTTCTCCCAGGGAGTTGCCAAATTATTCCAGGGGGCCTTGTTGGCCCCAAGGAGAATCCTCATGCAATTTTTTAAACGCTTCGGTTATTTCATTCTGACAAACGTCCTTGTCATGGTGACCATCGGGATCGCGTGGTCCTTGATCAGTCACTTCCTCGGACTGGCCGGCGTGAATCAGTACCTTCCCACCCTGATGGCCTTCTGCCTGGTGTGGGGTATGGGCGGCGCCTTTATCTCGCTTTTAATGTCCAAGTTTGCCGCAAAAACTTTTTACGGGGTGCAAATGATCGACCCCCAGACTTCGCAGCCGGAGCTGCGCCAGTTGGTGGAAAAAGTCCACGAACTGGCCCGGGCCGCGAAATTGCCGCAAATGCCGGAAGTGGGGATTTATGAATCCGCCGACGTGAATGCCTTTGCCACAGGCCCCAGCAAGAAAAACTCCCTGGTGGCGGTCTCCACCGGTCTTTTGCAAAGAATGAATGACCGCGAAATCGAAGGGGTTCTCGGGCACGAGATCTCCCATATCGCCAATGGCGACATGGTGACGATGACCTTGATTCAAGGGGTGGTGAATGCCTTTGCCATGTTCTTCTCGCGAGTGCTCGCCAACATCCTGGCCAGCAATGTGGATGAAAAATACCGCGGCATCGTGCACTTTCTGTGTGTGATCGTCGGGGATATCGCCTTTACTTTGTTGGGTTCCATTGTGGTGAATTACTACTCGCGCAAGCGCGAATTCCGCGCCGATGCCGGCAGTGCGCGCATCTCCTCGGCCTCCAATATGATCGCCTCTTTGCGCCGCTTGCAGGCCCTGCATGAAGCCCCCCCGGCGGCCGATGATGCTTTAGCGACCCTGAAGATCTCAGGCCGCGAGAAAAAGGGCAGCCTGGCGGATTTGTTTATGACCCACCCGGCCCTTCAAGACCGCATCAACGCCCTTGAGCGAGGACGTTTCGTCTAATGCGGCTCCGGGGGGTGTTCCGCTCTTTTCCCGCCCTGATTTTGACCGGGGCCTTTGTGGGGTGCGCGACCACGACCGTGCAGGACTCCCGGCGCGTACCCGATCTCCGTCCCCCCGCTTATGATTTTGTGGTCCGCAACCGCGATCACACTCTCAAGGAGCTGGAAGCTCTCGCACCCGAAAATGACCCTCAGACCTGGTGGAGGAAATACCGTCAGGGACTTCTAAACCTCGAAAAAACGCCCGCAGCAGCCTGCGGGTATTTCTCCGGCCTCGCCATGGAGACCCAATTCCCCCTGAAGGACATTGCTTTGTTGCGGGCCCATCAGACCTGCGCGGACACGGGATTTCTGCCTCCGCTCAAGGCCGATCTTTACCGCACAAATTATCCCTGGAGTCAGGCCGTCTTGGCCGAGGTGGAACTCAAAGAGGCCCGCAAAACCGCGGACCGTGGCGATGACCTCAAAGCCCTGAAAGAGATCGCACGGCTTGAAACCATCGCGCGCAAAAAAGAGAGCTATCTGCTGGAAGCCCTGAAACTCGCCGAGGAGGAGCTGAAATCCGAAAGCGAAACCCAGGAGGTGCGGGACTTGCTCTACCGCGCGTCTCCCAGGCTCAAACCCCACCCCACTCTCAAGGAGATCCCCGCCGCCGCCATGGACTTCCGCCAGCGCCGGGAATTTGACAGTGCCCTGGCTCTTTATAAAAGTGTGTTGAAAAACCCGGAGGCGACCGATGAAGACCGCTTCCAGGCCCTGAAGAACATCCGTATGACCTACAAAGTCATGCAGAATAAAAGTTCTTATATTGAAGCCACCACCCAGTTGGTGAATTTCAGCAAGGCCCTGCAGAAGAAAAACAAAAAAGATGCGCAAAACATCAAACACCTGCATGAGAGCTATGTTCTTCTCGCCCGCACCTTGTGGACCGAGGACCGCCTGGCTCTGGCCCAGAAGTACTTAAGCGAAGCCCGACGCCAGTTAAAGGGCCTTCATTCCATGGATGAGATTTATTTTATCCTCGGGCGCATGGCGGAGGAAAAAGGGGATCTCGCCAAGGCCAGCGAATACTACGAAGGCAGTCTCAAAGAACCTGTCTCCAGCGCCAGCATCCGGGACCGTGTTCTTTGGCTGCACCCCTGGGTGCTCTATAAAATGAAAAAATACGAGGATGCCGTCGCCAAGCTTCAAGAGCAGACGCAAAAAACCAGGGATGCCTCGGACAAAATGCGGGGGCTTTTTTGGCAGGCCCGCGCCTACAAGAATCTGCAAAAAAATGAGGACGCCCGCGCCCTTTTTGAACAACTGGTGAAAGAGGACCCGATCGGTTACTACGGTGTTCTGGCCGTGCGGGAACTGGGCCAGAACTTCAATCCGATTAAGGCCGTGGAAAAGGATTTCACCTACTCGCTCTTTAACCTGAAGGACTTTCCCGCCGCCTCCGCCCTGCAGACTGAGTGGCTCATGTCCGTAGGCGAAAGCGGCTTTGCGGAGAAAATCATCGACCAACTGGCCCAGGACCTGCGCAAGAAAGATCCCACCGACGAAGACACCTGGCTTGTGGTGATGACCAGTTATGCCCGCGCCAATCTCTATTTACCGCTTTTTGCCGCCTTCAACACCCTGCCCGGAGACGTCAAGGACAAGATGGTGCAAAAGCATCCGGAGCTCTTGTTCCCCCGCGATTACAAGGATCTGATCGTGCAAGCCACGCAGGAGGAAAAAATCCCCCCCGAACTGGCCTTTTCCATTATTCGCCAGGAATCCGCCTTCAATCCCCGCGCACGAAGCCCCGTCGACGCTTTCGGTCTGATGCAGCTTTTACCGAATCTGGGAAAGGAACTCAGCCGCAACTCCAAAGTGACCTATAAAGAACCCGAAGATCTTTTTGATCCCGAAATCAACGTGCCTCTGGGAGCAAAGGAGCTTAAAAATCTGCTCAGCCACTATGACCAGCAGTACATTCTTGCAGTGGCGGCCTACAACGCCAATGCCGGCGCCATCAAAGGCTGGCTGAAAACCCGCTTCCGCCCGGACTCCCTGGAATTCATCGAGGAGGTCCCCTACGACGAGACCCGGACCTATATTAAACTCGTTCTGCGCAATTTCGTATTTTATAAACGCCTCAACCAAAACGAGGGTCCTGTGGTCTTCCCGGAAGAGTGGCTGAAACTTGTCTCAAAATGGGATGCGAAGTCCTAATTGCTTAAGAGCGTCCCCCCTTTCACCGATACTGGGAAGGGGAGAAACTCATGGCATCGTCGCAAAAGCTCAGTTTTTTTATTGGCGGACTTTTTGTTTTATTGCTGGGGACTGCCGGAACCTACCAGTACCTGACCGAATCGACCCCCACCCGCTTAAGCAATTCCATTAAAAAATCAAACCGCCTTGAAGAATCCCAAATCACCTCCAAAACCGATGCCGTCGAAAACGAACCCAGCGCGCTTTTTAACGACCCTGCCATCAACCAGGCCTGGGGCTTGAAAAAGTCCGATGCCGGCCGCGCCTGGTCCGTCAGCAAAGGGAGCCGCAACATCGTGGTCGCCGTGATCGATACCGGCGCGGACATCCGCCACGAGGACCTCGAGGGCAATATCTGGACCAACCCTGGCGAAACCGGCATTGACAACAAAGGGCGCGATAAAGCCACCAACGGCGTTGATGATGACGGCAACGGTCTTATAGACGATGTGCATGGCTGGAATTTTGTCTCCAATAATGGGATCCTCACTGACAACCACGGACACGGGACCCATATCGCCGGCATCATCGGCGCCAAGGCGGGAAACAACAAAGGCATCAGCGGCATCGCCCCTGACGTGAGTCTGATGATTTTGAAATACTACGATCCGAAAATCCCCGGCGGGGACAACTTGAAAAACACCATCGCCGCCATTCACTATGCGGTGGACAAGGGCGCCAACATCATCAACTACTCCGGCGGCGGCACGGAATACAGCCAAGAGGAAAAAAACGCGATCATGGAGGCCGAGAAAAAGGGCATCCTCTTTGTCGCGGCGGCGGGGAATGAGCGCTCCAACTCCGACCAATATAAGTACTATCCCGCGGATTACGGCCTTTCCAATATCATCTCCGTCACCGCGATCGACCCCAGCACGGAGGTTCTGTCCTCTAGCAACTACGGCACGGAAACCGTGGACCTGGCGGCACCAGGGCAAAATATTCTTTCCTGCCTGCCCGGGAACGCCTATGGTTATATGACTGGAACCTCCCAAGCCACGGCCTTTGTTTCAGGCGCGGCCGTTCTGGTGATGGCCCGCCGCGGGGCCTATAAGGCGGTGGATATCAAAAAATACATTCTTTCCACGGGGGATGCCGTGGCTTCTCTGACCAACAAAACCCGCACGTCACGGCAACTGAATTTATACAAGGCTCTCACCATTTTGGATCAGGGGGTGGGACTCACGGGCATCACCGCCACAAACCGCAGCCAGAGCAGCAATACCGATTTCAGCATTGATCCGAATGTGAAAAAGCCCCGGGACAACGCCTCTGAAGTCACCACCTTCGGGCGCTCCCTCATCAAAAGCATCGAAAAGTCCAACCGGCTTGGAGAAAAACAAAGCTCTGATTGAGGCGCTTTAAAAATCAGAGATCTTGTCAGCCAGTTCCGGATAATCAACAAAAGGATTGCGGTTGCCCTGAAGGGCGGCGATTTTCTCGTTGCGCTCCAGTTCTTCGGCATCCACAGGGTCTTCATGGTTCCATTTTCGCAGATACACTTCCTGAACCGGATCAATCGCCAGGTCATAGCGGATGGAAAAATAAAAAAGCGCCCGCGCCACATTTCCGCGATGTTCGGGTGGGGGTTCAAACACATCCTGCCGCCCCTCTGAAGCTCTGCCGAAACGGACGTTTTTGCACTTGAGGTTTTTCGTGTCCTGCACGACTTCGCCAAACCAGTTATTGCCACGAATGGCGTTCATCTGTGAATCCGTCGGGAAAAGATGGTGCAAATCGGATTTTTGCAGCTCCTTGCGGTATTGACCGGTAAAGCGGCTCTGAGGCCAGGTGTGTTCCACATTAATGATTGTGTTATCAGGAATCGTGTTCGGTGCGGGGGCATTGCCATGGACAAAGTCCTCGCTCATGTGATTGCGGTCACAATAGACGTCTTTGACCCCGTAACCCTTCCCGTCCCGGATCAAATAAAAATTCCCCAATAAAAAGAGCCGCGCATTTTCGTACCCCACGGCCGTATGGACATAACACCCGCGGCCGGCGCAGTTGGGAGTGACCTCATCCATGGCGCCATCCTGAGGGGTGTGGTAACACTTAAGAATCACTTTTAAACGCTGGGATAAGTTGCGGTCAGAAACCCCGGCTTTCAGATCCTGATAGAACTCGCTGCCATAGTAGGGAATCACTTCGCTGAAGGGCGCGCCCGCCAAAGCACTGCCACATGTTGCTAACAAAAGAATCACTGTCTTAATGAAGAGCTTCTTCATTCGGGTCCGCCATTTCTGTTTGGGGGTGATAGTTACAGCCTCTGGCGGGAACTATCCAAGATCCATCGGGGCAAAGTCAATTCCGAAGCGGCGCCCTCTGCGGTCAGGATTTTGTTAAGAAGAGACGACTTTGATGAAAGTCAAAAACCTGTTAATGGAAATCCGAAAGGGAGATGCGCCCCTTCCACAGGAAAATCAGTCCTAATGTCAGCAGGATCATCGCCACGCCCGCTCCCACTAGGTTGCGCAGCCCGAGGTTGAGAAAGCCCATCATCATCATGATCAGGCCCACCGTTATCGGTGTCCACAGAATGTACTTGGACCATTTTTGCCGCGGCGCCACCTCTGACTTTGCTGGAGAGGACAGATCGCCCACCGTGCGGCCCAAGAGCACCACGTGCAAGAGTCCCTGAGCCTTTTGAATCATCCGCTCGCACACCTCATCAGATCCGCCCTGGGCGCTTTTCAGTTCTTCGTATTTGAGAATCGCAAAGCGCAGAGCCTCCAATTGGTGGCAGCTCTTTAAAAAGTCCTCGTGCAACTCGAGATTATCAAAATTCAGGACCAGGTTTTTCCACTTCCGCACCAAGCTGGGCTGGGCCTTTAAAGTGGGATCCAGGGGAAGTTGCTCCATGCGGGCCAGAAGGACGTGACAGGAGTAACACTCCTGCGCCTTCTTTTCATTGATGGCTCCGCACTTGGGGCAGGCGCGAGTGCTGTTTTTCTGGGCAGAGCTTTCGATTTCCTGCTGCAGGTTCGCAAACGAGCGGGCCTCCAGTTCCTGTTGAAAGCTGCGGGCCTTTTCCATCTCCTCGGATTTGGCGACAATGAAGGTTCTGATTTGCTGGGGGTTTGCCACGGGCATGGAAAAACCAAAACGAGTTGCGCAGACCATGCAGTCAAACTGCGGCGAGTGGCTAGTGATATCGCCTTCGCTCACTTCGTAGAGTTTCGCGCAAGACGGGCAACGTATTCTGAGTTTGCTCAATCCGAGCTTTTCCATTTCCATCCTTAGTGTTACAAAGTCCATGATGGTAAAAATTCACCCGTTTTTCAAGAAATATTCTCTCCGAAATCACCTCGGGCCCCTGGTCTCGGGCGTACTAATCGGAACCAGTTACATCCCCTTCCCCCCCTGGGCCTTGCTCTTTTGTTATGCTCCTTTGTGGCTCTTTGTCTTTCACAAAGCCAAGAACTGGAAAGAAGGCTTTGCCGCCGGTTGGTGGACGCAGTTTATTCTGAGCCTGATCGGCTTTCATTGGGTGGCGTATGTGAGCCAACAATTCGGCGGCTTCCCCTGGCCGGTGGCGCTTGTGGTGCTGCTTCTTTTTGCCGCCTTTGTGCATCTCTATATTCCGCTGACCACGGCGCTGGTCGCGCATCTCAAAGAAAAATACTCCTGGAGCCTCGCCCGCAGCCTGACGGTCTCGGCGCTGCTTTTGAGTCTGGCGGAGCGGGTTTGGCCGGCGATCTTCCCCTGGCATCTGGGGTATCCTTTACTGTGGGCCAAGGCCCCGGTCTATCACTGGGCCGATGTCGTCGGCTTTGAGGGACTTTCCACAGGCGTTCTTCTTTTCAACGCATGGATTGCGTGGATCTGGGAGCAACGCCGGCAAAAACGGCTTTTGCAAAAACAAATCGCCTTTGTCGTGGTCTGTGTTTTGGCCCTTAACGTCACAGGTTTTTTGCACGGGAAAAAGTGGGACCTCTTTGACCGGGAGCTGGGAGTTTCCATTGTTCAAGCCAATATCGGGGATCTGGATAAGGTCGCGGCGGAGCAAGGGGCGGCCCGCACCCAAGAGAGCATCGTGGCGAAGTTTCTGACTCTCACCCGTGAGGCCGTCGCAGAAGCACCCAATACGGAATTGGTTGTTTGGCCCGAGACGGCGGTTCCTGATTTTCTGGATTCTTTCAACGCTCCCACCAAGATCCCGCGGCTTTTAGGTGCCGGCCTTCAACCTTTGGGCAAATCCCTTCTTACCGGAGCCTATGGGAAGGACGCTCCGGGCGAGCGCTTTCCGCGCCTGGTTTACAATGCCCTTTTTCTGGTGGACTCCAACGCCTATGCTGTCGGGAACGCCTATCGCAAGACTTACCTTCTGGCCTTTGGCGAGTACCTGCCCTTGAGTGAACGCTTTCCGGTTTTACTCAAGCTCCTTCCCTTTATTGCCAACTTCGGGCGCGGCCAGGGACCGGAAATCCTGCGCTACCCTCACCCCCAGGGCGAGCTGCGCTTGGGGGCCCAGATCTGCTATGAGGGGCTTTACCCGGACTTCACCCGGGGCTTGGCGGAGAAAGGGGCTGATATCCTGACCAACGTCACCAATGACTCCTGGTTTGGTTACCCCTCGGAGCCACGCCAGCATCTCTATATGACCTTGGCCCGCGCCATTGAGGTCCGCCGTCCCCTGATCCGCTCCACCAATACCGGGATCAGCACCGTGGTTCTCGCCAATGGCGATGTTTTGCAACAGTCTCCCCTTCATAAAGAATGGCAGGGGAGTTATAATGTGCGTTTTAAAAACCAGCCCCCCTTAACCGCCTTTGTGCGCTGGGGTCACTGGGATTGGATTCTGATTTTAATCGCCGCGCTGGTGGTGATGTTTAAAGGTGTTCTTGATGCAAAATCTCGTCGCGCTTGATTGGAATGAAATTCTCGAAAAGATCCGCGGTTACGCCACCAGCGGGTCCGCTAAAAACAAAATTCTGGAGATCGCTCCTCTGCGCGGGCCGCAAGAGGCGCAAAAAAGTTTTCAGGAAATTTTTGAGGCCGGGGCGGTTCTCACCGAGGGTCTGCGCCCTTACATGCAAAGCTTGGATCTTTACGCCACCTGGTATCCGCGCCTGCGTAAAGGCGCGGTTCTAAAAACCCTCGAGATCAAGGACGTGCGCAGCTTCTGTCTTGAGGTTCTGGCCTTGAAAGAGGCGCTCTCCCCGATTGACAATGAGTGGGCGCGGGACCTGCGCTCCCGACTCATGGAGGCTGAAGAACCCCTGTCCGCCATTGATCAGATTCTCACCCCGGGAGGCGAGATCCGGGCGGACGCCAGTGAAAAGCTCTACAATCTCTTCCGGGAAAAAGAAAAACTCGAGCGCGAAGTGCAAGGCAGCCTGGACCGTCTGGTGAAAGACCACCAGATGGAAAACAATCTTCAGGATAAATACGTCACCACCCGCGATGGCCGCTGGGTGTTGCCGGTCAAAGGCGGCATGCAGCGCTATGTTCCGGGGGTGATTCACGGCTCTTCGCAAACAAAACAGACGGTCTTTATTGAACCGGAAAAAGTGATCCCTCTCAACAACCGCCTGCGCCAGGTGGAAGTGGAGATTGAGGATGAAATCGAAAGACTTCTGGTGGAGCTTTCAAAGTATTTAAGCTCCCAGGCGCCGGGGATTCAGGAGAGCAATGAGCTTTTGGAACAAGCGGATATCCGCCTGGCCCAGGCCCAGTTCACCGTCATGATCAAGGGCGCGGCGGTGGAATTCACCAGCGAGGGCTTTGAGTTGATTGAGGTCCGTCATCCCCTTTTGCAGCTTTCCGGAAAAGCGGTCATCGCCAACTCGGTCCTGCTCACGGAGAAAAAATCCATCTTGCTCTTATCCGGCCCCAACGCCGGAGGGAAAACGGTGCTATTGAAATCCATCGGGCTTGCGGCACAGATGGCCCGCTGTGGGCTTCCCATCTGCGCGGGGGAAAGCTCCCGCGTGCCTTTCTTTGAAGAAGTTCTCATCGGCATCGGCGATGCCCAGAGCGTGGATGAGGAACTCAGCACCTTTGCCGCGCACTTAAAAGTTCTGACCCAAGCGGCGCGCCTGGCGGGTCCGCAGAACCTGATCCTGATTGACGAGATCTGCGGCTCCACCGATCCCGAAGAAGGAAGCGCTCTGGCGCGCAGTTTTATCGAAACTTACTCACGGCAAAATGTGTATGCGGTGATCACCTCCCACTTGGGACCTTTGAAGGCCGGGTGGACCGATCAGGATCATGTTTTAAACGGAAGCCTTGAGTATGACCCTAAAACCGGGCGCCCGACCTACCAGTTCTTGGCGGGGATTCCGGGGGACTCTTTGGCGATTCAGACGGCCAAGCGCGTGGGGGTCAGCAAAGAGATCGTGGACCGGGCTTTGGAAGTCCTCTCCCCCACCACCCGCGCCCGCCTGCAGGGGTTGGAGCAGATCGAGCAGCTGCGCAGTGATATCGCCGTTCTGCAAGAGCATCTGCGCAAAGAAACCCAGAAAGCCACGGCGACCAAAAACAAGTACGAGACTTTGTTGAATCAGCTGAACAAGGAGAAGGAAGCGCAGCTCGCGAACACCTTGCGCAAGGCCGAGAAGAAAGTGGACGAAGCCATTGGGCTGGCGAAGGCGGGGGATATTTTTGAGCGTCATCGTAGTTTGCAGGAGATCAAGTACAATCTGCCGGAGATTATCAAGGCCAAACCGATCGCCACCGGCACGATTGAATCCGCCGAGGATTTCGCCAAGAAATTCCCGACGGGTTCCAAGGTGTTTGTGCCGTCCTTGAACCAGGATGGGATCGTGCAGAGCGCGCCCAACTCCAAGGGCGAAGTGATGATTCTTTCAAATTCCATCCGCTTGCAACTGCCTTGGCAGGAATTGCGTCCTCCGGGGAAGCCGCAGAATCCGACGGCGCACTTGGTGCGTAAAAGCTCCGGCTTTACGGTGGCTTTGAATGAGGGCGAGACGGTGCTGGATCTTCGCGGCAAGACTGTGGAGAGCGCGCTGGAGGAGTTGGAGATCGCCTTGGACAAAGCCGCCCAGGTGCGCGAAGACCGTTTCAAGATCATTCATGGCCACGGCACCGAGGCCCTGAAGAAGGCCGTGCGCACTTATCTGTCCCGCAGCATCTACGTGAAGAAGTGGAAGGCGGGAGCCCCCGAAGCCGGCGGCGACGGCATCACCTGGGTGGAGCTCAACCTGGATTAGACTCTGGATTAACTAAAGCCTATGCCGGGTGAAGCTCTCCTGGCGATACTTGTAAGCATTGTGAGCGGCACAAAGCACCTGCAGGTTGGCTTTGTCGTTAGTGCCCCCAGCCCAGCGGGGTTTGCGGTGATCCACTTGCAGGCAAAAGCTGCTGCCACAGCGCTTGCCCGTGCGGGGATCGGTGAACTCGCAACCGTGGGGAGTTTTCGTGAGAAGCTCCCGCCGGAGCCGGGGCGTGAGGGTTTTAGCAGAGGCACCTTTGCTGTTGCACTCAGTCACCGCCTCGGTGGTGGGGGGCGCAACGGAGGCGGGCTCACCCGAGGAGGAGCTTTCAGAAATCTTCTTCTCCGGTGTTTTCTTTTCCAAAGAGCCTGGCTTCTTTTTTAAATACTGAGTGGCAAGCACTTCCAAAACACTGCCCCAGGAAATCTCCTGATGCTGCTGCTTTAAGGCGGGAATAAGTTCCTCTTTGCATTTAAGCAAAGCCTCATGCTGAGCTTTGGTGAGCGTGAGCTCAAGCCTCACCGAGGCATCTCTTTGCACTTTCTGGGTGTCGGTTTTCTTAATGGGAATCTCCAGCGCCTCCGAGAGAATCTGCTGGCTTTCCGGCAAAGATTTTTGACTGATTTTTGCAATCAGCTCCGCTTTCTTTTCAGAGGAAACTTTCCTTTGCTCCCGGCGTTCTTTGTCTTTGAGAGCCCGGCTCAGCTCCCCAATCTGAGAGAGATTGACGTTTCCTGCTTGAATCTCTTGCGAGAGCGAGGGGACGTCTTTGAGCAGTCTTGCCGCTTCCAGGTGTCTCAGCGCGGCAGAGCCTGAGTATTTCATTTCTTGTACCAGGTAGGCGTACATCGAAGAGTAAGCTTTCGCGAGATAAAGCTCCCGGCGTTCCACTTCTTTAATATGCTCTAAAATCACATGCAGAAGTTTTCTCTCTTTTTGCACCAGATCTTTCAGACGGGTTTCTAAGTCCTCGTGACTAAGTTGAGAAAGCGGATTCATGGTGGGGCTCCTTTTTTATTTCCAAAATCAATTTAAACGAACGAGGTTTTCTCCACGAGGGCTTTTTCAAAAAGCCCCTCTTGGGAGAGGGTTTAAAACTTCTTTCATCTTTAAACAAAAACTATATACCACAGGAATTTTTGCAGGCTTTTTACAGGAGGACGAGAGGCCTTTAGAATGGGGGTTGAAGCCTCCAGAAAGGCTCTGAGAGGCCTTAAGAAAGATCTTCTCCTTGAAAAAAGCTTCGAGGGTTCTTTTCCAAAGCGCCTTGCCAGGATTAAAAACTCCGAGACCCCGTCAAGGATTTTATTAAA
>Ga0255338_1004591_pt1 | contig 13987 bp, 15 predicted proteins | sample MeOH1_35cm_T4_19_FD_203715 | JGI IMG/M metagenome (GOLD analysis project Ga0255338, IMG submission 203715) | Sandy soil microbial communities from University of British Columbia, Vancouver, Canada - MeOH1_35cm_T4_195 | ecosystem: Engineered > Artificial ecosystem > Sand microcosm > Unclassified ...
CCCGGACGGAATCGGAGAACGTGTCGACGGGACGGCTCATCGCCAGGTCGTCGTGGTGCTTGAGCGCCTTGGGGACGAGGTAGCCGGCCCACCCGACGGCGAGCACCACGAAGATGATTCCTGACAGATCCACGCCACGAGGGTAGGAGCCCCGGCCGGTTGCGGGACGCAGGCGCACCGGTGTGTCGCGAGAACACTCCTGTGACTCGTGGGATTCCGGACCGGACCGGCCTTCCGAGGCCCGGATCAGTCCCTGGTGAGCCGCTCCTGGAGCCCCTTGGGGCAGTCCTCCCGGGTGATCGCGAACAGCCGGTGGTCCCGCCACTCGCCGTCGATGTGCAGGTAACGCGGCGCGAAGCCGTACTCCGGGATCCCGAGCTTCTCCACGATTCGCAGGGATGCGTCGTTCTCGGGCCGGATCGCCACCTCGATCCGGTGCAGCTTCAGCACGAAGAAGCAGTGGTCGACGGCCATCGCGACCGCCCGCGTCATCAGCCCCTGGCCGGCGTGGCCCTCGTCGATCCAGTAGCCGACCGACGCGAACTGCGCCGATCCGCGGACGATGTTGTTCACGGTGAGCTGGCCGACGAAGGCGCCGTCGTACTCGACGGCGAACGGCAGCTGCCGGCCGGCTCGCGCCTCACGGTGCATCGCCCGCACCATCGCCCCGAAGGTCCGCGGTCGCGCGTCGGCCCCGGGCGGCGTGGTCGCGTCCCAGCGCGAGAGCCAGGCGATGTTGCGCTGCCGCACCCGACGCCAGTCGCGGCGGTCGCCGAGGGCGAGGGGGCGCAACCGCAGCGGGCCGTGGCTCAGCACCGCCGGCCAGCCGGCGCTCAGTGGTCGCTCCCGAGGATCTGCTCCACGGCGTGCCGCAGCACCGGTACGACGACCTCGAGCCCGTCGCGCACGCCTCCGGTGGACCCGGGGAGGTTCACGACCAGCGCCGACCCGACGACACCGGCCAGGCCCCGCGAGAGCATCGCGGTCGGGACGCCCTGGGCGATGCCGTGGGCCCGGATCGCCTCGGCGATCCCCGGGACGGGCCGGTCCAGCAGCGGCCGGGTGGCCTCGGGCGTCCGGTCGGTGGGCGTCAGGCCGGTGCCCCCGGTGGTGAGCACCGCACGGGCACCGCCGTCGACCGCGGCCCGGATCGCCTCGGCGACCGGCTTCCCGTCGGGCACGACCACGGGGTCGGACACGGTCCACCCGTCGGCCCGCAGCGCCTCGACGATCAGCGGGCCGGTCGTGTCCGCGTACACGCCCGCCGCGGCGCGGTTGGACGCGACGATGACCGCGGCGGTCAGCGGGGCGCTCACGGGCGCTCCCAGCGGCCGCTCTTGCCGCCGGACTTCGACTCGATCCGCACGTCGGTGATCACGGCGCCCTTGTCGACGGCCTTGACCATGTCGACGACGGTGAGGGCCGCCACCGAGACGGCCGTCAGCGCCTCCATCTCGACGCCGGTGCGATCGGCGGTGCGCACCGTCGCCGTGATCGCGACCGCGTCGTCGAGCACCTCGAGGTCGACGGTGACCCCGGAGATCGCCAGCGGGTGGCACAGCGGCACCAGGTCGGGCGTGCGCTTGGCGGCCATGATGCCGGCGACCCGGGCGACGCCGAGCGCGTCACCCTTCGGCACACCGTCGCCGCGCAGCAGCCGGACCACCTCGGCGGACACCAGAACGCGGCCGCTGGCCACCGCCTCCCGGGCGGTGACGTCCTTCGCGGTCACGTCGACCATCCGGGCGGCACCGGTCTCGTCGACGTGGGTCAGGCGGGGTTCGGTCATGTCTAGTACTCCCGGTCGAGCAGGATCACCGGCACGTCGGAGTCGGCCGGCACGGAGGTGACGTCCTCGGCCAGCACGATCAGGGCGTTCGCCTGCGCGAGTCCGCCCATCAGGTGGGAGCCGGCACCGCCGACCGGCGTCACCACCGAGCCGCCCACTCGCGGCTCGAAGAACCCGCGCAGGAACTGCCGCTTGCCCCTGATCGACGACACCTCGCCGGTGATCTTCGCCCGCACGAGGGTGCGGTTCAGCGGCGTCCGGCCCATCATCTTGCGCAGCGCCGGCACCACGAACAGCTCGAAGGACACGTAGGAGGAGACCGGGTTGCCCGGCAGCGTGAAGATCGGGGTGTCGTCCTCCCCGATCACGCCGAAGCCCTGCGGCTTGCCCGGCTGCATCGCCACCTCGTGGAAGCTGACCGTCCCGAGCTGGGACAGCGCCTCCTTGACGACGTCGTGGGTGCCCTTGCTGACGCCGCCGCTGGTCACGACCACGTCGGCGCGCACGAGCTGGTCGGTGAGCGCCTCGGTGAAGGTCTCCGGGTCGTCCGGGGTCGCCGTGACCCGGTAGGCGATCGCGCCGGCCTGCCGCACCGCCGCGGCCAGCAGGTAGGAGTTCGCGTCGTAGATGCTGTCGCGGCCGAGCGCCTCGCCCGGCTCGACCAGCTCGGACCCCGTGGACATCACCACCACCCGGGGGCGCGGCCGCGTCGAGACCCGGCCGATGCCGACCGACGCCAGCAGGCCCGCCCGGCGGGCGTCGATCCTCTCCCCCGCACGCAGCACGACGTCGCCCTCCTGGACGTCCTCGCCGGCGCGACGGATGTGCTGGCCCTCGGTCGGTGCCCGCTGGATCAGCACCGTGGCGACGCCGTCGTCCGTGTGCTCGACCGGTACGACGGCCGTGCAGCCGGCCGGGATCGGTGCCCCGGTCATGATCCGGACCGCCGTGCCCGGCGACATCGCGAAGATCTGGGTCTGGCCGGCGGCGATCTCGCCGACCACCGGCAGGTGCACCGGCCGATCGGGGCTGGCCTCGGCGACGTCGCGGAACACCACGGCGTACCCGTCCATCGCCGAGTTGTCGAAGACCGGCAGCGAGATCGGCGACACGATGTCCTCGACCGCCGGGAGGCCCAGCGTCTCCAGCAGTGGCTGGTCGTAGGCCGGGAGCTCCTGGATCCGGTCGAGGATCAGGGCGAGGTGCTCGTCGACTCCGATCGGGGCGGTCGGGTGCTCGGGCATGTCCACCACCCTATGACCGGCGACCCCGTCAGCTGGTGAGGACGGTGCCGGACTCGACGCGTCCGCGCTCGCCGTCGAGGGTCACCTTACCGACGACCCTGACGTTGTCGCCGAAGGTCCAGTCGCCGTCGACGACGAACGACTCGGCCTCGCGCAGGGAGGGCGCACCCTCCTTGAAGCGCTTGTCGAAGTCGCCGACGAGCTTGTAGACACCGTCGAGGTCGACGAACGGGATCAGCGGCGCGGCCTGGTCGAGCACGAAGTCCTCGCCGATGTCGTAGACGTCCGAGCGCAGCACCAGCAGGTCGTTCGTCGTCTTCACCGGCACGAACCGGCGGCGGGTGACCTCGATCGTCTGCGCGCCGGGGAAGATCTCGATCGCGGCACCCATGGCCGACTCGATCTGGACCACCTTCGGCGTCGAGGAGTCCGACGGGTCGAGGGTCTTGACGTTGCGGATCAGCGGGAGGCCCAGGACGCCGTCGCGACCGTCGAGCGTGGTCTGCAGCGCCTCGAGGTTCACCCAGATGTTGTTCGTCGAGGTGAAGGGGTGCCGGGTGAGGTCACCGAGCGCCGCCTGGTCAGCCGGCAGCGTCTGGGCGGTCTCGCGCAGCACGATCCGGCCGTCGGCCTTGCGGATCGCGAAGTGGCCGCCCTTGCGGTCCGACGGTGTCCGCCGCACCGCCTCGATCGCGAACGGCGCGCCGGACTGGGCGAACCAGCCCGCGACGTGCGGCTCGGCCACGGCGCCCAGGTTGTCGGCGTTCGAGATGAAGACCTGGCGGTAGCCGGCGTCCAGGAGGGTGCGCACCAGCCCCGACGCGGACATCGCGGTGTAGATGTCGCCGTGTCCCGGCGGGCACCACTCCAGGCTCGGGTCCTTCGGCCAGCTGACCGGCATCAGGGTGCTCTCGAGGAGCTTGGGCTCCTTGTTCTGCATCAGCTCCAGCGGTACGCCGTCCACGGCCAGGTCGTCGTACCGGGCCAGCGCCGCCAGGGTGTCGGCGCTGGTGCGGAAGCTGTTCATCAAGATCAGCGGGAGCCGGGCGTCGTGCGTCCGGCGAAGGTGCAGGACCTGGCGGGCGATGATGTCGAGGAACGACAACCCCCGGCGCACGCACAGCAGCGACTTCGCCCGCTCCATGCCCATCGAGGTCCCGAGCCCACCGTTGAGCTTGATCACCGCGGTCTCGCGCAGGGCGCGGACCCCGGTCTCGTCGTCGACCTCGGCGTCGGCGAGGGCCGGCATGTCCAGGGGGTCGATGGTGGACTCGGGGATCATCCCGGTCTCGCCGCGCTCGAGCTGTCGGTAGTGGTGCGCGAACACCTCGATCGCCAGGGGATGCACCCCGGCGGCGATCATCTTCTCGCGGGCCGCGCGCAGTCCTGGCCCGCTGCCGGATTCGGTCATACCCCGATCGTAGGGTCGCCGCGGTCCGGTTCCACACCGAGGACCAGGATGGTCATCCCGCGACCCCCGACGACGGCCTCGCGCGCTCCTGCAGATCCGTCGCGACCAGGTCCAGCTCGACGACCTCGTCGTGCATGGCACGGACCCCGCGCGGCGCGAGGACCGTGGCCATCAGCCGGTCGAATCTCGACCCGCTCACGTCCTCGACCAGCGCAGCCAGGCCGAGCCCGATCTGGGTCCGGCCGATCGGGCGACCCTCCGCGGTCTCGCCGGTCCGCAGCGCGACGACGGCCTGGTCGATGTTGTCGCAGATGGCCGGGATCTGCTGCCGCGCGAGCTCGGTGCCCGGACCGGTCCCACGGTCCTCGAGCCGGTCGACGACCTCGATGCTGCGCAGCCGGTCGCGCACCCGTTGCAGGCGTGCGACCGGGTCCGGCGGCCCGGTCCGCACGGACTTGAGCTCGGTGATGGTCCGATCGATCGCGCGCGCGATCGACGGGGTCCGGCTCGAGGAGCGGAGCTGCTCCAGGAGCGGCACGATCCGCGCGTCACCGAGGTGGGCAAGGCCGGCGAGGGCCGGGCCCGGGTCGTCGGAGTGCGCGACCCACTCCAGGAGCGCCCGCAGCCCGCGCCGGTCGCCGTGGTCGGCCAGCCCGCGACCGGCCGCGAGCCGGACGTGCGGGTCGGGGTCCGTGACCGCCGCGGCGAACGCGGCGTCGGCGAGCGGCGTGTCCAGGCGGCGCAGCATTCCGCACGCGGCCAGCCGCACGTCGGTGTCCGGGTGGTGCAGGAGCGCGTCGCTGAGCAGCCCGACCGCGTGGGGTCCGGCGGCGCGGTGGAAGGTCTCGTCCTCGATCCGGCCGAAGTGGACGTGCTCGGGATCGGTGAGGATCACCTCGACCAGCGTGCTGATGCCGTCCTCACCGAGATCGACCAGGGCCGACGCCGCGGCGCACAGCTCGTCGGCGCGTGCTCCACCCTCCCGGGCCGCGTCGACCAGGGTCTCCCCCAGCCCGGTCACGTCTCCGAGCGCCGCCAGCTGCTCCACCCGGTGCCTGCGCGTGAACAGGGACATCACCTCTCCTTGCCTTCCCCCATGGACAGGATGGCGTCCGGGCCGGGCCCGCAGCAGAGCCGTTCGGGCACCGTCGGAGGGACTTTGGCCCGCGTGCGGCCACGGCCCGGCAGGTAGGTTGAGCCCGCCATGGATCCCATCGACGGCGCCAAGCTCGCCCTGCGCGACCAGCTGGTCACCGCGCGCGGCCGGCTGTCCCTGACCGAGCTGGCCGAACGCGCCCGGTCCGTCGCCGACCTGCTCCTGGCCGCGCCGGAGGTACGCCGGGCCGCGACCGTCGCCGCCTACGTGTCCGTCGGCCGCGAGCCGGGCACCGGCGTGCTCCTCGAGGCTCTGGCCGCGGCCGGCAAGCGGGTCATCCTGCCGCTGCTCCAGCCCGACAACGACCTCGACTGGGCGGCGTACCGCGGCGCCGACGCGCTGGCCTCCGCCCGGCGTGGGCTCCTCGAACCGACCGGTCCGGCGCTCGGCGCCGACGCGGTCGCCACCGCCGACGTCGTGATCGTGCCCGGGCTCGCGGTCGACGCCACCGGGCTGCGTCTCGGCCGCGGCGGTGGCTCCTACGACCGGGCGCTGGGCCGGGTGCCGGTCGGGACCTTCACCTGCGTGCTGCTCAACGACGACGAGATCCTCGACCACGTCCCGGCGGCCGCCCACGACCGGCGGGTGACCGCCGCAGCCACCGAAGCCCGCCTCGTCCGCTTCTGAACGACCGGACTCGCTCGAATCCCGCCGGCTCGTCGCGTAGGATTGGCAGTCGACACGGTCGAGTGCCAACGCACTCGCCGTCCCTGACCGCTTGACCCTGAGGAACGCCAGTGCCCACGTACCAGTACTCCTGCACCGAGTGCGGACACTTCTTCGAGGCCGTCCAGAGCTTCAGCGAGGACTCGCTGACCGTCTGCCCCGAGTGCGACGGCCGGCTGCGCAAGGTCTTCAACGCGGTGGGCGTCGTGTTCAAGGGCTCCGGCTTCTACCGCACCGACAGCCGGGGTTCCTCGAGCGCGACCAGCACCGCGGCCTCGCCGTCCTCGTCCGGCTCGTCGACCGGCGAGTCTTCGACCGCCACGACGACGGCCACGAAGTCGGAGAGCAAGCCCGCGGCTGCGGCCGCCACCAGCACGGACTGACCCACGGCCACCGGTCGGTGGCCTGTGGATCGTCCCGGCGGGACCGGGTGGGTCCTGCCTAGCGTGGACGGATGAAGCCGTGGCGTGCCCTCGACGACGTACGTCGTCGCATCCTGGTCCACCGGCGGGTGCTCGGCGCCTGCTTCGCCGCGATCGCGGTCTGGCTGGTCGTCCAGGCCGCCACCGCGCCGCCACCGGCCACGACCCCCGTGTGGACCGCGGCCCGCGAGCTGCCCAGCGGCACCGTGCTCGGCCGCAGTGACCTGACCCGCACCGGCTTCGCGCCGGGCAGCGTCCCCGCGGCCGCGGTGCGCTCCCTCGACAACGTCGTCGGGCGCACCCTGGCCACGCCGCTGGGCGCGGGCGAGCCGGTCACGACCGGCCACCTCACGGGGGCGGAGGCGCTCGCCGGCCTCCCCGGGCGGTCCGCGATCGCGGTCCGGATCCCCGACGGCGACGTGGTGGCCCTGCTCACCCCCGGCCAGCGGGTCACCCTCGTCGCGACCGACCCCCAGGGCGGGCGGCCACCGGAGCGGGTGAGCGACGACGCCGCCGTGCTCGCCGTCCCACGCGCGTCGGAGGCGGTCGGCACCGGCGGCCTCACCGGCCGGCTCGTCGTGCTCGCCGTACCCGACGACGAGGTCGACCAGGTCGCGGCCGCCGCCACGTCGCGCTTCCTCGCGGTCGTCTGGAGCCGCTAGCGTGCGACTGTCCGCACCCCCGAACGGCCACGTCTCGGGCCTGTCCCAAGGAGCACCATGACCGGATTCAAGAACTTCCTGCTGCGCGGCAACCTCATCGAGATCGCCGTTGCCTTCATCGTCGCGGGCGCCTTCGGCGCTGTGGTCACCCGCTTCACCGAGTGGCTGACCTCGCTGCTTCCCGACTCCGCGGACAACGTCTTCAGCGACACGACGTACTTCGGCCGTTTCATGAACGCCGTGATCGCGTTCGTCATCCTCGCGGCGATCGTCTACTTCTTCGTGGTGGTGCCCTACACCAAGGCCAAGGAGCGCTTCTTCCCGGCGGAGGAGGCCGGCACGCCCGCCGACATCGCGCTGCTCGAGGAGATCCGCGACCTGCTCGCGACCCGCAACGGTCCGGCCTGACCTGGCTAGAGCCTGAGCCGTTCAGCCGTGGTGCGGGGGGACCTGGCTCCTGAGCCAGTCCTCCTGCACCTTCTCCTCGGTACGACGCTCGGCCCGGTCGCTCGCCGCGCCGACGTCGTCGGAGGTCTGCTCGGGCAGCACCTCGCCGAAGATCTCGGCCAGCCGCCGCCGGCGTTCGGCACGCTGCGCCGGCGTGAGGTCCGGTGTCTGCCGGGGCGCCGGGGACGGGCGATCGGTCACGAGGTCGCCTCGGCCGTTGCCAGCGCGGCGTCGAACCAGGCCGGGTCGAAGGTCGGCCGCCGGGGCTGCCAGCCGGTCTGCGCCGAGAAGTGGTCCGAGTTCACCCGCAGCGACCGGGTCAGCGGTTCGACCCGCGGGCCGGCCAGCCTGCGCAGCACCGGCCCCATGAAGGCACCGTTGTCGGCGCCGACCGCCTTCGCGTAGCCGTCGACCAGCTCGCCGCGGAGCACCGGGGCGGCACCGACGTTGTAGACACCCCTGGGTGCGTGCAGGGACGCGACCACCGCCGGGCCGAGATCGTCGGTGTGCACCAGGTGGGACCACTGATCGGGCCGGCCGACGCCGACCGGGCGCTTGTTCGCCGCGGCCTTGAGCCAGAACCGGGTCAACGCGTCGTCGCCGACGATCGACCCGAAGCGCAGCACGACGCCGACCCGGGAGCTCGACCCGAAGCCGAGCACGTGCGACTCGCCGACCGCCGCGGGCTCGGTCGCCGGGGTGATCTCGATCGGGTCCTGCTCGGTGATCCAGCCGTTGCCGTGGTCGGCGTACAGGAAGCTGACGCTCTCCTGGACGACGCGGCGGACGCCGGCGGCGCGGGCCGCGGCGACGACGTTGGCCACCGCGGCGGTGCGCAGCTCGTCGTTGCGCCGCCACGCGTTGGGCCAGACCGCGGCATAGCCGATCGGCACGTGCGAGGCCAGGTTGACCACCGCGTCGGCGCCGGCGTACAGCTGCTCGAGGCTGTCGACGTCGAAGAGGTCACCGGGTCGCGGGCGCGCTCCGAGGCTCCGGATCAGCTCGGTGTTCTCCGGCGACCGGGACAGCACCTCGACGTCGTGGCCGGCGGCCAGGAGCGACCGCACGGCGCCACGACCGATGACCCCCGTCCCCCCGGACACGACTACGCGCACCTGTCCATCTTGCATAACGAATGGATAACGCACAACTCGTGCGGCGCACCGGGCGTGGCGCGGGAAACCCTTCGACGCCTCTCGCTGCCGCCGTGACGACCTGCGTCGGGGCGCCGCACCCCTAGGTGCAGAGACCGGCCGCCTCGGCGTCGGCCTTCTTCTGCGCCTCGCTCTTCGTCGGCGCCTGGCTCGGCGTCGTGGTGCCGGTCGGCGAGCCCGAGGGCGACCCGCTGGGACTGCTGCTCGGAGAGCCGCTGGGGGTGCCCGACGGGCTGGTCCCCGCCGTCGCCGTGGTGCCGCTGCCCGGCGTGACGGCGTCGGCGTCGAACTCGGCCGAGAGCGGCCGGTCGCGCCGGATCAGCCGCCACAGCTGGTCGGCCTCCGGCTTCCACGCGACCCGGTTGGGGTCCTCGGTCCAGGGCTCCCACGGCACGGTGATGAACTTGACGTTGTCCAGGCCGATGCTCTTCAGCGAGCTGCCCAGGGACGCCAGCTGCTTGAGGTTGGCGAAGCCCGGGTCGGTGGTCAGCGAGTTGGTCGCGGCGTCGAGGAACTTCAGCAGCCGCACCGGGTTGGCCAGGGTGCCGGCCGAGATGACCTTCTTGATCATCGCGGAGATGAACGTCTGCTGGCGCTTCATCCGGCCGATGTCGCCGGTCGGGGCGCCGAGGTCGTGGCGCACCCGGACGTAGTTGAGCGCCTGCTGGCCGGTGACCTTGTAGGTGCCGGCCGGGAGGCTGATGTGCCCGACGGTGTCGTTGACCTCCTTCGGCACGCAGACGGTGACGCCGTTGATCGCGTTGACCATCGCCTTGAAGCCGACGAAGTCGACGACCACGAAGTGGTTGATCCGCACCCCGGTGAGCTGCTCGACGGTCTTCACCGTGCAGGCCGGCCCGCCGATGGCGTACGCCGCGTTGAACTGGGTCAGCCCGCCCGGGTCGGTGCCGTTGCCGTTCTTCCGCGGGCACGCGGGGCGCTGCACCATCGCGTCGCGCGGCAGGCTCACGCCGTAGGCGAACTTCCGGTTCGCCGAGAGGTGCAGCAGGATCGTCGTGTCCGAGAGGCCGGGCGTGTCCGACACGCTGCCGGTGCCCTTCGCGTTCGCACCCTCACGGGTGTCCGAGCCCATCACCAGCACGTTGATCGGGCCGGTCACCTCGGGCGTCGGGCGCGGCCCGGCGAGGAAGTTCTCGGTGCCGATGTTGCCCTCGAGACGCTTGTAGGCGACCACCGCGATCGTCGAGATCACCATCAGCAGGACGGCGATGCCGATGCCGATCCGCTTCACGAGACGGCGCGACCGCGGCGTACGTCCTCGGTGCCGCGGTGCTGCGTCGGACAAAGCTCGACCCCATTGATCTCGACGGGTCAGGTGCCCGCGCGTCTACACGTGACCTCCCATTGTGGAGCGTCCGCCTGATACTCCCAAATTCGGCATGTCAAGATGTACGCCGTCCGGTCGTGCGGAGCGTACGACGGACCCGCCCCAGTAGCTCAGTGGATAGAGCAGCCGCCTCCTAAGCGAAAGGTCGCCAGTTCGACTCTGGCCTGGGGCACCCAGCAGCGCACCGCCCACGCCGGGGCGTCGGCCGGCCCCTTGGCGAGAACGTGTTCTAGGTGCCACAGTGGCCGCCGTGACCCAGACCACATCCGCCGACCACGCCTGCGTGCAGGCCCGCCCGATCACCATCGCCGACGTCCTCGAGGCGATGGCCGACGCCGTACCGGACCGGGTGGCCGTCGCCACGATGGACCGCGACCACACCTACGCCGAGATCGACGAGCGCTCGACGCGGCTGGCCAACCACCTGGTTTCCCTGGGGGTGTCCCCCGGTGACCACGTCGCGGTGCACTCGACCAACCGGATCGAATGGGTGGACGCGTTCTACGGCTGCCTCAAGGCGCGGGCCGTGCCGATCAACATCAACTACAAGTACCTGCACGACGAGCTGGCCTACCTCTACGAGAACGCCGACTGCGTCGCCGCGATCGTCGCCCCCGAGCACGTGGACGCGGTCCGGGCCCTCGACCTGCCGGCACTGGAGCACGTCGTCGTCCTCGGTGAGGAGTACGACGCGGCGCTCGCCGCGGCGTCGACCGAGCGGCTCGGCGGCCGGAGCCCGGACGACCACTACGTCCTCTACACGGGCGGCACGACCGGCAACCCCAAGGGCGTGGTCTGGCGCAACGAGGACATCATCCGGGCCGCGCTGAACGCGGGTCGTTTCGGGGCGCCCTTCGACTCCGTCGAGCAGCTGGCTGCGGAGGCGGCGGCGAACGAGAGCCCGATGACGCTGCTCGCCTGCGGCCCGATGATGCACGGCGGCAGCCAATGGATCCTCGGGAACGGTCACGTCACCGGCTACACCGTGGCGCTGTACACCGAGCCGAGCTTCGACCCCGTGAAGGTCCTCGACCTCGTCCAGCAGGCCGGCGTGAACTCCCTGACCTTCCTCGGGGACGCGATGGGGCGGCCGGTGGCCGAGGCGATCCTCGCCGAGCCGGACCGCTGGGACCTCTCCAGCCTCGCCGCGGTCTCCAACGGCGCGGCCCCGCTCTCCGACGGCGTCCGCGACGAGATCCGCCGGGCCCTCCCCGGCCGCTTCATCCTCGACTCGTACGGCGCGTCGGAGTCCGGCGCGACCGGCTCGCGCATCGACGACGGCGCCGACGGCCCCGCCGGTGCCCCGAAGTTCGGCGTCGGCGCCGACGTGGAGGTCTTCGACACCGAGTTCCGGCCCTGCCCCCCGGGCGTCGAGGGCATGCTCGGCCGCTCCGGCGCGATCCCGCTCGGCTACTACAAGGACCCGGTGAAGACCGCGGCCACGTTCCGGGAGATCGACGGCGTGCGCTGGTCGATCCCGGGCGACTTCGCCCGGCGCGACGAAGACGGCACGGTGACCGTGCTCGGGCGCGGCTCGGTGTGCATCAACACCGGCGGGGAGAAGGTGCACCCCGAGGAGGTCGAGGCAGTCCTGCTCCGGCACGAGGACGTGTTCGACGCGGTCGTGGTCGGCACCCCGCACGAGCGCTGGGGGCAGCAGGTGACCGCGCTGGTGCAGTGCCGCGAGGGCGCCACGCTGACCGAGGCGGACGTGCGCGAGCACGCCCGTTCGCTGATCTCCAACTACAAGGTGCCGAAGCAGGTCTTCTTCGTCACCGAGGTCCCCCGCACCCCGGTCAGCAAGGTGGACTACCCCGCCAGCGCCGCCCTGGCGCGGCAGCTGCTCGGCTGAGCCTGGCCCCTGCCTGGCACCTCCACACCGGGAAATCGGGCCGAAGGTCCCGAATCGCAGGGCAGAAGGACCGGAGTCCCGCGCGGCCCGGGCTCGCTACGGTCAGGCCCTGAGCCGCTGTGGCTCATCGCACACGAGGCCCCACTTGCCGGTTCCGGAAGCCCGGTGTTTTACTGATTAGGTAAGCCTTACCTGATTGCGATGGAGTGCTCGTGCTCGCCAACTACCTGATCGGCCTGCGTGAGGGGCTCGAGGCGTCCCTCGTCGTGGTGATCCTGATCGCCTACCTGGTCAAGAGCGACCGCCGGCACCTCCTGCCCCGGATCTGGATGGGCATCGCCGTCGCGGTCGCCGTGTCGCTCGCGTTCGGTGCGCTGCTCACCTGGGGTCCGCGCCGGCTCACCTTCGAGGCCCAGGAGGCCATCGGAGGATTCCTCTCGATCATCGCCGTCGGGTTCGTGACCTGGATGGTGTTCTGGATGGCGCGGCACGCACGCGGGCTGTCCGGCGAGCTGCGCGGCAAGATCGACGTGGCCGCCGAGGCCGGCCGGGCCAGCCTCGCGGTGGTGGCCGCGCTGGCCGTCGGCCGCGAAGGGCTCGAGACCGCGCTGTTCCTGTGGGCCGCCACGCAGGCGGCCACCAGCGCCGGCGCGTCCTCGACCACCCCGCTGCTCGGCGCGCTCCTCGGCATCGCCACCGCGGTGGCCATGGGCTACGCGTTCTACAAGGGCGTGCTGAAGATCAACCTGTCGAAGTTCTTCACCTGGACCGGCGCGATCCTCATCGTGGTGGCCGCCGGTGTGCTCGCCTACGGGTTCCACGACCTCCAGGAGGCCGGCATCCTGCCCGGCCTGAACAGCCTGGCGTTCGACGTCAGCGGCACCATCGACCCGACGTCGTGGCTCGGCACCTTGCTCAAGGGCATCTTCAACTTCTCGCCCGCGACCACCTGGCTCGAGCTGTTCGCCTGGGTGGCCTACGTCGTCCCGACGCTGACCATCTTCCTGCGACGCGTCCGCACCCCGGCACCGACGCCGGCGCCGGCTCCCGCGCCCGTCGCCCCCCGCTGACGCCGCGCACGCTCACCTTCACCACCTTCCCCCGCACGCCCGACCCGAAAGGTCCCCCGTGAAGACCCTCCCGACCCTGGCGGCCTGCGCCCTCATGGCGCTCCCGCTGGCCGCCTGCAGCCTCACCGAGTCCAACGACAAGAGCGGCGACCAGGGCGACGGCCCGATCACCGTCACCTCCTCGGACAGCGCCTGCACGCTGTCGAGCACCAAGGTCGGCTCGGGAACGGTCACGTTCAAGATCAAGAACACCGGCAGCAAGGTCACCGAGTTCTACCTGTACGCCGAGGACGGCAAGCGGATCGTCGGCGAGGTCGAGAACATCGGCCCCGGCCTCACCCGCGACCTCGTCGTGACCGCGGCGCCGGGGACGTACGTGACGGCCTGCAAGCCCGGCATGGAGGGCGACGGCATCCGCGGCAAGCTCACCGTCACCGACTCGGGCCGGACCGCCTCGGCCGCCGACATCGACGAGGCCGCGATCGACCGGGCCACGGACTCCTACGCGGACTACGTGAAGGAGGAGGCCGACGAGCTGCTCGCCGCGACGACCGGGTTCGTCGCGGCGTACCAGGCCGGTGACGACGCCAAGGCCCGCACGCTGTTCCCGACCGCACGCCAGCACTGGGAGCGGATCGAGCCGGTCGCCGAGTCCTTCGGCGACCTCGACCCGAAGATGGACCTCCGCGAGGCCGACCTCGAGCAGGGCCAGACCTGGACCGGCTGGCACCTGATCGAGAAGGACCTGTGGCCGCCGGCCGGGAAG
>Ga0255338_1004592_pt1 | contig 13987 bp, 15 predicted proteins | sample MeOH1_35cm_T4_19_FD_203715 | JGI IMG/M metagenome (GOLD analysis project Ga0255338, IMG submission 203715) | Sandy soil microbial communities from University of British Columbia, Vancouver, Canada - MeOH1_35cm_T4_195 | ecosystem: Engineered > Artificial ecosystem > Sand microcosm > Unclassified ...
GGCGAGACCTGCACGTTTAGCTATGGGGGGTGGGGCGTGGGCAGCTACCTGGGGCCATACGGGGGCTTCGAGTCCACCCGTCACGGCGGTCGCGGCGCGGTGCTGTTCGCAGATGGGCACGCGCGAATCATGACCCCCGAGCAACTCGCCGCGGGCACGAACTGGACCCCTACCACCCCGAACAACCAGGTGGTTATTACCGACCGTACGCGCTACCTCTGGGATCTTCAGTAGGTAGGAAGCGGAGCGGCGACAGCGCTGCCGTTTGCCGGCTACTTTCCTTCGGCATGGAGGAGTCGCTCGACTTCCAGCACGGCGGTGCCGTCCATGGTGGTCACCGGCTGGACGTACTGGATGCGCCCGTTTCGGTCCAGCAGATAGGCTCTGGGCAACCAACTCGCATTGAGGGTCCGCGCGAGTTGGGCGCCGGAGTCCAGCACCACCGGAATGCCGGCGATGTCCGCGTGACATCCCATGTGCAGCTCTTCTTCCGAACGCAGCGAGACGCCGATCAGCCGCGTGGACGGGAACGCCTTCGCCATCTTCCCCCAACTGCTGAGCAGGCTGCGGGCGCTGCAGCCCATCTCCGGCAAGAAGACCAGGAGCGTGTGTTCCCGGCCGCTTACCGGCAGCGAGACCTGCCCGCCGTGGAACGCAGCCAGCCGGATCGAGGGTAGGTCCATCCCCACCGCCGGATCATGCTCCGGCGTGTAGCGGGTCTGCCGCCACTGCACGATGCGCTCGGCCCCAGGCTCCGTCGCAATCGACTGCCAACGTGGCGCCAGGTAGGTGGGACCCAGGCGCAGCCCCAGGTAGAAGCAGCCCTGAAGGAGCAAGACACCTACCAACAGAGGTACTAACGAACGGTGCTTGCGCGGGGTTTCCGGGGGGGGGAAGGGTAGCTCCATCGGTCTTACCTCCTTGCCTGGGCGTAGAACAGCTCGCCGGGGTAGACATGCGCGTAAGTCGGGCGGTCTCCCGGCACGAATACCTCTCGCACCGTATCCAGCCGGAGCCGGCTGACGGCGCCGTTGGCCCTCAGGGCGAGCTTGAACGGATAGCGCGCTGGAGAGACTTCCCAGGCTTCGCCTTTCGAGCGCCAATCCTGCTCCAGGTGCTGATTGCAAACGGCGAGGACCGTGTTCGGGTCCAGGTCGGTTTGCGTCCAGTAAGGCTGGTAATCCGGCGGGATCAGCGTGCGAAACGTGTAGGAGGAGGCGGACCGCTCCGGGCGCTGGTCTTCGGGACATGCCAGCAGGTTCCGGTCGTGGATCGAATGGACCAATTTCACCGGATCGGGCATCTCGCCATAATCGTTGACGTACATCCCGTAAGCCATACCGATTTGGTGCAGATTGGCGCTGCAGCGAGCCATGCGCGCCTGCTTGCGCGCCGCGACGAACGTTGGGAATAGGATCGCCACCAGCACCATCACGATGACAATGACTAACAGCAGCTCCACCAGGGTGAAGCCGCGAAGGGTTCTGGTTCGCATGTCACCTACTCCGGTCAGTTGCAAGCGCCACCCGGGCTATTGGGATTGAAAGGTGAGCCGAGAACAGTATCTTGACTGCTCGGGCACAAAAACTGCTCTCTAGAACAGGTCCAGCAACGTCTGCCAGTGCTGTCCAGATTTAGACAGCAACTATCTGTTAAGAATGTGTCGAGAGAAACGCATTCTGTAATGTCAAGATTAGGGCAGTAGTTTCCACTGCAGGCCAGCACGGAGCCAGCAAGGAAAGTGGCCACGAAGAGGCTGGCCAGCGTCCAGAATCTCCAACTCAAGCGTTCCATTGTTCGTTCATTATCCCTTCGATCACGGAACCGTTTCCGTGTCTGGTGTAGTGAGCGTGGTGGTACTAGTGGCTCAGTTGAAACTTGCTGTCGGGAATAGCCACATCGTACTCAAAGTGCTCCAGCGTTTCGGTCTTACGGGGTTGCAAAGTGCCGCCGACGAGTTGCCACCGCGAATACTCAATGCGCAGCACTTGGTGAGTGGTGGGGTCGACGTAGAGTAGCCATCGATGGGCAAGCGGTGCTATTAGTTGTTCCAGGGAGAATAACTGGACACTGCGGTTTTCCCATTCAGCATTGACGGGAGTAGCAGGTTCTCGTTTAGCGCGCGCGATCTTTGCGAACAATCCATCCGGAGTGAAGACGGCGAATGCTGAAAGCATCAATTCCGTTGACTCTGCGGAAGTGGGCATATCTATGGTCTTGCTCCCCGTTACTGCCAGCATCACCGCCTTACCGCCTTGTACAGCGAGCTCGTTGTGCGGCGCAAGGTGGCCCCGGGCGCTCACTCGGTAACTTGAGGGTAACTTGTACCAATAGTCCACCGTATTGGTGGTGGACACATAGGTACTCCCCCGTACCGTCGACCAAAGTTGACTCGTGCCTGTGGCGTGCGCTGTTTTTACCTGGGACATGGCGCGGAGGACGGACTGCAGTGGATCGGAGGGTGCCGGCCCGGCTGTATTCCGTTTCCACGCCAATACTCCCAGGAAGAACAGAAGCAAACCGCCCATTGCTCCCAGGGAGCGCCGCCGCCATACTGCGGAGCGGCCTCCCGCGGAGTTTCCGCTGGAGCCGGGGAGTGCGCCCCCCGGCGACGGATATGGCCGGCCGATGCTGGCGTAGACCCGCTCCGCCAACTCCGGCGGAGCGGTGACCGCCGCCTGCATCTCCCGCTGCAGGAACAGCACCAGCAGCAGCGCGGTGAGGCCCGGCGCGCCCTCGTCCACCAGGAGCCGCCGCAGTTGACGGATCCCCTGGCTCACGTGGAACTGCACCGTTCCCTGCGGAATTTCCAGCACTTCCGCCGCTTCACGGTGGGTGAGCCCGTCTACTTTGACCAGGACCACCGCTTCCCGCTGCTGCTCCGGGAGCCGCGCCAGCGCCTCCTGGAGCCAGATCCGGCGCGTCTCACGGATGGCGAGGTCTCCGGCCGGATCGGGCAACTCGGCCTCTTCCAGTAGGAAAGTCTCCTTTTCACGCGCATTGCGCCGGATCCACTCCCTCCGGGCAATCCGTACGAGCCAGGTCAGCATAGAAGATCTTCCTTCGAACTGCTCCAGCGAACGGTACGCCCGGATGAAAGTCTCCTGTGCGACGTCCTGCGCTTCCGCATCGTCGTTACGGCACAACGCGCGGCAGTAACGAAACACACGGTCAGCGTGCTCTCGGTAAACCGCATCGAAGTCAGGCGTCGCCTTTCGCTGCATACTAGAAACCCCTCTCGCAGACATAGAACTGGGCAGGTGCCCCTTTTGTTGGCGATTTCCAAAAGTTTTTTCTGGCGTCGCCTGGGGGCGCGCGTTGCGCCCGCCGCCGACGGTCCGTCCTGGCAAACTTACTTCGAGAAACCCGTCCCCTGTGCTTCTCGCCGGGTAGCCGAGTGCCTCACCCTAATGGCCCGTGCGAATCGGGGGCATCTTGATAATTCCGGCGCTGCGAGGCCTAGCAAGTAAGCGCCGGGGCGCCATAGCGCAGGCACGAGAAATGCCAGATTCGACGTGATTGCCATCCATGCAGTGCGGGTAAGACGGGCTGGACGCCGCCCCGTTTTACGCGTAAACGCACTCATGGTTGCGTATCGATTGCGTGAAAGGGAGGGCGAGCTCGAGGTAATGGGACGATTAAGCTATTCGGTTGAGCTATAATGAAAAGCGAACTAGTATGTTCGATCCAGCTTCGGCCCACAGCTCCTTAATGATCGCTGCGAGCGAAGCACTTTTCCTGAAATGAGGAGTGAGATTATGCCGCGTGGACGTCGTCGAGCTGTACCGGATCTGGAGGCGCTGCAGCGTGAGCTGGAGGAATTGAAGCAGCGGCAGGCCGCGCTGCGGGTACAGTTGAAACAGGTCCGCTCCGGCAGCGTGGGCACGCGCAAGCTGGAAGAGAAGCTGCAGAAGCAGCTCGCGACCGCTAAGTGGACGGTCGTCCAGATCCAGCAACTCCAGCCTAGCTGGGATGACCTCGAATTCTATCGCTCCGTGACCCCGGTCACCCCTACGCCTCGCGGCCGGCGCCGAGCGACGCCCGCCCCGGAAGCCTAGCTGCGGGCGAACCTGGCACAGTTCCCCGCTGTCCCTTCGGGCCGGCGGGGCTGTCCCCTGGGGGCCGGCCTGATTGTCGGCTGCGCACAGGCATCTGAAACTCCTTTGGCCGGACGGGTGTCATTGAACCCACTTCCCGCGTGTGGAGGATTGCGATGCTCGAGCTAGGACGAGGGGAGATCCGCACTTGCCAGGGGTTGAGCCGCCGCCGGCTGCTCACCGTGGGCGGGTTGGGGGTGATGGGCCTCACGCTGGCCGATGCCTTGCGTGTGGAAGCGGCGTCAGGCGCAGGTTCTGGGCGGCAGAAGAGCTGCATCTTCGTGTGGTTGGACGGCGGTCCGAGCCAGTACGAGACCTTCGACCCCAAACCCGAGGCGCCCGTTGAAGTGCGCGGCCCCTACGGCGCGATCGAGACGAATGTCTCCGGCATCCGCATCTCCGAGTTGCTGCCCACCCTCGCGCGGCAAATGGATAAGTTCACGGTGGTGCGGACCTTCACGCACGGGTTGGACCGCCACTCGCCGCTGCACGTTATGACGGCCAAAAGCGATAACCCCACGGCCTTCGGCGCCGTCGCGACCGCCCTGGGTGAACGTTCCGGCAGCTTCCCTCCCTACGTGAGGCTGGGCTCCACGATCAAGGGGGTGGGCGGCGGCGCGCTGGGCGCGGCATACAACCCGGTGACCGTGGAAGACCCCTACGCCGGCAAGGCCGTAATCCCGGATTACGAGCGGCCTGCGGGCGTGGCGGAAGGCCGCTTCGACCGCCGCCGCTCGCTGCTGGAGCAGGTAGACCAGTTTCGCCGCGGCGCGGATGCGGACGCCTCCCTCTCTTCGCAAGACGCCTCCTACCGGAAGGCAATGGGTCTGCTCACCTCCAGCGAAGTGCGGAGTGCCTTCGATCTCTCGCGGGAAGCGCCGGAGCTGCGCGCCCGGTACGGCGCCAACAAGTTTGGCCAGAGCTGCCTGATGGCGCGGCGGCTGGTGGAAGCCGGATCCCGTTTCGTGGAGATCAAGTGGTTTGGGGACGTAGATTCCTCCGCGTACGACTCCTGGGACGTGCATGGCGCGGACCTGCCCGGGCTCTCTCGCCTGGAGCACCAGCTCTGTCCCCGATTGGACATGGCGTTCGCGGCGCTGCTGCGGGACTTGCACGACCGGGGCCTGCTGGAATCCACCCTCGTCGTCGCGCTGGGCGAGTTCGGGCGCACGGCGAAGATCAACGCGATGGGCGGCCGCGATCACTGGCCCGCGGCTCAATCCGTGTTCCTGGCGGGTGCCGGAACCCCGGCCGGCACCGTAATCGGCAGCACGGACGCGGAAGGGGCGTATCCTTCCAGCCGACCGGTGCCGCTCAATGACTTCATCGTCACCTTCTTCCGGATTCTGGGCTTCAACGCCAATGTCGATGATCGCCTCCGGGCGTTTATTCCCTCCGGGGAGCTGGTGGATGAACTGGTCTCCACGGCGTAGCACCGCGCTTGCCGCCGCGCTCGGGTGCCTGGCACTCCTCACCGCACCGGCGCCGGCTCAGCAGGCGCCGAAGCTGCTCCTCGCCCTCTCCTCCTACCGGGAAGACCTGGGTTACCCGCGCATCTACTTTTACCGTCACGATGGCGTGGGCGCCGGCACGCCGGAAGGACGCATCGAGCCCGGAACGACCCGCAGCGACCACCGCCCGACCCTCTCCGGAAACGGCCGCTACTGTGCCACCACCCAGGAAGTGGTGGGGAAGGTGAGCCAGATCGCGCTGTGGGACCGTGAAGAGAAGAAGCCGCTGGAGTTGCCCCTCCTTAGTGCCGGCACTCTGGACCTCGGCCCCAGCATGAGCGCAGATGGCCGGTTGCTGGCGTTCTCCACCTGGCGCAGACCCGGTCCCGCCGGCTGGAACGTGATGGTATACGACCGGGCGACGAAGCAGGTGGAGTACCCGGAAGGCTTGAACTCCGAGGCGGACGACCGGATGCCCGCGCTCAGTGCGGACGGCCGCTGGCTCGCCTTCTCTTCCACCCGGCCCGGGGGTGCGGGCGGCGCAGACCTCTACCTGTATGACCGCACGACCCGGATGCTCGCCCCTTTGTCCGGTCTCAACGGCGCTACCAGTGAAGTTGAGCCGTCGCTCAGCGGGGATGGCCGCCTGATCGCGTTCGCCGCCGTCCGTCCGGAGGGCGCCGGCCAGCTGGACATCTACCTTTACGACCGTGCGGCGCAAAAGCTGCTGTCGCTGCCGGGTCTCAACTCCCTCGCGCCGGAGCAGGCGCCCGCGCTTTCGGCAGATGGCCGCTTCCTGGCGTTCGTCTCCGAGCGGCTCGACGGCACCGGGCACCGGGACGTCTACCTCTACGACCGCTCTACGGCGCGGCTGCTCCCCACGCCCGGCCTGAATTCCGCCCGGGACGACGTGGACCCCGCAATCCTGGTGTTGGAGTAAACGTGGGCCGAGGTTCCGCGGGGACGTTCGTGGGGAATACCCCTGTTAACACCCCGCACAGGGGGTGTGGTCAGGGGAGAGTTGATGCTGGGCTGCGAAGACCTTGAGACTACCCGGGGGCTGGAACCGGTTACCGAACCACCAGCGATCCCGAAGCTGATCGCGGAGATCCCGATTGCGGTCGATGTGCGGGCAGCGGCCGCGAGGGCCATCCCGCCGGGCGAGGGCGGGCCGGCCTGCGGCGGCGTGCGATCCGGCGAGGAGCCGCCGGTCGGCGAGCCGCCCACCGCGCCAACGCCGGCGGACGCGCCGCCTCCGGGCCAGCCGGAGCAGCCGCCGACACCCATCAACGACCCGCCCCCACCGCAACCGCCGGTTGCCGAGCCGTCGCCGGAGGCGCCGCTGGTCCAGGCCTCGGTCACGGAATTAGAGCCGGCGACCGCGCCGCCTCCGGTAGAGCCCTTCACGGTGGGCAGGTAGATCATCGCGCCCGCCGGGCCGCTGCAAATCGCGGCCCTCGGCAAGTTGGAATGGCGCGTACCGTACCACGAGGTCTACACCGGGACGGCCGCAGAGTACCGTTGAAGGAGGTCACCAGAGCAGCGGCGTGGCGGTTTCCTCCTTGCAGCCGCGATGGTGACAACTATACGGGTGTCCCTGCAGCACGTGTTGTCAGATCGCTGCGAGTTGAACGGCCGAAAATTGGGTGCCGGAGTTGGCTGAGGAAGAGCCACCCATTGAGAGGACTTCCGTCACGTAGTAGCAGGAGAGCATCCCGCTGCCTAGCCCGGCGGCCGGATGGTGATCAGGTCGGGACCGGAGGGGATAGGGCAGGTCGAGAAGACATCCCCGGTCAACTGAAGCTCCATGCTGAAGCCCGAGGGAAGGCCGGTTAAGGGGCGCAAACGCAGCCAGAGCCGGTGGCCGTACCTGCTGCCGGCACTGCTGCTGGCCCTCATCGTCTGGATACTGGCCGGCATCCACTTGAACGTGGGAGGCTACTCGCTCACCACCGGTTGGGGTCGACCGTACCCGCCAATACCCAACCCGGCAAACCCGGTATTGGCCGTGCACCACACCGGAATGATGTTCGCCAATCTCGGCGGGGGACGCACCATTCGCTCCTGGATCGGCACCGTTCGAATTGGCGGCGCCGTGTTCAATGCCAACTACGTGTGCCTCACGGGTCCGCCGCTGCCTCCCGCTCCGGCGCAGCCCGAATGACGCCGTCCCCAATTTCACCCTCGGCGCAATTGCTCCCTTGGACCTACCACGCCGCCACCAGCATCGGCTCCGTCGCGCCGGTCAACGGCTCCTCGTCGAATGCGCGGGTGATCTCCCAGCGGGAGAAACCAGCCAGAGTGAGGAGCAGCGTCATCTCTTGCTTGTGAATCCAGCGGATCGTCGTCTGCGTCTTGCGGACCCGGACCACATCGCCGGCGGGGGATAGCTCGCGGATCTCGTTCACGGAATGCTGGAGCTGCTCCACCTGGTCCAGCGTACGGAGGTCGTAGGCCTGCAGCACGTTCCCCGTCTCGGGAAGCACCCGCTCCAACTCCAGGTCCGGCTCGACCTGTGGCTGCGACCGGTAGTCCGGTCCGGGAAAGAAGACGTCGAACACCAGCTTTCCGCCCGGCAGCAGGTGCTCGCGGCACGCACGCAAGGTGGCCACCTGATCCTCCGCCGTCAGGTTGTGGACGAAGGAGTTGAACGGAATGGCGATGAGTGCGTACTGCCGCTCGGTCCGGAACACGCGCATGGCCTGCTGATAGAGGCGGGGCTGGTAGCCGGCGGCATGTGCCTTCAGACGAGCCGCGTCCAACATCGCCGGGAAGCCGTCTGCGCCGTCCACGTCCACGCCGGCCCGCAGCAGCGGGAGCAGCACCCGGCCCGTGCCGCAGCACAGGTCGAGCACCGGGCCATTTGCCTTTGTGGCCTGCTCCAGGTAGAAGTCCAGCCCGTAGTCGAAGCCGGTGAAGAGCAGATCGTAGAGGGCGGCGTCATCGAACGGCGTGGGGTATGGGGTATCCAAGGTGGGTAAACTCCGGGGCAGCAAGAAGCGCGCGGCTCAACCTGCGGCTTCACCAGGCGGTTTCGTCGGGAGCATCCACTTTGCTAAAGGCAAGCGTTCGAGGGACGAGCATCCTGTCATGCACTATCCCATAACCCCGGATGGCCGCTACTTCGTGGTGCGCGGGAGGCTGTGGCGCTGCTCCAACCCCGCACTAACGGCGGAAGCGCGCCAAACGCTCACGTCAGAGTTGATGCGGGCTCGCGGGGCCGTGGGGCGAGCGCGGCGGTCCGGCGACCCGGAGCGGGAGCGAGAGGCACGGCGTGCGGTGGACGCCGCCAAAGTAGCGCTGGGCGAGCGCGGGCCGGTCTGGTGGCAGGATGGCACGCCCGACTACAACCGTCACCTCGCAAAGAACACTCCCTACCGGGGCTGGTTCGAAAGCCTGGAGGGAAGCTGCACCGTGTAGCGCCCCGCAGTTGGGGCAGGAGGCGGGCTTCGGTCCGAGCGGAGCCCCGGATTGCTGCGGCCTCCTCGGTACGCCGGCCAGGGGAGCCGACGGCTCCCCTGGCTTGAGGCGTCGAGACGATGCCCCCACGCCTACTGCCTTTCCCTAGTTCATCAGAGGCTGCCAAGAAAAGCCAGCAGCGCGTTCTGATCCCGGACGGAGAGCCGACGCAGCCGGTTTACCGAGGGAATTCCCTCACCGCCGTGCAGCAGGATTGCCTGCTCGATGCTGGTGGCGCGGCCGTCATGCAGGAGGAACTTCCGCTTGGAGAGCCCCCAGAGCGGGGCGGTGCGCCACTGGCGTCCCGAGGCCTGCCCCATCACCATTCCATCCGCGAGTTGATCACCCATGTCATGGATCAAGAGGTCCGAGAACAGCGGCACGTTCTGGTTGCGCAGCGCGGCGACCGGGCTGTTGCCGGTGCGCATGGAGGGCGTGTGGCAGGCGGCGCAGCCCACGCTCACGAACAACTGCTGACCTTGACGGGCTGCGCCGTCCAGCGGCTTCGCGGGCGGTGGTGCGAGGAACCGCATGAACGCGGCTACGCCGTCGACGTCCTCTTCGTCCGCCTCGATACCCTCGATCTGATCGTAGCCGGGCGGGAGGGGCCGGCCCTGCGGTAGGCTCTCATCCGGGAAGGTGGCGCTGGTGACCCCTACCTCGTTCAGGTAAGCGTCGCCGGCGAAGACGTGGAGGTCGGAGACGTGCGCCTTCCAGCCGAAGCGGCCCACCTCCAGCGCACCGGTTTCCGGGTTGCGCACCATGTTGGGCACGCCGGCGATGTGGTCCGGGTTCCGGCCCAGCGGGTCGGCGCGTCGCACGATCTCCGCCGGCGGGATCGCCTCGATCAGCCCGGCGCCGAAGAGCGGCGTGGTGACGCGGTGAGAGACGAGGGTGGCGTCGCGCGGGACCACCTCGCCACCGTAGGGGAAGGTAGGGTCCAACTCCCGGAGGGAGCGCGCCTGGAGCAGCATGCCGCCCTGCTCGGTGAGCGGGTCGAACACGCCGTTGAGCAGTCGCCCGATCCGCGTGACCCGGGAGACGCCCAGGTCCGCGCTGGAGCCGCCGACCCCGCCCTGCACGTGGCACTCCGCGCAGCCACGTGCGTTGAACATCGGCCCCAGCCCCGTTTCCGGGGTCTCGACCTCGGTGAAGCTCTCCTCCCCGGCTTCAAATGCCGCCAACTCCGTCTTGTTCAGTCCCCGTAAGGGAGAACCCGCCGGCGCCGGCGTGTGATCCGCGTTGGGGAACGGGCGGTGCCTGCGCCGCGGCTGCGAGCTCACGGCCGCCGTGCCCACGGCAAAACAGAAGATCCCCAGAACCAGGGCGGCTGCCCGGGGCCGGTGAGAGAACGTATCGGTCTTCATGTCGCTTCTCCAGTCTCTGGAACCACTCCCCGACCGTCCGGCTGCGCGTCAGGCCGGGGAGCGCTGCCGCGGCATCGGCTGTAACGCGGCAGCAGAAAGAGCCCCTATCCGGCCGTTGCCCAGGCATCTGCCTATTGGGGCAGAGGGCCTGTGCACGGCGGATGGTTGTTCGACTGGCGAATGATTAGGAAATCATTAGATATTCAGGAAAAACTTAGATCGTCGACGGCGGGATAACCGGGTGTTTGGAGGAGGGGAGAATAGCGACACTTTCACTCCGGCAGCTCGTGCAGCCTACCCGGGCTCGCCCCGCGAGGTTCGAAAGGGGGCATCCAAGGACAAGGTGGGCCGCCGGGAGCCCTGCTCGGCATTGGGTAGCCTGGGCGTCATGGCGGCGCCTGGGCCGCCGTGACGAGACGGTTTCCATCCTCGGGGTGGCCACCACTCTACGAAGCGCTATGACGCGGACGAGGGCCGGCGGAAGCACGGCTACCCCTTGCAGAAGGAAGTGCCCTTCTAATGGAGGCGAGACCGGCTGCGAGCGGGATTGTAGGACTTACTGTCCCAAGATGCGCAGCGCCGCTTCCGACAGGGCTTGCCGGTCGCAAACCATGCAATCCAGGCGCTGCCGGTCGGTGAAGTCGTCCGGCAGCTGAATCTGGGAGCAGCCGCTCGGTAGCCGCACGGTGCTGCGCTCCACCAGCGCTGAGAGTACGGGATCGGCGGCCTCCAGATATCCCTGGACTTCCAGTCGCTCCCAGAGCGCAGTAGCGCGTTCGTGGGAGCCGGAGTACTGATGGTAGGGCGGGGGTTTTGCCGCGAGGTAAGCCTTCAACTCCGGAAACTCGGGCCACGGGGGTGCGCTGGTCATCACAAACTGGAGTACGGCAAAGGGGGTCAGGAGGTCATACCGCCCGTGCGGTCCGAACTCCACGCGTACGTGCCGCCCGTCTTCGCGGTTGTCCAGGTCGCACTCCAGCCCGTGAAAGAAGTAGTGCCACCCGGTACCCGGAAGCTGGCCCGTTTGCAGGCGCCCCCCTCTGTCGTCCGGTGACACTACCACGTTCGGAAACTCGCGGTCCATCCAGCTGTAGAAGACCTCCCCGGGAGCGACGCCGAGGGTCTCCGCCAGTTGGGGAACCAGCTCTTGTTGCGCGTGCACCAGGGCGTGACCGGCGCGCAGGAAGAGGATTTCGAGGGGAGTGCCGCTCATCGACTCACCTTCCGGAGTTGCACTCCACGTGACCCACGCGTCACACGCCTGGCGTTTAACCCCCGTTCAAGGTTAGACCAATTCGCACGTGACCTAACGCACCTACTTCTGCCACTGGTCCGGCGTGAGCACGTCTCGCTCCGTAATGGACACCGTGAACCACTCGGCTCGCTCATACGCTTTCGAGATGCCGAAATCAAGCGACAGCTTTTCCGGGGTCGTACCCGGCAGCCCCGCCCAGACCCTCGTCACCGGGCAGAGGGTGTGCGCCGTGCCGAGCAGCTTACCCGCCTCGTCGAACAGGGCGGCGTGAACCTCGTACTCCACGTTATCGAATGAGAGCACTCCCGCGGTCAGGAGCGCGGTAACTCGTCCCAAAGGGCTCTTGTAGAAAGACGCCTGGCTGATCTGGACGAGGCGATAGTCGTTCCCCTTCCACTGCACCGGCGCGGACGAGACGCGGATGGGGATTGGCTTACCGGTTAGGAAAACCTCCCAGGCGCCGGGCACCGGCGGGGCATCGGCGGCGTTTGCCCCTCGCGCTCCCACCGCTGCCACAAACGCGGTGGAAAGGGAGACGAGGGCGGTCCTTCGGTTCGACGTAGACAAAGTAATGACCCTTTCCTGATCTGACTGACCTGCCCCGTTTGATAGGCCCCTGAGCGTTTTGGTTACACCCTCCGGCAAGTGCAACTTGCCTGCCTCCGAAGCGTATCCAAACCAGTGCACGACCGTTCATGCATCACTCCGGGGAGGAGACGGGAGCCGCTTGGAGTAGTGGAGGGAAGCATGTCCGTGGTCCCAACGAATGACGCAGAGACTTTGCGCGCGCTGCGTGGGTGGGAGTGGGCGACCGTGGCCTTCACGGTGACGGTGGCACTCGCCGCGGTGGCGGCTGTGGCGGCAGCGATCTGCTGGTACCTGGGGGCTGCGACGGTGTGGCCTGCGTGGGCCGTGTTGGCCGTCGCCATTCCCGGCGCTGGCATGGCTGTGAGCATGCACATTGGGCAGATGGGAAATGACATGATGGATGTCCTGGTGGGCTCCATCCAGGTCCTCATCCTGACCGCGATACTCTTCTCGGTATTCGGGCGGGCCGCGGATGCCCACCAGCGGAATCTGGAGAAGCCGTTGCCGCAACCCCCTGCCCGCCTGGATGCGCCCAGGCGCCTTCCCCATTCGGTAAGATGATCGTTGCCTGCTCGTCCGTTCAAGCTCTATCCCTACGGTTATCAGGGGCAGCCCGCGGGATCTTCAGCATTACAGCGCTCCGGGCGCGCTGAGCGTGGGTATCCGGTTGGCGCTCACCAGCCCTCACCCGCTCTGGCACCGGGAGTCTCTGGAGTGGCTCCTCGGTGGTCGCTACGGGTGGTGCCAAGCCCTGGGCAGCGTCGACTTCCGCTCCGCTGGTCCCGTGGAGCTTTACGATCCGACGAGGGGGCTGGCGTCGTTGGACGGATGGATGAGCCGGGCTCCGGTGGAGCTGCTCTGCCCCCGTCGCAACTGGCGGGCGTGTCACCGCCGCGTGGAGGCCGAGCTGACCCACAAGCGACTTCCCGGCCTTCAGGTGACGCACCTCCGCCTGGGCAGCCCCTTGGTCGATCCCGAAACCGGTCTATCCGCGTAGGGGTCGGCACGGGTGCTCAGTATTCTGTGATCCGCGAAGCAGCACGCCTGGAACCTGGGTATGATGGGGCATGGCACTCGTTCGCTTACCCTGGGAACCGCCGTGTACACCCACTCCGCTGCCGATCCGAGCGCGTCTTCGCTCCGGATCCTCGCCCTCGAAGACAATGACGAGGACTACCAGATCGTTCGGCGCTTCCTTGCATCGCTCGGGCCTCCTGAATGCCGCATGACCTGGGCCGTGACAATCGCCGACGCGATGACCGCACTGGAAACCACGTCGTTCGACGTCTGTCTGGTGGACCTCCACCTGCCCGACGGAAACGGGCTGCAGGTGCTGCGGTGGCTCACTGACACGCGTCCCGAGGTGGCCACGGTCGTGATGACGGGTGACGAGCATCCGGACACCGATAGGATGGCCCTGGTGGCCGGGGCCGACTACTTCCTCGCGAAATCGGAGTGGAATGCGGCGTCGCTGCCGCGCGCGGTGCGTTACGCGGTGGCGCACCGCCGCCGGCTGCACGACCTTACCATCGCGACTGTTCGAGCGACCGGCGCGAGCAACGCACTTCCCATCTGCATGGACTGCAAGAAGATTCGGGACGAGCATGACTACTGGCACGCGCTCGAGGCTTACTTGCTGGAGCACGCCGGCCTGAAGTTCTCGCACGGGTTCTGTCCCGCATGCTACCGGGTCCGCCTGGACGAATTGCGGCAGATCAGCGGTGCGCATCCGGATTGACGCACCGGATTACCGTCCTCCCATAGCCGCGG
>Ga0255338_1004593_pt1 | contig 13984 bp, 21 predicted proteins | sample MeOH1_35cm_T4_19_FD_203715 | JGI IMG/M metagenome (GOLD analysis project Ga0255338, IMG submission 203715) | Sandy soil microbial communities from University of British Columbia, Vancouver, Canada - MeOH1_35cm_T4_195 | ecosystem: Engineered > Artificial ecosystem > Sand microcosm > Unclassified ...
GGCATGACGTGGAGAAGTGGGCCACGGTGACGAAGGCCGCCGCGCTCAAGCCGGAGTGACCAGTCTGAAGCAATAGCGGGACAGCCGCTGAATTCGTGCGGGAGTCACATAACTGGCGGAGAGGGTGTCCGCCCACTTAGATTCCAAAGACATGTTGAGAGCACTCAGAATCGCCGAATTCCCTCTCTATAATACCCAAGTATCTCTTGACAAGCAGTTATAAGTTACAGCACCATCCGATAACTGTTTGTGGGTACGTATGGGGGTATATATGGCTCGCAAGATGCAGCGACTATCGGTAAAAACGGTCGAGAGCAAGAAGGCCCCCGGCTACTACGCGGACGGCGGCGGCCTCTATCTGCAGGTGAGCTCGAGCGGCACGAAGTCCTGGCTGTTCCGCTTCATGCTTCGCGGGAGAGCACGCGAGATGGGGCTCGGGTCCTGCCATACGGTGACACTTGCCCAGGCGCGCGCGCGTGCCGTGGAATGCCGTGTGCGGCTCGAACAAGGCATCGACCCAATCGAAGCGCGCAAGGCGGAAAAGGCACAGGGCACGATGGAGGCCGCCAAGGTCATGACGTTCCAGCAGTGCGGCGACGCATACGTCAAGGCACACCGCGCGGACTGGAAGAACGCCAAGCACGCCGACCAGTGGGAAAGCACGCTCACGAGCTACTGCGGACCGGTCTTCGGCACGGTGCCGGTACAGGCAATCGATACCGCGCTTGTGCTGAAGGCGCTGGAACCGATCTGGACCGAGAAGGCGGAAACCGCCAGTCGCCTGCGGGCGCGCATCGAACGCGTGCTGGACTGGGCAACCGTCCGCGGCTACCGCACCGGAGACAACCCCGCGCGCTGGCGCGGACACCTGGACAAGCTGTTGCCGAAGCTCGAGAAGCGCAAGCGTGTGAAGCATCATCCCGCCCTTCCCTTCCCCGAGATCGGCACCTTCATGGCGTCGCTGCGGCAACATGAGGGATTCGCGGCGCGCGCGCTGGAGCTCCTCATCGTGACGGCAACCCGGACGAGTGAGATCCTCCTCGCCCGATGGTCTGAGTTCGACCTCAATGCCGGCCTGTGGACGATTCCGGCCGAGCGCATGAAGGCGCACCGTGAGCACCGCGTGCCGCTCTCGCAGCACGCCGCGAAGATCCTGCGCGAGCTCGAGGCACAGCGCGTCGACGATTTCCTATTCCCAGGACAGAAACCCGGCAAGCCGATGTCGAACATGGCCATGGCGATGCTGCTCGATCGCATGGGGCGCGATGACATCACAGTGCACGGCTTCCGGTCGACCTTTCGGGACTGGGCCTCTGAGCGCACCAGCTACCCGCGTGAAGTCTGCGAGATGGCCCTCGCGCACGCCGTCAGCGACCAGACCGAGGCAGCGTACCGGCGCGGCGATCTGTTCGACAAGCGGCGCCGACTGATGCAGGAATGGGCGAAGTTCTGCGATACGCCCAAGCAGCCGGGGAAAGTGCTGCATATCCGCAAAAGAAGAGCTGGCGTCTGACTTGCCTTTTATATCTAAATAAATATAATTACGATGAAACCCGTAGCATGGATCGGCGACAGCCGGGAAGCGATGCGCAACTTCCCGGAGATAGCGCGACAGCGCGCCGGCCGACAGCTTGCGAGAGTGCAGGACGGCTTTGAGCCCGAGGATTGGAAGCCCATGCCCTCGGTCGGAATCGGGGTCAACGAGATACGCATTCGAGCGGATGGGCAGTATCGGGTGATCTACGTGGCAAAGTTTCCGGAGAGCGTATATGTCTTGCATGCCTTTCAGAAGAAGGCGCAGCGCACGCCGAAGCCGGACATCGATCTCGCACGGAATCGGTTCCGCGCACTGATCAATCAGAGGAAATCGAAATGGTAGATCGAGTGAAAATGGAACGCGGCAGCGGTAACGTGTTTGCGGATCTCGGTTTCTCTCCCGATGAAGCGCACAACCTGCTGCTGCGGTCGGACTTGATGACGAAAATCGAGCAGTTTGTAAAGCGCAGCAACCGGACTCAAGTGCAGGCCGCGCGCGCGCTCGGCGTCACGCAGCCGCGGCTGAATGATCTACTCAAGGGTAAGATCGAAAAGTTCAGCCTAGATGCACTGGTCAACATGCTGGCGCACGCGGGAATGCGGGTGGAGCTGCGCGTGAAGAAGGCGGCGTGAAGGACGCACAGAAGTTCTGACCCGCCCCGGACGGTATTCGGGAAGTCGGCCGCTCGGGTGCTGTAACACCCGGGCGACCTAACCAGAACGCAACCTGACAGGAGGTATGCATCATGGCTAACGCCAATTCTAGCAGCACGCGTAAGACCACGAAGAAAGCTGTCCCGATACCCGCAAAGCTCGTCAAACACGCTGTGCGCGGTGAAACCGGCCGGCGCGCGCTTTCACTGGTCGCACGGCCTTCACCGCACGTCGCGACGGCAATACGCCGAGAAGATTACTCTGGGAGTACGTTCTTCAGCGGACCGCTGCAGGCCATCATCGCCGCGGGTATAGCGCGACCCGACTGGTTTGAAGACGGGACGAAGCAACGAATGCGGCAGGGCAAGCCCATCACTATCCGTAAGCGCACTTTCGAACAGGAAGGCCGCAGGATTATTACCGAGACCTCTAAGGGCCGGGATTTTGTGCACCTATGGATATACCGCACTGAGGCCGAGCAGGAAGCGTACGACCGTCGCGAGGCGGAACGCAAACGAGAGCGCGAGGCAGAGCAGGCGCGGCGCCACGAAGACGATGAGCGGGCGCGAGTAGCGGCCATGAGTCCCGCGGAGTGGAAAGCAAATATCGTCACCATCGCGGACAGTATGCTTACGGCCGCGATCAAGCAACTCGCCGGCGGTCAGGTGAAGCGCATTACGACCACTGCCCACCAGCGGCTCGTCGAGCTATCCGATCAGCTGTACGAAGCAATGCGCAAAGCGGAAGTGATCACCGTGGACACGCCTCAGCCGTCGCGCCCAGCGTTGCGTCTCGTAAAGGCAGCTATGGCGGACGAGTGCCCCTATGGCTGACCCGTCGACCTTCACGGCGGATGGTGGCCGCGAGCTCGCGGTGGCGATGCTATGTGCGCTGGAGGGGCGGACTGTGGGGTGCAAGCACACTCCCACGCCCCCCCTTCTACCCCCCTACGGCGGCCGTTGTCAGCGCAACGAAACCTGACATGAATAAGGCCCGTGTTCTTAAGTTTCCCGCGAATCGGATACGCCGGCTGACGAAGACCGCCCCGACAAAGGGTGAGCTGCCGCTGCGCGCGCTTAATGAGCGGAACCGTGCGTTCTGGCGCGAAGAGTCGAAGCGGATCCAGGAGGCTATAGAAAAACGGCCGGAGGACGCGAAGATCGCGGCCAACATGATGACGGAGCAGCAGGCGAGGATTAAGGCGGCGCTGAGCGACATTGTCTCTGAGGCAACTGCTGCTCGGCTCGCCCTTAAGTCTGCCTTCAGCATGGAGGCCATCATCGAGAAACTGGGGCAGTCACACACCGCACGCCAACGCGGTGCGGCGAAAAAACGAAGAAAGAGCGATCGCGACCAATGCATCGAGGCCTACCTCCTCGACTGCTTCAATATCGCGCGCAACGTGTCCTGGAAAGACGTAGAGCGCCACGTCCATACGGTCTTGGGTGTGATGGCCGCAAAAGGTGTGACCGCCTCTCTCGTAAGCCGAATCCGAAAGAAGCTCCGCATTCGCGGCCTGCTTCGCTGACTCTCCCAATCTTTTTTTTGCAGTAGCCGGCTGTTGCAAATCGCGCCCGTTGCTCGGCGAGCGCCTGTCTTCTTATGCTTCGTTCGTGTCCATTGGATGGAGCAGCCTCATGTTGAGCACCAACGCACCACTGCCCGCGAGCGGGTTCGTCCGGCAGCGACAACTCCTCGGCGACCGAAGCGCGAAGCCCCCAGTCCCCGGGATACTGCCGATCTCGCCGAGCACTTTGCACCTCTGGGTTCAACAAGGCCGCTTTCCGCGCCCCGTGAAGCTCGGACCGCGGGTGACGGCGTGGCGGGTGGAGGACATCCGATCCTTCATCGAGCGCCAGCAGTCGAGCAACGACAGCGACCGGCAGGCCGCATGACCATGGCGATCGCGCGACGAATTCGAGCGCGGGTCCGCGAACGCGTGCGCGATGCCGCGACATCGACGCGACCGGCGGTGCAGTTGCTTAGGAAGTGTCCGACGTCAGACGAAGGCGGCGCGGAAGCGACGCCCATGCTGCGCACACTGGCCGACGTCAACCGACGCAACGCGGAGCGATACGCGGTCTCAAGGGCAAACGACAGCGATGCCGGCAGTAATAGTAACCAGGCGGTCCCCTATACGCTGCGTGCCGTCGAAAAGATCATCTTGGAAGATCACACCGAAGCCGAGAAGCCCGTTCCGATGAGCTTGGCCGTGCTGCAAAAGAAGCTCGCGGCTTATTGGGCCAGGAAGGCGGTCGGAAACTGAGCATGGCTGACCGCGAGCTGCCCGAGCCCATGGTGCCTGCGAAGGTCGACTGATGAACTATTACCGCCGCTACGTCGGAGACTATCTGCGCGACACCTCCAGGCTGTCGATGCTCGAGCACGGCGCATACACGCTCCTGCTCGACTACTACTACGCCGAGGAACAGGCGCTGCCACTCGAACGCGACGATGTGTACCGTATGGTGCGCGCGATGTCGGCGGCTGACCGCGCGGCCGTCGACAAGATTATCACCCTGTATTTCAGCGAGCAGCCGGACGGTTTCCACAACGGCCGCGCCGATCGTGAACTAGAAGTCGCCACGAAGCTGATCGACACGGCGCGCGAGAACGGCAAGCTCGGCGGCCGTCCCCGAAAAACCAAGAACGAAACCGACTTGGTAACCCCACAGGAAACCCGGCAGGTAACCGGGACGGAAACCCAGCTGGTAACCCGTGAGCAAAGCCAAGCCGAACCCGTGGAAAACCATCCACCATCCACCATCCACCATACTCCAACCACCACCACCCCATCCGCCAGTACCGCGCTTCGCGCGCCGGCTTCGCCGTCCGATCCCGACCCGATATTCGGCGTCTGCCTCGACTTCCTAAAGGCTAAGCAAGTACCGGAGCGTAACGCGCGATCCTTCCTGGGCATGCTTCGCAAGCAGCGCGGCGACGACGCCGTTTTCGCGGCCGTCGAAGCGGCGCGCCGCGAGGACGTCACCGACCCCATTCCCTGGCTGACGAAGGCGCTGCAGGCGCGCGGTGCGAACGGGAAAGCGAGATCGCACGCGCGGCTCGCCGGCCAGGACTACTCCGCCGGCGTCGACTCGGAGGGCCGCTTCTAATGCGTGCTCGCCTTCGCATGGGCTCAATCGCAGCTTCATACGCGCGGTTCGTGCGCGAAGAGCTTCCCGTGCGCAACGTCCGTGGCATGCGCACGTGTGATGCCGCGATGCCCCCGGTCCAGAGTGTCGTCGAGTTGCGCGACTGCAAGGAGCACGGCGTGTTCGAGTCCCGCCAGTTCACGCGCCACGTGTGGTCGCAGTGTCCGCCCTGCGTGAAAAAGCGCGAGGCCGAGGAGCAGCAGCGGCAGGAGCAGCTACGGCGACGCGAGGATCTGCTGCGGTTACAGCGAAGAGTCGCCGCTGCAGCCATCCCGCCGAGGTTCAGCGATGCGAGCTTCGAGAACTACGTCGTGAAGTTGCCGGGGCAGCGAAAAGCGCTCGAGGCGCTGCGCCGGTATGCAGCAAACTTCGATGCCGTGTGCGCTGACGGCACGTGCCTCCTAATGATCGGGACGGTAGGCACCGGAAAAACGCACCTCGGCGTTTCGCTGATCCGCTCCGCACTCGAGCAAGGGTTCACGGCGCTTTACTCGACGGTCCTCGGCGCCGCGCGATTCGTGAAGAGCACGTACGCCTGGGATGCGGACCTTACCGAGCACCAAGCGCTGATGGGGTTCGTGACTCCCGATCTGCTCGTCCTTGACGAGGTCGGCTTGCAGGTCGGCAGCGAAACGGAGCTGCGCATCGTGCACGAGATCATAGACGGCCGATACCAACAAATGCGGCCCACCGTGGTCATCTCGAATCTGGACATCAACGGGGTCCGGGATTTTATCGGTGAGCGCGCGCTCGATCGCCTCCGCGAGGGGGACGGTCGCGTCGTCACCTTCAATTGGCCGAGCTATCGGGGCAGCACGACATGACGCCGACCGAGCTCCGCGGCGGAGGCTGTCTCCGCCTTACCTCCGTGAGCGGCGTGGCTCACGAAGCCGACTACCCACAACGCGACCCACAAGAAGGCACGGCGACGCCCTCCTCCCGCCTTTCTGCGCACCTGCCCGAGCTGCTGCTTCGCCTCGAGCGCTTCGGCCGCGTGCCGCGAGACTTGGTGCCGGATCTGATCGCGCACCTGTGTGCATCCGTGCCGCTGCCAGCCCAGGCGGAGGACGAGCTCATGACGCGATTTACGAATCTTCGAACAATGGAGACCGACATGTCAGCACCGAGAGACGATGACGCACCGGTAGGCAACGGCGACAGCGCCGACACGCAAGCCAGCGCTGCCGCGGCTTCCGACAGCGCGGGCGCTCGCGTTCCTGCGGTTGTGAGCTCAACGCCCGGGACGCCGATGTTCGGGTTCGACATGCAAGACGAACGTATCGCCGGATTCGACGCCGGCGCCTGGTCCACGAAGACTAAATAACGGGGAGAAATAAATGCCGACGGTCGACTTCAAGCCCATAGCAAACGACGCGCTCGCCAACGTAGTGACGCAGGCCGAGTATAACGCGCTGCTCGGACCGCTCGGAGCGCTCGAGCACGGTTATGAGGCCGGTACTGCCAAATCCATCCAAGTCAACAAGACACTGCGGCAGTCCAGCATGGTATCGGCGGCGGTCGCGACGTTCATCGCGAACACGTTGAATCAGGACGTGCTGGACGATGGCAATCTCGCGAACCTCACTGCTGCACTGACCGCCGCGATCCAGTCATTGGCATGGAAGACGGGTCAGGTGATGCTGACTATCCAGACCGTTCCCGATGCCGGTTGGGTGATGTGCAATGACGGCACGATCGGCAACGCCGCATCCGGCGGTAGCACGCGCGCGAATGCCGACACGCAGGCGCTCTTCACGCTGCTGTGGAACAACGTCTCCAACACCTACGCGCCGGTATCGAGTGGGCGTGGAGCGTCAGCCGCGGCCGACTTCGCTGCAAACAAGACGATTGCGCTGACGAAGGTGATGGGCCGCGCGCTCGCGATAGCAGGGGCCGGTTCCGGACTCACGGCGCGCGCGCTGGGGCAAACGCTCGGTGTTGAAACCGTCGCCCTCACTGAGGCGCAAAACGGCCCGCATAACCATTCCGTCGTGGATCCCGGCCACGGCCACGGAGTCAACGATCCCGGACACGATCACGACAAGAATACCGGCGTGTCGACGGCCAGTGGTGGCGTCAACACGGGCATCATTACACCGGGCGGCGGCAATCGCACCGGCAGCTCAACGACCGGCATCACGGTGAATAACGCCGCGACGGGGATCACCGTCGGCAACTCTGGCACCGGTGCGGCGCACGACAACATGCAGCCGACGTCGTTCCTCAACGCGATGATCAAGCTCTAAGAATAGAGGACGCGGGCTATGGATGTGGACCAACAGCAGCAGTGGATACGCAAGGGGAACGTCGTCGTCTTCTCCGGAGAGCAAGGCACAGACCTGTCGCAGCTCCGCTTCACGTTCAGTGTCACGCAAAACGACGCGGAGTCGCCGAATAGCTGTGCCATACGCATCTATAACCTCTCGCGTGATACGGTGAAGAAGATTCGAAGGGAGTACAGCCGGGTCGTGCTGCAGGCGGGTTACGAGAACGCACAATATGGCGTTATCTTCGAGGGAACGATCAAGCAATTCCGCATCGGGCGCGAAAGCGCTACCGATAGTTATCTCGACATCCTCGCGGCCGATGGTGATGTCGGCTACAACTTCGGAATCTGCAACCGCACGCTCGCTGCCGGATGCACGCCTCAACAGGTGATCGAAGAGGCGGCGAAGGCGATGGGATTGGACGTCGCCTATCTGCCCAAGACCGCCGGCGGGACCATACCGAATCCTCGCGGGAAAGTTCTCTTCGGCATGGCGCGCGACATCATACGAAACGCCGCGCAAACGATCGGCTCGACGTGGTCAATACAGGGCGGGAAAGTGCAAGTAATCCCGTTGACCGGATACCTGCCAGGCGAAGCGGTCGTTCTGAACTGGCTCACCGGCATGATCGGTGTCCCCGAGCAGACCGCCGACGGCATCAAGGTCCGCTGCCTCCTGAACCCGAAGCTGCGCATCGGGGGGCTCGTCAAGATCGACAACAGGTCGGTGAATCAGGTGATGGCGCAGAACAACTTCAAGCTGCCATTCGGCCAGCTTCGATACGACAAATACGCCGGCATTGAAGCTCCGGCGGACGTCAGCGCCGACGGCCTCTACCGGCTTTATGTCGTCGAGCACACCGGCGATAGTCGCGGACAGGCCTGGTACAGCGATCTGATCTGCCTCGCCGTCGATCCGACCTCCGACACGGTGATGGCTTATGGCTAGCCGAACCGAGCACGGCCCCACCGCTTCATCTTCGGTCGGTGGGTTTTCCCCCTTCGCTGCATGCCGGCCCGGCCGGCATCACACGTCACACCGGTTCAACGGGTCCTGTGTGGCGTGGCAGCGAAGGGCTTTTTATTCGATGCACGCCGGCCTTCGCCGGCACTCGCCTGGCGCGCGCGGGACATCAGCGCGTCGCATCCGTGGAGTCCTGATATGGCAAGCCTTGGTCCCGTAAGCGGTGGTGGTGCTTTCCGCACCGTGAATAGTGCGAGTGGCGTATACCCTATAGAGGGAAACGAAACGCCCGTCATGTGCGACGACGAGGCGGTTATCGCGAGACTGCAAGCCGGCACGGCGCGCCGTGCCGCTGAGCCCATGACGGGCCCGTGGGGACCGGTGCCTGCCACGCCGCGCGCGCCGGCAGTCGAGGCATCGCCAGTGGCCAATGCGGACGCTGTGGCAGGTGGCGAAACGGTCCTCGTCAAGGTGCCGAAGCGTTTCCTCCTGCGCCTGGATCACGACACCGTGATCACGATCGAAGCCGGCGTGCAGCGGCTGCAGAGGGCGCATGCCGAACACTGGTGGTCGAAGCGCAACGGCGTCGGACCGGTGGACGATGAAGCGGCCGCAGCGATGCTCGAGGCGCTGGGGCCCGCAGCGTATGACGATGCCGCTCGCAAGATCGCTTCGGGCGAGTACGCATCGTTCGACTATGCAGCGTACGGTCTCGCGTTTCGTCACCGGGCCGACGTCGAAACGGTGCGCGCCGAGCTCCAGCGCCGCGTTGACGAGCTCGGCAGCACGCCGGGAGGCGAGGCAGCGTGAAGCGCAACGCCGAGACCGGCCTCACGATCGCTGAGGCCGACTTCATCGCAGCGTACCTCTCGCTGAAGCCTCCGAGCGGCGCGGAGGCCTATCGCCGGCTGCACCCAAACGCCAACGACGAGACCGCGAAGCGAGAGGCGAAGCGATTCCTGGCGCGGCCGCACGTGGCCGCCTTCCTCGCGAAGCTGCAGGCAAAGGCGCTGGATGATGCCGGCTGCACGTTCGCCCAGCATCTGCGCGACCTGCGCGGTCTGCGGGATGCTGCCACGCGACTTGGGGAATTCTCTGTAGCGATCCGCGCAGAAGAACTCCGCGGGAGAGCCTCCGGGCATTACGTCGAACGGTCGCGCGTCGACGTGAGTCTCACTCAGGAGCTGGTGAACGCGATCAATGTGGCGGACCTGTCGGACGAAGAGCTCGCCGAGGTCCGATCTGGAAAAATCACGCCGGATCTGATCAACAGGCTGACCTCGCTCGCGAGCCGGGCCAATCCCTCCAGGAAGCACTGAGCGGGGCATCGCTGATGCGCGTAATTGAAGGAGCTGTCGACACGTGACCGTGCAGCACCAGGCGACGACAGAAGCGAATCCCGGCGCGCAGCGCACCGAGCGCGCGGAGGGCGTGCGCCCGCAGATCCGAACCGTGTATATGGGCGGCACCGAGAAGACGGCGCGGCCGGACGCGTTGACGGCGCGCGAACGCGAGGTGCTGTACTGGCTATCGGTGGGAAAGCGCTATTCGGATATTCGGGACCTCGTAGGAATTTCGCCCGGCACGGCGCGCCGGCATGCGCACAGCATCCTGCAAAAGCTCGCCGTAAGGACAGTGCCACAGGCCATCGCGACTGCGCTACGGCTCGGCCTACTCAGGTAGCGGGCACCGCTTACTGGGTCAACCGCTGCAGCAAAGACGGGTCGGTGACACCCCGTATCATTACACCGCTCGGCAACCGCCCCCTGACCACGGGAACAACCGTCCTTCCCTGCTCGAGCTCCAACATTGCGCCCGCGGGGAACATGGCACACCCGAGCAGCGCGGGAACCGGTGCCGGTACCGGATCGCCTCGTAACAGCTTGGATTGCCCGCCGGTTACGACGTCCTGCAGAACGTCGACTTGGCGGTCGATATACCATTGCATCATCAGCTGCACCTTTCGATAGTCAGAACACACGATCGCCCCTGGAATCAAGCCTGCTGCCGCGGCGCGAACCGGGACGACGGGCGGCGACGCCGTGCGCGCCGGCGAACCGTACTCCGCACCGTGCGATGGGACGCTGAGAACGAGCAAAGCGCCAACGATCGTGAGCGCAATAACAAAAGGAGCAATACCGCCGACGAGAACTAAGAAGGCGCGGCCGGTTGGGAAAGAAACGCGATCGAGTCGGAGGAATGACATGCGTATCTCCTGGCTGGCGTTTTGGATGCGGGCAGTATATGTGTCATGCGGCCGCACCACCACAGCCGGCATGTGACCTCGCGGACAATGCGTCCGCCACCAGTCAGAGTGAGCAGCCGGCCAGCTATCCCGCTTACCCACACTCTTACCCCCAGACTGCTATGACGTGCGACGCTGCTCAGAGAGAAAAACGACCAGCGCATGTGCGCCGGCCGCGGTGCCGTTGGTTCGTGGTCACCGTGGCGATTTTTTCCGCATTTGCTCGACATTCACGCGGGTGCTAACCTGCGCACGATCCGCACGCCTCTAGGAGGAACCGTTGCGGCACACGAATAAGCGGGTAGAAAAATACGGGGGAACACTCGTGCCAGTGCCAGGTCTAGACGAACGCGGGTTGCTGCCGGTTGGCGTACACGTTTGCACGCTCGACGAGGTTCGGGCGGCTTTTTGTTGGGATGATCACCGTAGCGGGCTGTGGGCAAATCTGGGTCAGTTCCTCACCGTACTGGCCGCCGAGAGAATGGTGTATCCGATATGCGTCGACGGCAGTTTTACCACCGATAAGATCCAGCCGTCCGACATCGATCTCGTGCATGACCTCAGCGCAGCCTCGGAGGAAGCGCAGATCAAGGGTATTCTGTGGTTTGCAAGGCGCAGAGAGGAATTCAAGAAGCGCTTCAACGTCGACTACTGTCCGAACTTGCCGCATAACTGCGACTTCCAGGCGTTCTTCCAGTACGTCGGGACCAAGACGGGGCACGCAAAGAATCTGGATCACAAAGCGCTTCGTGGATTACTCCGGGTGAACGAATGGCGAGCTGGATAGAGAACGCCGAAGCGAGAGCACATATCGTGCTCGGACAACTCGCGGCAGCAATGGCACTCGCGCCGAAAGCCGGTCTATCTCCGGAAGAGGTCGCACGACCCTATATGGATTTACTCGACGATCTCTACAAGAACGAGATGCCGATGGCACGGCTCATGGACACGTCGGATCTCATCGTCGAATTGAAAGGCCCAGCCGTCGACAGCGATTCGCCGGCGCTTCGGGTGGTCTCAGGCGCTTTCTTTACGATACGGGAAGAGGCGCAACGTGTGACGCGCGCCATCGTGGGTCTATCCGGAAACAAGAAAGCGCCTCGCATCCCGAGTGCATTCGAACTCGCCCTGACTGGGCTTGCACGTGGAAGCTTGAATGTGGGCGTCCGCGTGTCGCGTCCGTCGGAGGTTGCGCTCGGCGAGACACCGCAAATACTCGGCGATAACGATCCGTTGTACGAGACGGTGCGAAACGCAATCCGAGGAATAGCAGTAGTCACGAAGCATGTGAGCGACGAGGGCATTGATAGTTCGATCATCGATGACATACCGGATCCCGCGGTCAGGGACGCCGTGTCAGTAGCGGCTAAGCGCCTGTCTCCCACTGGACGTCACGGCATTGCCACGGTGTCGCTGTACTCACCAGATGTCCGAGAGCGGACCCACCACCTCACACCGGCCACGCGTCGAATCCTCACAGCCAGCCTACGACGGCCGGTACGGTCCAAGCGAAGCGGAAAGTTTGAAGGCATCGTGCGCGAGATCGATCTAGATGCACGGCGGTTCGAAATTCGCAACGTTCGCGGACAAGGCGCAATTCGCTGCGTGTATGATGAGAAGCTCGACGAACGCGCTAGGAAATTTCTGGATGCGCGCGTGGCCGTGCACGGACTTGTAGATCGGGCGCCTGATGGGCAGATACGTCTTATGCAGGTGGACGATATCAAGATCGTCACCCCTGCCCGCATCGTTAAGCAAGGAAATCTCAAGCTGTCCTAATCCTTCTGCGCGGCCAGCGCGTTAGCGCCTGCCGTCCACTATCCGCAAGAGGTGCGACGCCAGCATCACTATCTCTTGCGCCTCTGCCGGATCTTGAATACTCACCGTGCGATGCGAGTGCGGATTCTTGTATGAGCCGATCGCGCCCGAGAACAAATGAGCCAGCGCCTCGCGCTCGCCTTCTGGCTGGTTAAGGTCGGTGAGTGGACCGTCCCTCTTGTCGAACGCCTTTCTCATGAGCGGAACGCCGATGTCGCTGGCATCGTAGCCGCCGGCTGCGCGCACCGCCTCTTCGACAGCCCTCATTGCGCGGAACACGGCCGTGTCAAAATCACCGCGTGCCAGGTCAACCCAAACCACATCAGCGATCGTCGGATGAAGCAACGATTTCGGGAATGCGACCGCCCTCGCGAAGTTCCTAAAACTCTCCTCGTCAGTAAGCGCGGCACCGCGCCGGGTGAAGTGCATATACCCGTTGATTCCATTTTGACCACTTGCTGGAATGATCAGCCCGTGCACGCGGAGCCAATTCCAGGCCTCGCCGATCGCAAGAACCACCAGAGACTTCTCTTGGTCGCGGTAGCCAGGCTCGTGCAGCGAGCCGTTCACCTGACTCTCCACTACTTGGATATGAAGCAACCGGCCGCCAGCTACATCACGGGCAAGACGAAGCACGAAGGGTGCAAGCTCTTCTGGCTCGAGCGCCAGCAGCACGTCGGGATCCGGGAAAATGCCGGTGAGAGTGGCCATGCGAGCACCTTAAATGCGAAGGCCGGGAACGAGTCCCAAGATCATTCGCTCTGCGTAGTTAATCGCGAAGTCGGCCGCCAATGCCGGTGTGCGGTAGTGGTTGAACCGGAACGGGCTGTTCTGCTCTTCGACGATTGCCGCGCCACGTCGCCAGGCCCGCGCTTACGCCGAATCACCAGCACCGCTTCCCAAGCGGTCGCATAGGATTGTTTGAACGGTGATGAACGTGCGGAGCTCGTGCGGCGGGCAGTCACACTCGAAAGTGGAGCTGATAGAAGTGCCGCGGATCGTCTGGCCAGTTCACGTGCCCCTTCGGATCTCACCTCGTATCCGCGCCAATGATAGATCAGGTTTTTACCATCGACGAACCCCATCGTCTGCTGAAAGTTTGGAGCCGCGATGAAGGGGGCGAGGTCATCGCAGCTACGCAGATTCGCGGTGTGGGTGAGCTTGTGGGTAGACTGGGGTCACCGTTATATTATCGTTATTTTATAATAACTTACTTCAATTTCTGGCGGAGAGGGTGGGATTCGAACCCACGGTACCCTTGCGGGTACTCCGGTTTTCGAGACCGGTACATTCAACCACTCTGCCACCTCTCCGTGGCCCTGCTGACTACACCGGTCGTGGCCCGGTGA
>Ga0255338_1004594_pt1 | contig 13981 bp, 12 predicted proteins | sample MeOH1_35cm_T4_19_FD_203715 | JGI IMG/M metagenome (GOLD analysis project Ga0255338, IMG submission 203715) | Sandy soil microbial communities from University of British Columbia, Vancouver, Canada - MeOH1_35cm_T4_195 | ecosystem: Engineered > Artificial ecosystem > Sand microcosm > Unclassified ...
GCGCTCCCGCTCGCCATGGCCCTGGCGATCGCGAGCGGAGCCTCGCCGGACAAGGGTCTTATCACATCCGTCATCGCCGGTTTTCTGATCTCCGCTCTTGGCGGTTCGCGGGTGCAGGTCGGCGGCCCCACCGGCGCCTTCGTGGTCGTCGTCTTCAACGTCATCGCGCAACATGGCTATGACGGGCTGCTGCTGGCCACGTTGATGGCGGGGCTGATATTGATCGTCGCGGGCTATTCTGGCCTTGGCAGTCTCGTACGGTTCATCCCCCAGCCCGTGGTGATCGGCTTCACTGCGGGGATTGCGGTCATCATCGCGTCCAGCCAGGTGAAGGATTTTCTCGGGCTGTCGATGAAGAGCGTGCCGGCGGATTTCATCCCCAAATGGCAGGCTTATTGGGATGCGCTGGGCAGCATCCGTCCCGACGCCCTGATGGTCGGCGTCGGATCGCTGGCGCTGATCATCGCCCTGCGGCTATGGGCGCCGCGACTGCCCGGTTTCCTGATTGCCATCATAATTGCTGCGGGGCTTGTAACGTTATTGCACCTGCCGGTCGCGACGATCGGATCGCGCTTTCCGAACCTGCCGACCGGGCTGCCTGCTCCGGCGCTGCCCGACATTTCGTTCGCCAAGTTGCAGTCGGTCATGTCCTCGGCCTTCATCATCGCCTTTCTCGCCGGGATAGAAGCGCTGCTTTCGGCGGTCGTGGCCGACGGGATGATCGGATCCCGGCATCGGTCGAACCAGGAACTGGTTGGCCAGGGCGTCGCCAATCTGGCCTCGGCTCTGTTCGGCGGCCTGCCGGCGACCGGGGCCATCGCGCGCACGGCGACCAACATCAAGGCCGGTGCCATCTCGCCCGTCGCCGGCATGATGCATGCGATATTCCTGCTGCTGTTCGTCCTCTTCGCTTCCGATCTCATGGCCTATGTGCCCTTGGCGGCGCTTGCGGCGATCCTGTTCATGGTCGCCTGGGGCATGAGTGAACATCATCGCTTCATCCAATTGCTCCGCATGCCCAATGGGGATCGCGGCCTGCTGTTGCTCACCTTCGGCCTCACGGTGCTGGTCGATCTCACGGTAGCGATCGGCGTGGGCGTGACGCTGGCCTCGCTCCTCTTCATGATGCGCATGAGCAAGACGGTGGAGATTGCGAGCGACAATGATCGTCCGGCGCCAGATCGGGAGGAGGAAGATGAGGACATTCACCAGCGTGATGCGTTGCCCATGGGTGTCGAGGTGTTCCGGATCGACGGACCAGTCTTCTTTGGCGTCGCGAACGAATTGCTCGACACGCTGCGCCGTATCGGGCACGCGCCCAAAGTCATCGTCCTGCGGATGAGGCGCGTTCCCCTGCTCGATGCAAGCGGAGTTACCGCGATCGAGGAAATCGTCCGGCAAGCGACATCTACCGGCACGCAGATCATCCTTTCCGGTGTGCAGGCGCAACCAAAGGCGATGTTGGAGCGTGTCTGTCTGGGACCGGCGAGCCGCCGGGTCATCCATAGTGAGGACTTCCCCGAAGCGTTACGCATCGCCGCAGCGATCAGCGATGCGCCAGCGGTGGGTGGTGCCCGTCTCAATTGACCATCACCGATCTGAATTTCGCCATGAGTTAGCGGCGCAGCTGGGCCGTTCTGCGTTTCGATCGCAAGACGCACCGCTACAAATCGGTCCGAGGCGACCAAGCGCGCCAAGAACCCCGGCCGATGAAGCGCCGGATCTCTCGTTCTCGCCGGTGGCAAATCCGGGACAGGGTCAGTCCATGAAATCTGTAACATCGCTGCCCGGAGCCATTTACTCCGGGTGGTTCCAGATGCCGTGGAAATGAGTCGACGACTGCCGTCGAAAACAGGGTTTACGACAGATCACGCATCATCAGATTGAATTGCCTGAAGGCCCCACATCAGCAAACGATAGAGTTCGGCGAACGCAGTGTGGAAAGTGAGCCCGGCCTCCCGCAAAAAGATCGGGTCGTTGATTCGGGTGATTCCCGCGAGGCACACGCCGGCGACGAGATGAGCGTGCAGCGCCGCAAAGCGGCCCTCGCGAATGCCGTCTTCGACAATGGTGCGCAGCATGTCCATGCGTTCGCGCTGATGCTTGTCCAGCAGGGCACGCGCGGCGGGGAGGCTCTGGATGTCGGTGAGAAAATTTTCGGTCAGTCCGACCGTCTGGGTCACGCCCGGCGCCAAAAATGCTTCCAGCCGCGCTTTAGGATCCTGTTCCTGCTCGGCGCCCGCCTGGCCCAAGATGCGAATTCGCTCGGACCATCGTCCGACGATCAACAGAAACAGCGCACGCCGACTGGACGCAATCTCATAAAGAGCGCGTTTTGAGCAGTGCAACTCGGCGGCAAGATCATCCATCGTGACAGCGCGATAGCCGCGCGCGAAGAAAATAGCTTCGATTCCGGCGAGCAGTTCCAGCTGCCGTGGGCGCCAAGCTGAACCGGGGGGGGCTCCCGATTGTGGGGGATTATTCATGGTATGATCCAGACCGTCATGCAGCCCGATAACGCAGCCTCTAAGCGAAAGGCAATCTATACCCGATTGACAGTGAATTCAGATTGGTACAATTAAATTGAAATATGTACCACCTGGAAAGAGGAAGTCGGATCATGGATGCCTTCATCGTCGGCACGGGGCACACGCGGTTCGGCAAGCTCGACAGGCTCGGCCTGGAGGAGTTGATCAAGGATGCTGCGCAGGAGGCATTGGTAGATGCAGGTATCGAGGGGGCGGATGTCGATGGCGTCTGGCTAGGTCATTTCAATTCCGGTCTGGTGCCGGACGGCTTCTGCTCTTCGATGATCCTGCATGCGGACCCCGGCCTGCGGTTCAAGCCGGCTATCCGTTGCGAAAATGCCTGCGCCTCGGGCAGCGCTGCTCTTTATTCGGCGCTGGATGCGGTCGCGAGCGGCCGTTGTCGCGTGGCGCTGGTTGTTGGTGTCGAGAAAATGACGGGGCTCGATACGGTTGGCGTCACTGCTGCACTCAGTGGCGCCAGCTATCAGGCAGAAGAAGCGGGGCTTTCCTTTCCGCAAATCTTCGCTCGCTTCGCCCAAGCCTATGCGCAGGCCTATGAAGACCCCACTGAAGCGATGGCACGCATTGCGGTGAAGAACCACGCCAATGCGATGCGTAACCCCTTGGCGCATATGCGAAGGCCGATCGAGCTCGATTATGCTCTGAGCGTCTCTGATCGAAACCCGATGATCGCGCCGCCGCTCAAGCTGAGCGACTGTTCGCTGATCTCGGATGGCGCGGCGGCGGTCGTGATCGCGCATCGCTCGGAACTTGGCCGGTTCGATCGTGCCGTGGCATTCCGCGCCGCAGAGATGGTAAGCGACTATCTGCCGCTGTCGGCGAAGCGGCCCGAAACGTTCGAGGGGCCCGCGCGCGCCGTCGCCCAGGCTTATCTAACCGCCGGCGTCACAGTGGCCGATATCGGCTTGGCCGAAGTGCATGATTGTTTCACCATTGCCGAACTGCTGTCGGTCGAGGCACTCGGCCTGGCGCCTGGCGGGCACGGCTCCGGGGTCGTATGTGAAGGTCAGACGGAGCGGGGCGGCCGCCTGCCGATCAATCTGTCGGGCGGTCTCAAGGCCAAGGGACATCCCGTCGGCGCGACCGGCGTGTCGATGCACGTCATGATCGCGCGCCAGCTGCTCGGTGAAGCGGAAGATCTTCAGATCGAGACGTCGCCGGCGCTTGGCCTGTGCCTCAACATGGGTGGCGGCGCGGTCAATAGCGCCGTCTCCATCCTCGAAACTGCAAAGGCCTAAGGACGTTCGATGAACAAGACCTATTCGAGCGCGCAAGACGCCCTGTCGGGCCTGTTGAGAGACGGGATGACCCTGTGCGTGGGCGGCTTCGGGCTCGCCGGCATTCCTGAGCGGCTGATCGATGCCATTTTGGAATCCGGCGTTCGCGATCTCACGATCGTTTCGAACAATTGCGGAATCGACGATGTCGGTCTCGGAAAGCTGCTGCGCAATCGCCAAATCAAGAAAATGATCGCTTCCTATGTCGGGGAAAATAAAGAGTTCGAGCGGCAATATCTGGCCGGAGAACTGGAACTGGAATTCAATCCGCAGGGCACGCTTGCCGAGCGCATCCGGGCGGGCGGAGCAGGCATTCCCGGCTTCTACACGAAGACCGGCATTGGCACCCTTGTCACCGAGGGCAAGGAAATCAAGGAATTTGACGGACAGGCCTATGTCCTTGAACGCTGCATCCGTGCCGATCTGGCGATTGTCAAGGGGTGGAAGGCGGATGAAGCGGGTAACATGACGTTCCGCAAGACCGCGCGCAATTTCAACCCGGTCATGGCAACCGCGGCGCCGGTCTGCGTCGCGGAAGTGGAAGAGGTCGTGCCGGTGGGGAGCTTCGATCCGGATCATGTCCACCTGCCCGGCATCTATGTTAAGCGGCTGATTGTCGGCGCGCCTTATGACAAGCAGATCGAGTTCCGTACCGTGCGGCAGAAGGAGACGGCATGATGGGTTGGGATCGCAACCAGATGGCGGCGCGGGCGGCGCGCGAACTGCAGGACGGCTATTACGTGAATCTGGGCATCGGCATTCCGACCCTGGTGGCTAATAACATCCCCGATGGCATGACCGTCACGCTCCAGTCGGAAAATGGCATGCTGGGCATCGGCCCTTTTCCCTATGAGGGGGAAGAGGATGCCGATCTGATCAATGCGGGCAAGCAGACGATTAGCCAGCTTGCATCTTCAAGCTTCTTTTCCTCGGCTGACAGTTTCGCGATGATCCGGGGCGGGCATATCGATCTTACTGTGCTGGGCGCGATGGAGGTTTCCGAAGGCGGTGACATCGCCAATTGGATGATTCCGGGCAAGATGATCAAGGGCATGGGCGGCGCGATGGACTTGGTCGCAGGTGTGAGGAAGATCATCGTGGCGATGGAGCACAGCGCCAAGGACGGTAGCCCTAAATTCATTCCTCAATGCACCCTGCCGCTGACCGGCAAGAATGTCGTCGACATGATCATCACCGACCTGGCGGTGTTTCAGCGGACCGATCACGCTCAGGCCTTCCGATTGATCGAGATGGCGCCTGGCGTCACGGCCGACGAGATCGCTGCGAAAACCACCGCCCATTACATCGTCTGAATAACAGCGGAGGAGCATGTCATGTCCGCAATCATGATCGTCTGCATGACCATGTTGGATGAAGGTTGGACGCAACGCTATTTTGCCGAAGTGCCCGCGCTGCTGGCGGCCCATGGCGCGCGCCAGCTGAGCGGCGGACGCGGCGTGGAGCGGCTTGAAGGCGAGGGGCCAGCGCCCGATCGCGCCGCCGTGTTCGAATTTCCCGATTTGGCGGCCGCTCGCAGCTTCATGGCGGACCTGCGTTATCAGCCTTATCTGGCATCCCGTCGGGCCGGATCGCGGTCCGACATCTATCTGTTCGAAAATGCTCTGGTCTCGGGGCAGATCGCCTGAAGTGCCGAACGGTAGGGCAAACCGCTTTCAAATCATCTTTTCCACGCCAGCAGTATGACCCAGATCCGCCGTTTCAACACGAGCGTATTTTCGTTGTGACCGGATCAAGATGACCGCTTCTCACGGCAGCAGTTCATGCACCAAATTCTTCCTCGATCGCCGCGCGATATTCTTGGCGGCTATATAGCCGAAGGTCATCGCAGGACCGATCGCCAGCCCGCCAGCTGGATAATGTCCACGTACCAGGGAATTCATGTCGAGACCGGCGGCATATAGCCCTTCTATCGGTGCACCCTCCGCTCCGATGACACGAGCCTCGCCATCGGCCTCCAGCCCACTGACTGTGCACAGATCACCCGGATGAAGGGTGATTGCGTAGAAGGGGCCATCCTTGATTGGGGCGACATTGGGGTTGGGCGTGTGATCGAGATCGCCCATGGCCGTCGAATAGACGTCTTCACCTCGACGGAATTCAGGGTCTGCGCCCCGGCGCGCGCCATCATTATAGCGTGCGACGGTGCTTGCCAAGGCGCCAGGAGGAAGGTCCAGCATTCGGGAAAGTTCCAATATCGACCGTCCACGCATCAGATAGCCGGAGCGAAGATGCTTGCCGAACCGAAACGGCGCCGGGCGGACAAGGCCGGCGCCATAGCGTCGCAGGAAGCGGTGGTCCATGATCAGATAGGCGCGCTTGAGTCCCAGTGTGTTCATCGTGTTGACGAAATGCTGGTAGTGAAAGGCTTCGTTGACGAACCGGATGCCTTTGTCGTTCACTGCGATGGCACCTGGAAGGTGGCGGTCGAGCGCGAAATGCGCGAAGGTCCGATCCTCGCCCGTGGGATTGTGTTCGACCGACATGGGCATCCAGATCGCATTGGCTGCGTTATCGGTGATATGCCGTCCCCCCAGGCGTTGCGCCATGCTGATGCCATCGCCGCTACATTCTCGGGGTTGATAGGACCAGGCCTCATCCGGTTGCACCAGATGCATCCGGCGCATGGCATCGTTGGCGCCGTAGCCGCCGGACGCAAGCACGACGCCGAAGCGCGCCCTGACCGGAGACCGTTTGCCTTGGTGCTCTACCATGAGACCCCGAACAGCCCCTTCTTCCTCTATCAGCTCGACGGCGGCGGTCTCCGCGCGCAGGGCGACCCCGCATTCCGCCGCAGACAGAAGCAGGCGCGCCGCCAGGGCGTTGCCGCCGACCAGACGTGTCGTGCGGCCATGGCGCAGCTTGTCGGTGATGAAGCGTCCGAGCAGTCGCAGCATGTAGAGGGCCGCCTTCGGCGAGCGCGTCACCTTCATGGCGATGGCCGCGTCAGCGAAATTGAACTGCATGCCCTGAAGGGTCAGTTCCGCGCGAGCCGGCCGCAGCCTGCGTAACAGGGCGCCCATCTCACGCCCGTCAAAGTCCTTCGTAAACATCGTTCGTCCGACATGCGCGCCAGCGTGGGATGGCTCGTAGTCAGGCAGAAGGCTGGGTTCGAAGCGGACATGGGTGTTGGCTTCGACGAAGCGGACCATTTCGGGTGCCGCTTCCAGATAGGCGCGTACAAGCGCGTCATTGTAATCTGGCCCAAGCGCGTTTTCGAGATAGTGACGCGCGTCCTCCAGATCATCGGCGAGATCTATTTCCGCCATGTGAGGGTCGTCCAGCCAAGTGCTCTTTTCACTTTTGTTCGGAAACGCACAGCCGCTTTCCCTCCTTATCGCTGCCTGTCCTTTCTGTTCATCTATCATCGGCTTGCCGTGCGAGCCTTGTCCGAGAGACTTCAAACTCTTGCACCTCAGACGTCATGCCGGGTCGTCGGTCGTCGTCGCACAATGTATAGACGCCCGTCGCGGCGCGACTCATCGTGCCGCTGTTGAGAGAAGGGGCACCGGAACGTTGCCCATTTTCGAAATCGGGTTGGGACAAGAGCGTGAACCAGGCATCGGCTGCACAGGAAGATCATAGGGTCACGTTTGCGCGCGCCCGCCGCGAACGGATGCGCAGCCGGCTGCTGCAGGCGACGTTCGACGTTTATACTGCCGATCGGGGGATAAACGATCCGGCGGTGATCGACGACGTCATCCGAGCGGCCGGAGTTTCGCGCGCGACCTTCTACAAATATTTCTCATCTCTCGAAGAGGCTGCGGCGGAGCTCGGGCATCAACTGGCGGACGAGATGGTGCGCGTGCTTGATCCCATTCAGGATCCGCTCACTGAACCGCTGATTCGCGCGAGCGTCGGCATCCAGTTCTTCCTGTGGCGTGCGGTGGATGAACCCAATTGGGGTAATTTCGTTGCGCGAAGCAGGCATGTCGTGAGCGAGACGTCGCCCTTCATGCGTCGCGTCACAGGCGACGTCGACGATTTGGTCCGGGCGGGAGTGCTGAGTTTCGCGCGGCTCGATGCGGCGGTTACCTTCAATAATGGTGCGTTGATGAACGGCATAAGCACGATCAGCCAGGGCGTGGAGCGCCCTGCTGAGTTCATCGAATCGCTGACCATCATGATGCTTTGCGGATTTGGTGCCACGCAGGACAGTGCCATCGATGGTCAGAAAAGGGGCTCCGATTTTCTGCGCAGAACAGCACCCAGCCATTATGAATGGTGGCGCGCTCATCGCTGAGCGCTGCCTAGAATAACGCATATATCTTTGAAATCTATTGCGTTTCGTCCTTGGCGTGCGGCGGTTTCGTCGCGCGACGGAACGCCGTGGCGGCGCGCAACGAAGCTATTGACGCTACTAGAATCTAATAGTAGACAAAATGTCACTATTAAAAATGACGACATCGGGAGAAGGTATGGCGACCACTATAGCCAATAGCGCGGACGTGCTTGACCGGCGCTTCCTCAACAAGACGCCGCAGGAAGAAATCGAATATGCGCTGGACCTCGTCGAGCAGCATTTCCATGAAGAAAACCCTTCACAGATCGATGCTTGCATGCGTCTCTATAGCGACGACGCTATATGGGACGCACCGGCTCGCGGGGTGTCGTACAAGGGCAAGGAACAGATCCGGAAAAATTATCTGGGCGTGTTTGAAGCTGCCGAGGGTATCCAGTTCTTCCCGATTGATCGCTTTGGCACTGCGGATCGGGTTGTTGACGACATGTGGGTGACGTTCAAGGTTCGCGGGCCGGGTTTCGAAAACTGCCCTTATCCGGTCGGAACCCATGTCAAGATGCGGCTCGTCCATATCTTCCATATCCGTGACGGGTTGATCAGCCGCGAGGGCGGTTACGAGAGCTGGGCGATCGATCCCCGGCCAGGCGTAAGCCCCCTCGATTATTGAGCAGACCGCCCGACAGGGCGGCTCCGCGGCATCGTAAAATCAAACAACGGACAGTCGTAACGACTGTTCGAGCAGGAGAGCTATTATGGCGACGCATCCGGTTCAGGCCGGGCCGGGCGGCGACCCGGTCAATCCGGTCATGGCCGCGACCGCATTGGTTGCAGAACTCAGGAAGAGAACGCCCGAGATCAATGCGCTTGGTCGACTGCCCAACGATCTGGTCGACAAGATGGTGGAGGCGGGTCTGTTTTCCCTCACCATCCCACGCCAATATGGCGGGCAGGAGATCGATTGGCGGACCTATATGGAGGTTCTCGTCCAGGTCGGGCGCGGAAACGGGTCGGCGTCTTGGGTGCTGGCGATCTTGAACACCGTCAATTGGATGGTGGCGGCGATGTTCCCGAAGTCGGTGGCCGACAGGGTCTTCGCAACGCCGGGCGGATTTCGCGCGGCAGCAGTCCAGACGCCGCGGCAGTATAATATCCGCAAGGTCGATGGCGGCATTCATATCGAGCAGGGCCGCTGGCCGTTCAATTCGGGCATCTATCACGCAAATTGGGATGGGCTCGGCGTACCGAGCTTCGACGCTGATGGTAATGAGGTCGCGCTCGACTGTCTTGCGCTGGTTCCCGCCGACAAGGTGAAGATCCTTGATGACTGGAATGTCGTTGCGATGCGTGGCACGGGAAGTTCGACCGTCATCGTCGAAGACCTGTTCGTGCCGGACGAATATATCACATCCATGTCCGACGCCGGCAGAGGCATTTACAATTCGCCGCATCTGGCCGGGCAGCCCTCTTATCGTTCGCCTTTCATGCCGTTGTTCACGGCGACGCTGGGCTTCCCTGTCCTGGGCATGGGTTATGGTGCGCTCGACATCTTCATCGAGCAGATGAAGACCAAGAAGCTGTTTTATTCGCGGTATGACGACCAGCGGGACGCGCCTATTACCCATTTGCAGTTGGGAGAGGCTTCCGCCAAGCTCGATGCCTGTCGTTATCTGCTTGGAAACGCAGTCGACGAAATCCAGGATTCGGCCGAGCGCGGTGGCGATATGGCGCTGGATGACCGGGCTCGGCTGAAGCGCGATATCGGTTTCAGCAACCGCATGGTCTGTGAGGCGATCGACCTGTTGGCTACGGCATCAGGTGCTTCACTGGGCGGGGCGTCTAATGCGTTTACGGCCGTGTGGCAGGATATTCGCGTCGGCCATGTCCATGCCACTCTGGCGCCGAATACCAATCTTGAAACCTATGGTCGTTTGCTCGTGGGACTTGATCCAGGGCATCCTTTCGTTTGAATGGATCGTCGCTCAAAGGATGTGCGGCTCGGCCTCCCGCTGATTTTCTGGAAAAGGCGATCCGGCGGACAGCTTTTGAGTTTCGCCTTAGCTGATGGCACGGGCCGCATTTGAGAGAAAATGTTGTCCCCAAGCCAATGTCGGCCTGCATATGCCGCCGGCACATTCCGGCCGCGGGCCGAACTCGACAGGCAATAAAATTTGAGGATTTACTCAATTTTGTTGACGATCGAGCAGGCGCGATCATACACCAAAGAGACTGAGAATTCATTCAGAATGCGCTGCGAGCGCATCGCTCTCAGATAATCGAAATAAAGGGAGGATATCATGTCGAAGCAACTGCGCATCCCTCGTCCTATGCTGCTGGCCGGCCTGCCGCTCGCGATGGTCAGCACATATGGGCCGGCATGGGCCCAATCCGGGGCGGGATCTGCATCCAGAGACGTTGGCATCGGCGATATTGTGGTGACGGCGCAGCGCCGGTCGGAAAAGCTGAACGATGTCGGGATCTCGGTCGTTGCAGCATCAGGCGACAGCTTGCTTGCGAAAGGTGTCGCCAGTACGGCGGATCTCACCAAGATCGTTCCTGGGCTTACCGCGACCGAAACCCCCTATGGCACGCCGGTGCTGACCTTGCGCGGCGTTGGCTTCTATGAATCAAGCCTTGCTGCAAGTTCGCCGGTTGCAGCTTATGTCGATGAAATTCCGCTCCCCTATACCCGGATGGCGCTGGGCACATCGCTCGACATTCAACGTGTGGAGGTCCTCAAGGGGCCGCAAGGTACACTTTACGGCCAGAACTCGACTGGCGGCGCGATCAATTTCATCATGAACAAGCCGACCGATGAATTCAAGGCGGGGTTCGATGCCAGCCTCGGTCGCTTCATGGACACAGATGTGCAAGGCTTCATCAGTGGTCCGCTGTCCAACACCGTGCGCGCTCGCCTGGCAGTACGTACGCACCAGAGCGGGGACTGGCAGAAGAGCGTGTCGCGTGATGATACGACCGGTTCCACGCATGTGACCATGGGCCGCATGCTGATCGACTGGCAGGCCAGCGAGGCTCTCACGTTCGAACTCAACCTCAACGGATTCATCGACAAGTCCGATAGTCAGGCCTTGGCTGCGACCAGTTTTCAGCCCAATAATCCCCAGGCGGTCCAGCCCGAAGAACTGGCCGCGGTCTTTACACCACCGGGTGACAATCGACTGGCCGACTGGGATGCCGACAAGAATTTTCGCCGGAACAACTGGTATTATCAGGCCGCGTTGAAGACGACCTTCGCGATCGGTGACAGTGCCGACGTCATCGCCATCACGGCCTATCAGCACTTCAAGCAAGATCAATTCGTAGATTCCGATGGAACGAATGCGGAGGCCGTCGGAAGTACGCAGGACGGCTATGTAAAAAGCTTCTCGCAGGAGCTGCGTTTGCAAGGCCAGGCCGGCCGGCTGAAATATGTGCTTGGCGGTAATTATTCTTATGACAGAATCTACGACAATACGCTTTATATCATCCGCCACGGCTCTCAGGCACATGGTCTTGACGCGCTCGGCCTGGATATCGGGATCGGTCGGACCCATTCACGACAGTCCGCCAAAACCTATGCCGGCTTTGGCAATCTGGACTATGAACTGACCAGCGGTCTAAATCTGCAGGCGGGCATTCGCTACACCAAGCAGACCCGCAAATTCGAAGGATGCCTGGGCGATCCGGGGCCGATCGGTGGCGGGAAATGGGCCAATCTTTTCAGCTATATTTACGGAACCACCATTCCGGTCGGTGGATGTACCACGCTCAATCCCGCGACCGGCTTTATCGGCATGGAGCGGGATAGCAGCAGCGAAGACAATATTTCATGGCGCGGGGCGATCAACTACAAGCCCTCGCCTGGGACTCTTCTCTACGCCAGTGTCGCGCAAGGCTATAAGCAGGGAAGTTTTCCGACTGTCGGCGGCAATTCGAGCACGCAATATACGCCAGCGAAACAGGAAGGCATTCTGGCCTATGAAATCGGCACGAAACTGTCGCTGCTGGATCGTCACCTTCAGCTAAACGGCGCGCTCTTCTACTATGACTACAGCGACAAGCAATTGCGCGGCAAGGTGTCGGACATCATCTTCGGCACGATCGAGCAGCTGTTCAACATTCCCAAGTCCCAGGTAAAGGGCGCGGAACTGCAGATTATCGCGGCGCCTGTGACCGGTCTGACGCTGGAAGGAAATTTGACCTATTCGGACTCGAAGGTAAAATCCGACTTTCCCAGCCTCACGCCGATCGGCGTTGCCACCAATTTGAAGGGAGAGTCCTTCGAACTGACCCCGAAATGGGCAGCGAACGCGAGTGTCAACTATGATGCTCCGATCAGCGATACGATCAACGGCTTTGCCGGTGTCGACGTCAATTATCAGGGCCGGACCCATGCGGGATACGGCGGAGATCCGCTGTTCACGATCGCCCCCTACACGCTCATCGATCTGCGAATCGGCATCCACGCCCGGGATGATGCATGGCGGGGCCAGCTGTGGATACGCAATCTGACCGACAAATATTATTGGACCAACGCCAATTATCTCGGCGAGTTCACCTATCGACAGACCGGACGACCTCGCACTTATGGCGTTTCTGTCAGCTATCGGTTCTGACGCTTCCCGCAGGCATGGTTTCGGAGGACGGCAAGATGTTGAAGTTCATGCCGGTATTCACCAATCGGAAGGATATCAGCCGGCAACGCTGCCTGGATCATTATCGCTGTCGGCATGGCAAGCTGGCCGCGTCCGTCCCCGAATTTAGTCGGCACATGGTGAAATATGTGCAGAATTTCCTCATGGAGGAGGATCGCGACAAGGGTGTTGCAGGAAGTGCCTATGTTGGTGTTTCCGAATGCTGGTTCTATAGCCTGGACGCTTTCTGGACGGCCTTTGCCGAGCCCCGCTATGCCGAGTTGCGCGAAGACGAGAAGCGCTTCCTCGACTTGGATGATCTCCTCCTCGTTGCCGCTTCGCCGTCGCACATTTTCGGACCGACCGAGGACTGTGCGGTGAAGCTTTTCCGCTTCATGGCATTGGATTCCACGGCCGATCCCGCTGCCGCGAAAATCTATTGGGAAACAGGATATAGTGCGGCGGTACGCGACGATCGCCGCCTACGGCGCGTCATCCGCTCCTATGTGCAAAATCGGCCCATGGAAGGGTTCGTGCATAATTTCCCAGCGGCAAAGGGCTGCGACGCGGCGGACGAGTTCTGGTTCGATCATGCCGACGCACTGCCCGATTTTTTTGCGGCGGAGGCCGCGCTGCGGCAGCGATCCGGCCACGACCGACATTTCGATGCGGCGCGGACGATCCAGTTCGCGACGACCACCAAGCTGCTGTGGGATCTGGGAGAAGATCCGGCGGTCGGTTGCTTCCGCGTCCCACTTGTCGGGGAAGGCTGAAGAAAGTTCGCTTCGGTCAGCCCGAGGCGATTATCATGAAGAAAGGAGAGAGGATGAGCGTGCAGGATAATAAAAAAGTCGTGAAGGACTTGTTTGACGCCATTTCCAAAGGTGACGTTGCTGCAATCAGCGCGCTGACGACGGACGATGTGACTTGGTGGGTAGCGCCGAACAACAAATTTTCGGGTTTGCACTCGAAAAGCGCGTGGCTCGAGATCATTCCCCAACTGTTCGCTGGAGCTGCGGGCCCGCTGACATTTCGTATCGACGAGGTGACAGCCGAGGATGATCGCGTCAGCATGACCGCCAAGGGCCATCTGCTGCTGCGCAGCGGCAAGGTCTATGAAAGCGACTATCATTTCCTTCTGTGGGTACGCGACGGCAAGGTGTCGGCGTGCAAGGAATATGCGGACTCCGTTCATATTGGCCAAATCTTCGGCTTCCCGGAAGAGCTGGCCGTCGCGTGAAGGGAACGGTCACCGCGCCGCTC
>Ga0255338_1004597_pt1 | contig 13974 bp, 10 predicted proteins | sample MeOH1_35cm_T4_19_FD_203715 | JGI IMG/M metagenome (GOLD analysis project Ga0255338, IMG submission 203715) | Sandy soil microbial communities from University of British Columbia, Vancouver, Canada - MeOH1_35cm_T4_195 | ecosystem: Engineered > Artificial ecosystem > Sand microcosm > Unclassified ...
GACTGGCAGGGCCTGCTGCTGTGCACCGTGGGCACGCTGTGCCTGCTCAATGGCCTGGTCGAACTGCACGGCAGCGCCCATGCATCGGCCTTCACCCTGCTCGGGCTGGCCCTGTTGTCGCTGCTCGGGTTCATCTGGTGGCAAAAGCGCCAGGCACGCCACGCCGGCACGCCGCTGATGCACATGGACCTGTTCAAGCACCGGCCGTTTGCCATGGGCAGCCTGGTGGCCTTCATCTACGGCACGGCCCTGTTCGGCTCCACCTACCTGCTGCCGCTCTATATCCAGATGGGCCAGGGCCTGTCGGCGGCGCTGGTCGGCACCATCATGCTGCCAGCCGGCCTGGTGCTGGCGGTCACGATTCCGCTGGCCGGCCGCCTCTCCGACCGCGTCCCCATCCATCTGATGATCAGCCTCGGCATCCTTCTGCTGGCAGCCTCCTTTGCGCTGATGGCCACCATCGGCCTGCACGCCACGCTCTGGGTGCTGATCACCTGGACCATCCTGGGCCGCATCGGCCTGGGCTTCATCCTGCCCTCGCTCAACAACGGCGCCATGCAGGGGCTGGAGCACCGCCTGATCTCGCAGGCTTCCAGCACCATCAACTTCCTGCGCATGCTCGGCGGTGCCGCCGGCGTGAGCCTGTGCGGCATCATCCTGCAATGGCGCCTGGCGGCCCACGGCGCCGAAGCAGCCACCGCCCAGCCCAGCGCGCAACGGTTGGCCGCCTTCGACGAAACCTTCGTCCTGCTGGCGCTGGTATGCGCCCTGGCCGTGCTGGCCGCCTGGCGTCTGCGCCAACCCGTCAACGCCCAGGACGACAAGGAGTAAGCACCATGTGCCAACTGCTGGGCATGAACTGCAATGTGCCGACCGACGTGATGTTCAGCTTCGCCGGCTTCGCCGAACGCGGCGGCCGTACCGACCACCACGGCGACGGCTGGGGTATCGCCTTCTTCGAGGACAAGGGCCTGCGCCACTTCGTCGACCACCAGTCGGCCTGCGCCTCACCGGTGGCCGAGCTGATCCGGCACTACCCGATCAAGAGCCGCAACGTCATTTCGCACATCCGCAAGGCGACGCAAGGCGCGGTGACGCTGGAGAACTGCCACCCCTTCGTGCGCGAACTGTGGGGCCGCTACTGGGTGTTCGCGCACAACGGCGACCTGAAGGACTTTTCACCCAAGCTGCACGGCAGCTTCCATCCGGTCGGCAACACCGACAGCGAACAGGCCTTCTGCTGGCTGCTGCAGGAGCTGGCCAAGTCGCATGCCGACGTGCCCAGCGTTCAGGAACTGACGCTGACGCTGCGCGAGCTGGTACCGCAGATTGCGCAGCACGGCACCTTCAACTTCCTGCTCAGCAACGGCGAAGCACTGTGGGCCCATGCCTCCACCCAGCTCTGGCATGTGGTGCGCCAGCACCCCTTCGGCAGCGCCACGCTGCGCGACGAGGACCTGAGCGTCAACTTTGCCGAACACGCCACCCCGGGCGACCGCGTGGCGGTGGTGGTGACGGCACCATTGACCACGAATGAGGTGTGGACACCTTTCGCCCCGGGCGAGCTGCGGGTGTTCGTCGACGGCGCACCCGCAGCGTAAAAGAGCGTAGACGCCGGCGCACTGCGGGCGTCCGGGTCAATCCCCTGAATTGCGGGTGATTGACCCCGCTTTTCCTCGCTACGCCAAGCAGCATCGGCGCGATGCCGCTTCAAGTTTGCCGCCCATACGCCCGATATGGTTACAGGAGCGCTGCAGGGTGCACTTTGAACAGCAGCCTGGGAAGCAAAAATGGGCACGTCGATCAACACCAATATTGCATCGCTGAACGCGCAACGAAACCTGTCGGCTTCGGCGAGTTCGCTGGCGACGTCGATGCAGCGCCTGTCTTCCGGTCTGCGCGTCAACAGCGCCAAGGACGACGCCGCCGGCCTCGCGATCGCTGAACGCATGAGCGTACAGACCCGCGGCTTAAACATTGCTGCGCGTAACGCCAACGACGGCATCTCGCTGGCCCAGACCGCTGAAGGCGCCCTGGGCAAGGTCGGCGACATGCTGCAGCGCATGCGTGAACTGGCCGTGCAGTCTGCCAACTCCACCAACAGCTTGGCCGACCGTACCGCCCTTCAGGCTGAAGTGAAGCAGTTGGCCGATGAAATCGACCGCGTGGGCAAGACCACCACCTTCAACAGCCAGAAGATCCTCGACGGTTCCTTTGCTGGTGCGGCCTTCCAGGTGGGCGCCAACTCCGGTGACAACATCACCGTGGGCGCGTTGACCAACAGTACTGCGGCCGGTCTGGCCAAAGTGGACTATGGCACCGTCTCCCAGACCGGGATCGATACCGCGTCAATGACGACTGGCTCGATTTCCAGCGGCACCTTGTGGATCGACGTCTGGACAAAAGGTACCGGCGCCGGTGCGCTGCCGATCCGCATCAATTTGGAAGCCATGCCCTCAGCCACGTCGGGCACTGAGCGTCTTGGCCAGGTTGTCGCGGCCATCAATAACAAGACGGCAGACACTGGGCTGACGGCTTACGCAAACAAGGCCGCCGATGGCACCTATTCTCTGGTGTTCGACTCGTCCACGATTGACTCAACAGGTTCAGCGGCATGGATCGTCTTTGGCACAGGAGGAACAGGACCGGCCAACGCAGGACCGGCGACGCTGCAGTCCGTATTGGGCACTGGCTTCCAGGCAAGCGGCTCCATTCTCGGCACGACAGCGACCTCCGCCACCGGTGTTGACACGCTCTCTGTCGTGACTCAGAGCGCTGCTTGGCTCTCTCTGAAGAAACTCGACTCGGCCATCGACCAGGTCAACAGTGCGCGCGCCAACCTGGGCGCCGTGCAGAGCCGCTTCGAGAACGTGGTTGCCAACATCGGCTCCATGGTGGAGAACATCTCCGCTTCGCGCGGTCGCATCATGGACACCGACTTCGCCAAGGAAACCGCCAACCTGTCGCGCACGCAGATCCTGCAGCAGGCCGGCACCGCCATGGTGGCGCAGGCCAACCAGCTGCCGCAGGGCGTGCTGGCCCTGCTGCGTTAAGCGTAGCCGCCGCCAGGCGCGTAGCGCTCAAGCCAGCGCCCGCTCCAGCGCATCGACAAACAGCGCCGCCACGTCGCAGCCGGCTTGGTCGGTGATTTCCTGGAAGCAGGTTGGGCTGGTGACGTTGATCTCGGTCAGGCAGTCGCCGATCACGTCCAGTCCAATCAGCAGCAAGCCGCGCGCCGCCAGCACCGGACCGATAGCCTCAGCAATCTCGCGGTCGCGTGCGCTCAGCGGCTGGGCCACGCCCTTGCCGCCGGCCGCCAGGTTGCCGCGCACTTCGCCGCCTTGCGGAATGCGCGCCAGGCAATAGGGCACCGGCTGGCCGCCGATCACCAGCACGCGCTTGTCGCCCTGGGCAATGGCCGGCAGGAACTTCTGCACCATCACGGTCTGCGCGCCATCCCGGTTGAGCGTCTCGATGATGGCGCCCAGGTTCAGGCCGTCGTCGCGCACGCGGAAGATGCCCATGCCGCCCATGCCGTCGAGCGGCTTGAGGATGATGTCGCGGTGCTCGGCGTGGAAAGCGCGAACGGCCAGCGCATCGCGCGTCACCAGCGTGGGTGCGATGAACTGCGGAAACTCCAGGATGGCCAGCTTCTCCGGGTGGTCGCGCAGGGCACGCGGCTTGTTGAAGACCTTGGCGCCTTCGCGCTCGGCCTGCTCCAGCAGGTGGGTGGCATAGAAGTACTCGCTGTCAAAAGGCGGGTCCTTGCGCATGATGACGGCGTCAAACTGACGCAGTGCGGCCAGACGCTGCAGCGGCGGCTCGGGCGTTTCATGGAACCAGCGCTCCTCGTGGCCGGTCAGCAGGATGTGCCGCACGTGGGCCTGCACGCCGGTGGCAGCCTGCCAGGCCAGATGACGCGGCTCACAGGCCGCCAGCGCATGGCCGCGGCGCTGCAGTTCGCGCATCATGGCGAAAGTACTGTCCTTGTAGGTCTTGAAAGACTCCAGTGGATCGGCGATAAAGAGAATATTCACGGGGCGACACCCTCACGATGGTTGTGGTAAGTCCGTATGTGGCGCCTGGCCAAACAGCAGTACCGTAACGGTCATATTTTTGGAGTCTCTCATGAAACGCCGCAATCTTCTTCAAGCCGCCGCCATACTCGGGCTGCCCAGCCTGTCTTTCGCCCAGGACAAGTACCCGAGCAAGCCCATCACCATCATCTGCCCCTACCCGGCCGGCGGCAACACCGATCAGCGCTCGCGCCAGTTCGGGCGCTTCCTCTCCACCGCCTTGGGCCAGCCGGTCGTCGTTGACAACAAGCCGGGCGCCGGCGGCAATATCGGCACCGAAGCGATCGTGCGCGCCAAGCCCGACGGCTACACCATCGGCATGGGCAATTTCGCGCCGTTGTCGGTCAACCCGACCATGTTCAAGAAGGTCAATTTCGACCCGCTGAAGGATCTGGCACCGATCTGTTTGATCGAGCGCGGTCCACTGGTGCTGATGGTGCGCCCGGACTCGCCCTTCAAGAGCGTCAAGGACATCGTCGCCGCGGCCAAGGCCAAACCCGGCTACCTGACCTACGCCAATGGCGGCACCGGCGGTTCGCACCACCTGGCGGCCGAGATGTTCAAGAATATGGCGGGCGTCTTCATCACCAACATCCCCTACAAGGGCGGTGCACCGGCAGCCATGGACCTGATGGGCGGGCAGGTGGACATGATGTTCGAGCAGATGTATGCCGCTTCGGCCAACATCCGTGCCGGCAAGCTGCGCCCGCTGGCCATCACCAGCCTGAAGCGTTCGCCGCAGTTTCCCGATCTGCCGACCATGGCCGAACAGGGCTTCCCCGGCTTCGAGATCTCCAATTGGCAAGGCTTCGTGGCCCCGGCGGGGACGCCGCCAGCCATCATCAAGCTGCTCAACGAAGTCACCAACAAGGCTCTGGCCGATCCCACCATCAAGGCCCAGATGCTGAGCCAGGGCAACGAGCTCGGTGGCGGCACGCCCGAGCAGTTTGCCGCCCACATCAAGGCGGAGGCGGCACGCTGGAGCAAGCTGGTGAAGACGGCGGGCATCACGACGGACTGATTGCGCCGCTCATGACCTGAAAAAAAGCCATCTCTGCAGATGGCTTTTTCTTTTCCAGTCGGCACGCCTGCCTGGGCTTGCCGGGGCAGCCCGGTCAGATTTCGATCTTCGACCCCAGCTCCACCACCGCATTGTTCGGCAGGTTGAGGAAGGCAGCCGCGCCGCTGGCGTTGTGGTGCATCTGGGCGAACAGCTTCTCGCGCCACGACGCCATGCCGCTGCCGAGGGTCGGAATCACGATGTCGCGCGACAGAAAATAGCTCGTGCTCATCGGATCGAGCTCACACCCCTGCGCCCGGATCTGCTCCAGTGCCTTCGGCAGGTCAGGGTCATCCTTGAAACCGTAATGGACCACCACCTGCCAGCAGTCATGCCCCAGTGACTCAATCTCCAGCCGCTTGTTCAGCTCTATCCACGGCACCTCGTGGTTGCGCACCGTCACGAACAGATTGTTCCGGTGCAGCACCTTGTTGTGCTTGAGGTTGTGCAGCAAGGCATTGGGCACCCGGCCCGGTGCCGCCGACAGAAACACGGCCGTACCATCCACCCGCACCGGAGGGCTCACAAACACGGCCTCCAGAAAGGCAGGCAGGTCGATCGCATCGGAGCGCAGCCTTTCATTGAGCAAGGCGCGGCCATCCTTCCATGTCGTCATGATGAGGTACATGGCCAAGGCCATCACCAGAGGGAACCACCCCCCTTGCAAGATTTTCAGGGAATTGGATGCAAAGAAGGCCAGGTCCACCACGACGAAAAAGCCTGTGGCCGCCACGCACAGCCATAATGGGAAGCCCCAGCCATAGCGCACCACATAAAAAGTCAGCAAGGTGGTGATGACCATCACCAGACTGACCGAAATGCCATAAGCCGCAGCCAATGCCGAGGAGGAACCAAAGAGAGTAACGGCGGCAACCACGCCGGCCAGCAGGAACCAGTTCACCGCCGGGATATAGATTTGCCCGGTATCGTGAATGGAGGTATGCAGAATCGACAAACGCGGCAGAAAGCCCAGCTGGATCGTCTGCTTGGTCGCGGAATAGGCACCGGAAATCAATGCCTGTGACGCAATCACGGTGGCTGCCGTCGCCAACACCACCATCGGCAGCATGGCCCAGTCGGGTGTCATCAGGTAGAAGGGGTTTTCTGCCGTTTTGGGATTGGCCAGAACCAGTGCCCCCTGGCCAAAATAATTCAACAGCAAGGAGGGCATCACCAGGCCGAACCATGCCATGCGGATCGGTTTTTTGCCAAAATGCCCCATGTCGGCATACAAGGCTTCAGCACCGGTCACACTCAGAAAGATCGCCCCCAGGGTGATGAACGCAATGCCATAGTGGCTGACGGCGAAAGCCATTGCATAGCCGGGCCAGACGGCTTTGAGAACCATCGGGTTTTGCACAATCTGTAGGGCACCCGTACCGGCAATCGCAAGGAACCAGATCACGGTAATGGGGCCGAAAAACTTCCCGATATCGCCCGTACCGCGCCGCTGCACCGCAAACAGCATCACCAACACGACCAATGAAATGAACACCACATAGGGTTTGGCCGCCGGGGTGACGATTTCCAGCCCCTCAACGGCGGACAAGACCGAAATGGCTGGCGTGATGACGCCATCGCCGAAGAACAGAGCGACGCCAAATACCCCGATCATCAGCAATATGCGCCTGAGTGATGGCCGATCCTTGACCGATTGCGAAGCCAGTGCCAGCAAAGCCATCAGCCCCCCTTCACCATGGTTGTCGGCCCGCATGATCAACGTCACGTACTTCAGCGAGACGATGATGGTCAGGGTCCAGAAAAACAGGGAAAGTACGCCCAGGATGTTGTCGGTCGTGATGGGGACATGACCGCTGGCAAAGACCTCCTTGAATGCGTAGAGGACGCTGGTGCCGATGTCGCCATAGACAACACCGATGGCACCCAGGGTAAGCGCGGCAAGCGAGGATTTGGAAGCTGACACAAAACTGCCCCGTCTTCACGAGCGGAGCTCCATAACATGCGGAAGGCGTTATTGTGCTCTCGACACGCCTGCCTTCCAACAGTTCACCCCGCCCGGATCAGCCAGAACCCGGGGTTGTTGCACCGCAACAACTACCGCCCCGACACGCGCCTCATTCGTAGACTTCCGCCTCAGGATCGGTGGCTTCGAGCTCGTAGCTGGCCGCCAGCATGGCCAGCCGCCCGATCACGCCGTACATGTAGAAACGGTTGGGGGCGCTGGCGCCGGGCTTCATGCCCGGCTGCGGCAGATGGGTACTTTCAGCAAAGGCCAGCGGCACGAAACTCGCCCCGGGCGCATTGAGGTTTTCGTCGATGCCGCGTTCGGCGTGCACGCGGTAGAAGCCGCCCACCACGTAACGGTCCATCATGTAGACCACCGGCTCGGCCACGGCGTCGTTCATGCGCTCGTTGGTCAGCACGCCTTCCTGGATGATGACGTTGTTGACTTCCTGCCCGTCCTTGATCACGCTCATCTTGTTGCGCGTGCGGCGGTTCAGGTCTTCCAGTTCCTTGGCATCGCGCACCATCATGATGCCCATGCCGTAGGTGCCGTTGTCGGCCTTGACCACGACAAACGGCTTCTCCTTGATGCCGTATTCCTTGTACTTGCGCCGGATCTTGGCCAGCAGGGCATCGACATTGCTGGTCAGGCACTCCATGCCGGTACCCTCGGTGAAATTCACTTCGCCGCACTTGCTGAACATCGGATTGATCAGCCAGGGGTCGATGCCCAGCAGCTTGCCAAAGCGCTTGGACACTTCTTCGTAGCTCTGGAAGTGGTTGCTCTTGCGCCGCGTGGACCAGCCGGCGTGCAGCGGCGGCAGCAGGTACTGCTCGTGAATCTCTTCCAGGATGCCGGGAATGCCGGCGGACAGGTCGTTGTTGAGCAGGATGGTGCAGGGGTCGAAGTCCTTCAGGCCCAGACGCCGCCGGTTGCGGATCACCGGCTCCAGCGTCACCGACTCGCCGCCCGGCAGCTCGATGGTGGTGGTCTTCTTGATCTCGGGGCTGATCGAGCCGATGCGCACGTTCAGGCCCGCCATGTGGAAGATGCGCCGCAGCTGCGCCACATTGCTGAGGTAGAAGGTGTTGCGCGTGTGGTTCTCGGGGATCAGCAGCAGGTTGCGCGCCTCGGGGCAGATCTTCTCGATGGCCGCCATGGCCGCCTGCACCGCCAGCGGCAGCATCTCGGGCGTCAGGTTGTTCCAGCCGCCGGGATAGAGGTTGGTGTCCACCGGCGCCAGCTTGAAGCCGGCGTTGCGCACGTCGACCGAGCTGTAGAACGGCGGCGTGTGCTCCATCCACTCGAGGCGGAACCAGCGCTCGATGGCCGGCATGGAATCCAGGATGCGTTGTTCGAGTTCGTTGATCGGGCCTGTCAGCGCCGTGATGAGATGGGGAACCATACAGCCCTCGTTTTTCTGTGGTGAAGCAATTCTAGGACGTGGGGACAGCTGCCCCACATTCAAGAGACAGGCCGGGGCGCTGGCGGGTGCCGCCGTGATGGCGCTATTTCGCGCCGTCGAACAGCCAATGGATCAGTCGCTGGGCTGTTTCGGGGCTGAGGTGCTCATGGGCCGGGATACGCCGCAACGGTTCGCCCTGCAGCAGTTCCTCAACCGCGTGCTGCTCGGCCGCGGCATCGCCGCGGCGCTTCTCAAACCGGGCCGCCAGGCGCTCGAAACTCGGCGCATCACCACGCGGATAGGCGCCATGGCAGTTGTAGCAACCCATCTCGACAGCCAGCGATGAACTGGCCTGACTGGCCAAGGGCGCCAGCAACAGCCCCGCCAACCCAACGCTCACCCAGCGTGCTCTCACGTTGCGATGCTTCATGTCCAGCTCCTGGCTGTGTGGTCAATTCCTGATTTCGCCGTCGCCCAGCACCACGTACTTGAGCGAGGTCAGGCCTTCGATGCCCACCGGGCCACGGGCGTGGAACTTGTCGGTACTGATGCCGATTTCAGCCCCCAGACCGTATTCGAAGCCATCGGCGAAGCGGGTACTCGCATTCACCATCACGCTGCCGGAATCGACCTCGCGCAGAAAAGCCTGGGCGTGCATGTGGTCGCGCGTGATGATCGCGTCGGTATGGTGGCTGCCGTAATGGTTGATGTGGGCAATCGCCTCGTCCAGGCCCGCCACCACCTTGACGGCGATGATGGGCGCCAGGTATTCCTCGTACCAGTCCTGCTCGGTCGCCTCCTTCAAGTTGGCACCCGGCACGTCGGCCAGAATCGCACGCCCTTCGGCGTCACAGCGCATCTCCACCCCCTTGGCAGCGAAGACGGCGCCGATGCGTGGCAGGAACTCTGCCGCCACGCCGCGCGCCACCAGCAGGCTCTCGCTGGCATTGCAGGGGCTGTACTTGTTGGTCTTGGCGTTGTCGGCCACCTTGACCGCCATGTCGATGTCGCAGGGATCGTCGACATAGGTGTGGCAGTTGCCGTCCAGGTGTTTGATCACCGGCACCTTGGCGTCGCGGCTGATGCGCTCGATCAGCGACTTGCCGCCGCGCGGAATGATGACGTCCACGTACTGCGGCATGGTGATGAGCTGGCCCACCACCTCGCGCTCGGTGATCTGCACCAGTTGCACGGCATCGGCCGGCAGGCCGGACTCCACCAGCGCCTGCTGCACCAGCCGGGCCAGCGCCTTGTTCGACTCGATCGCCTCCGAGCCGCCGCGCAGGATGCAGGCATTGCCGCTCTTGATCGACAGGCTGGCGGCCTCGATGGTGACGTTGGGCCGGCTCTCGAAGATCATGCCGAAGACGCCGATCGGCACGCGCATCTGGCCGACGCGGATGCCGCTGGGCTGCTGCTTCATGCCAACGATCTCGCCAATGATGTCGGGCATGGCGGCCAGCTGCTCGCAGCCCTGCGCCACGGTGTCGATGACTTTGGGCGTCAGGCGCAGGCGATCGACCATCGGCGCGGCCAGGCCCAGGCTTTCAGCGCGCGCGATATCCCGGGCGTTGTCCTGGCCGAGCGACCCGGCATTGGCACGCAGCAAAGCGGCAAGGCGGCGCAGCGCTATGTTTTTAGTAGCTGTCGGCGCTTTCGCCATCAGGGCGGAAGCCACTTTAGCTTGCATGCCCAGAGTCTGGGCGTAGTCAGCGATGTTGAGCGCGTTCATAAGTTTATTTTCTCACGCCCGCGCTTTTGGCGTGCGCTCCGGCCTGGAGGGCACAGTGGTTGCACAACTGCATCGCCAGCCGGTGCAGCGCCTGCCAGCCGTCGGCCGGCCAGTCCGGCTGCTTCAGGCCCTTGACGATGCCGTCCACCTGGTGTGCCGCATGCAGCAGATTGACCAGGGCCGTTTCAGTCAGTCGCGGCAGCACGCGCTCGTACAGGCGCTCCTTGAGGCCCCAGATGCGCTGCTCGCGCAGGGCCATCGGCAGGGGGCGGCCCAGGGCCACCGCATCCTTGACGCGCTTGAGCGCGCGGATGTCCTCGCTCAGCGCATAGTGCACCAGCACCTCGGCCTCGCCCTCGGCGCGCAGGCCGTCGAGCATGCGCTGCACACGCGCGGCCTGTCCGGCCAGCACGGCTTCGGACAGCTTGAAGACGTCGTAGCGCGCCACGTTGAGCACGGCGCCTTCCACCTGTTCGAACGTCAGCTCGCCGGCCGGATGCAGCAGGGCCAGCTTCTGGATTTCCTGATGTGCGGCCAGCAGATTGCCTTCGATCCGGTCGGCAAAGAACTGCAGTGTGCGCTGGCCCTCCTCGCCCGCGGTCACACGCTGGCCCTGCGCCGCCAGACGCTGCGCGATCCATTGCGGCAAGGCATTGCGTTCGACCGGATCAATCTGCACTGTCACGCCGAAACTCTCCAGCGCGCCGAACCAGGCGCCGCTCTTGGTCAGCTTGTCCAGGCGCGGCAGCATGACCAGCGTCAGCGTCGAGTCGTTGCCCTGTGATGCTTCCGCCAGTTGCTGCAGCGCCACGCTGCCGTCCTTGCCCGGTTTGCCGGAGGGAATGCGGATCTCGACGATCTGGCGTTCGGCAAACAGGCTCAAACTGCCGCCGGCGGCCAGCACCTCGCTCCAGTCGAAATGGGCACCGGCCACAGTGTGCGAGGTGCGCTCGGTATAGCCCTGAGAGCGGGCCACGACGCGGATGGCATCCGCCGCCTCCTGCACCAGCAGCGGCTCGTCGCCGTGCAGGGTGTACAGGCTCTTCAGCCCGCGCTGCAGCTGGGCTTCAAGCTGGTTGGCGGCAACCTGCATCAGTAACTCCGCTCAACGCCTCGCACGAAATCACCTAAGCGGGAAACGCCGTGGAACCGGCTTTGCCGGGCCACTGGCGTTGTCCCCCTCCGGGGGAAGGCGCAGCAGCGCCTCAGGGGGGAGCTCATAGTTCTTTCACCGCCGCCAGCCGCCGCAGCAGCTGGTGCACGATGTCAGTCTGCATGCTGCGGTAGAGCAGCGCCTCTTCAGTCTCCTTGGCCAGCACCGCCGATTCATTGAAGCTGATGTCGCGCTGCTGCACCATCTCGGTATCAGGAATCAACTCCTTGCCCTGCGGCGTGCGCAGGCGGAAGCGGAAGATCAAACGCAGCTGGAACTCGCGCACCTGACCGGCCGCATTGGTACCGACCACGATTTTCTGGCGCAGTTCCTGCAGTACGTCGAGAATCACTTCGGCCCGTTTCTGCTGCGCCGCATCGGTGATCAGCTCCACACTGCTCATCGCCGCCAGATTGCGCTTGAGCTCGCTGCCCAGCACCGAGGTCGGTGCCACGCTGGTATAGATCGACTTGAAAGCAAAGTTGGGGGTCTGCCGCAGCTGGAAGCCACAGCCGGCAAGCGGGAGCACCAGACCCACCGTCGCCAGCTTCACCACATGGCCACTGAAAACGCGACGGGTCAAGAAGGCGGCAGACTTCATCATCAGAGCACCACGTTGACGAGCCGCCCCGGCACCACGATCACGCGCTTGACCGGTGCACCGTTGGCCTGCTTTTGCACCTCCTCAGTGGCGACGGCAGCCGCCTCAATCGCTTCTTTCGAAGCGCCGGCCGGCACGCGCACTGCGCCGCGGTGCTTGCCGTTGATCTGCAGCACCAACTCGATCTCGTCCTGCTGCAGCGCGGCTTCGTCCGCCTGCGGCCAGGGCGCATCGAGCAGGTCGCCCAGCACGCCGGCATAGCCGAGCTCGCTCCACAACTGGTGGGTGATGTGCGGCGTGGCCGGGTACAGGCAACGCAACAGGATGCCGAAGCCCTCGTACAGCGCCACCACGGCACCAGCATCCTCCATCGCCTTGAAATTCTCCAGCGCGTTGAGCAGTTTCATGGCACCGGACACCACGGTGTTGTACTGCATGCGCTGGTAGTCGTAGTCGACCTGCTTGAGCACGGTATGGATCTCCAGCCGCAGGGCCTTGGCACCCTTGCCGAACTCCACATCTTTCAGGCTCTTGGCCCCCGCCACACTGGCATCAGCAGCTACAGAATCAATAGCAGACAGCTTGACGCCGAAGTTCCAGACGCGGCGCAGGAAGCGGTAGCTGCCCTCCACCGCGGCATCGTTCCACTCCAGCGTGGCCTCCGGCGGCGCGGTGAACATGGTGTACAGGCGCGCGGTATCGGCACCGTACTTCTCGATCAGCTCCTGCGGATCGACGCCGTTGTTCTTGGACTTGGACATGGTACCCACGCCCTCGTAGTCGATCACCGTTCCGGCCGGCAGGTCGCCGACCGCGTTCTTCAACTTGGCTCCGACGATCTTGCCGCTCTCATCGAGCACATGCTCGACGTCGTGCGGCCAGAAGTACTCCTTGCCGCCTTTTTCGGTGCGGCGCGAGTAGATGTGATTGAGCACCATGCCCTGCGTCAGCAGCTTGGTGAAGGGCTCGTCGACCTTGACCAGCCCCAGGTCGCGCATGACCTTGGTCCAGAAGCGCGCATACAGCAGGTGCAGGATGGCGTGCTCGATGCCGCCGATGTACTGGTCCATCGGCATCCAGTACTTGGCCCCCTCGGCCACCATCTTGTCGGGATGGGTCGGGTCGCAGTAGCGCATGAAGTACCAGGACGAATCCACGAAGGTGTCCATGGTGTCGGTCTCGCGCCGTGCCGGCTTGCCGCAGCAAGGGCAGTCGACCTTGAGGAAGGCCTCGCACTTGTTCAGCGGATTACCGGAACCGTCGGGCACCAGGTCCTGCGGCAGCACCACCGGCAGGTCGTTCTCCGGCACCGGCACCGAACCACAGGCATCGCAGTGGATGATCGGAATCGGCGTGCCCCAGTAGCGTTGGCGCGAAATGCCCCAGTCGCGCAGGCGCCAGGTGGTCTTCTTTTCGCCCAGGCCGAGCGTCTGCAACTTGTGCGCGATGGCGTCCACCGCTTCCTGGTAGCGCAGGCCGCTGAAGCTGCCGGAGTTGATGGTCACGCCGCCCGCCTTGTCGGCATACCACTCCTGCCAGTGGTGGTAGTCGTAGGACTGGCTATCGACGTCGATCACCTGGCGGATCGGCAGTTGGTACTTGAGAGCGAAGGCGAAGTCGCGCTCGTCGTGCGCCGGCACGCCCATGACGGCACCGTCGCCGTAACTCATCAGCACGTAGTTGCCGACCCACAACGGCACCTGCTCCTGCGTCAGCGGGTGGGTGACGAAGAGACCGGTGGGCATGCCCTCCTTCTCCTTCAGCGCCAGCTCGGCCTCGGTGGTGCCGCCTTTTTTGCATTCCTCGATGAAGACGGCCAGCTTCGGGTTCGACTTCGCGGCATGCGTCGCCAGCGGATGCTCGGGTGCCACGGCGCAGAAGGTCACACCCTTGATGGTATCGGCGCGGGTGGTGAAGACATACATGCGGCCGTCGTTGATGAGCTTGCCGTCCGCGCCCTGGATGTCGTGCGTGAAGGCGA
>Ga0255338_1004598_pt1 | contig 13971 bp, 8 predicted proteins | sample MeOH1_35cm_T4_19_FD_203715 | JGI IMG/M metagenome (GOLD analysis project Ga0255338, IMG submission 203715) | Sandy soil microbial communities from University of British Columbia, Vancouver, Canada - MeOH1_35cm_T4_195 | ecosystem: Engineered > Artificial ecosystem > Sand microcosm > Unclassified ...
ATGCGGTAGGGATCGACGAACTGATGGAAGACGCCGGCCTGACGCGCGGCGCCTTCTATCACCACTTCCGCACCAAGTCGGAACTCTATGGCGAAGCCATCGCCCACGCCGCGCGAGTCGGCGCCACACATCTCGACACCCTGGGCGAGCAAGGCCTGAGCAGCCTGGTGGACGGCTATCTGCAACACGACCACGCGCAGGGCGGCAACCCGCGCTGCCCACTGGCCTTCATGGCCATCGATGTGGCGCTCAGGGAACCCCGCGTCCGGCACAGTTACACGCGCACGTTCAGCGGCTTTGTCGAGCGGCTGCAGGCCGCGCTGCCGGGCGGCGCCGGAACAAGAGAAAAGGCGTTGCAACTGGCGGTGACACTCATCGGTGGCGTAGCACTGGCACGCGCACTGGACGATGCGGAGCTGAGCAAGGAGCTTTTGGCCGCTTGCCGCGACCACAGTCAGGCATTACTGGAAGAGTCTTGAGACCGATGGCTGCCGAACGGCATCCACCGGCAGTTAGCAAGGGAACCCCTACAAGCAGAACTGGCGCATGTGCTGCCTCACCGTTCAGGCGCCCACAGCCCCTTCGCCCTCGACGACGAACCCGCGCTCATCGCGCGCATCGACCGCGACGTGCGGGTCAGCAAGAACAGCGGCAGCCAGGCCACCGAACACAAACTCCAGGCCGCCCGCGAACGGGGCATTCCGCTGCTGGTGCTGAAAAGGCCGGAGTTGCCGGCGGTGGAGCGGGAATTTGGCAGTGGCGAGGCGTTGCTGGCGGGGTTGGCCGAGAAGGGGCTAGCTGGCCTAGCCGGCGTGCCTCACAGCGTAGGGTGGAAAACGACCGCAGGTCTTTTCCACCAGCTATTGCGGGGCATGGGCTGGTAGAAAACGCTACGCGGTTTTCTACCCTACGTGCTACTTGGCAAGAGGGACGGCAGGCATCGTCGATGGGTGCCTACACTGATGCGGCTCGGTATCCGTGGAGCTACCGTCGAAGCAGACGCACTCGCCAATCTGCCAGTAGAATCTACGAACAGCATTAATAAATTGAGTTCATGAGATTCCATCCCGAAGGTCCCTCCATACCGGATATCCTCCTGGAACGCTGTGATGCTGGTCGCGTCGTGTTTCTGTGCGGCGCCGGGGTTTCGGTGCCATCTGGAATGCCGAACTTTGTCGACCTTACTCGGCACGTCATAGAGTTCTTTGATCCGCCAGCCGACTCAGAAATCATGGCTGCGTTTCGGCCATGGCTGGGCGATCAAGACGATCAAGACGATCAAGACGATCAATCTGCAGCGAATGTCCCACTCGACCAAATCTTCAACCTCCTCCACCTTGAATACGGCAAGGATGAAGTTAACGCTCTGGTCACAGAGCGGCTGAGTGCTCCCCTAAAAATCAAAGATTTTGGACGTGAGCACGGTCTGATCAAGCGGATTTCTTCGAGCCAGAACGGCGTGCCGCAGATTGTCACGACGAACTTCGACCCATTGTTCGAGGTAGAACCGGAGGGAGAGCATCTGATCCGGCACGTGCCGCCTGCTTTCCCCGACCTGAACTTCGGATCGAAGATGGAGGGAATCACGTATCTACACGGGCGACTGGTGGATGCAGCCTCTGAAAGCCATCCCTATGTGCTGAGCAGCGCGGACTTCGGGCGTGCCTACCTCTCAGAAGGATGGGCCACCAACTTCATCAGGCACCTCCTCGAACGATATACCGTCGTTTTAGTCGGCTATCAGGCGGAAGACCCACCAATCAAATATCTTCTTCAGGGTCTCAACCATGACGGCCAGTATGGCCGGTCTAGAATCTATGCCTTTGACCGCGGGCTTCCTGAGGAGATCGAAGCCAAGTGGCGTGATCGCGGTGTTACAGCCATAGCCTATTCCGATCATCCGGAGTTCTGGAAGAGCATGGAAGCCTGGGCAGATCGGGCCGACGATCCGCGCAGGTGGCGTGCATCCATCATCGCTAAAAGCCAGCAGGCCCCCAAGGATCTGGCCCCTCATGAGCGTGGCCAAGTTGCTCATGTCCTTCGCACAGTACAGGGGGCGAGATTGTTCGCGGAGGCTGATCCGGCACCTCATCCGGAATGGGTATGTGTGATGGATGCGAATGTCCGGTCAGCCAAACAGAGTCGAGGCTATGGCGACAATGCAGAAGTCTTCGATCCCAGGGCCACCTACGGACTCGATGACGATCTGAGGGATATCTCTGAGGATGATCGCAGACAGGGTGTCAGCAACGACAATCTCCTTGTCTGGCACGACGAAGACGACAATCCGCATGACTTTCATCGGTTGGGTGGGCGACAGGTCGAAGGTTTCGAGGCGACCCCGATAAGGCTTGGCCACCTCATCACCTGGGTGAGCAAGTGCATCGATAGCCCGGTGGTGGCCTGGTGGGCCATGCGGCAGAACGGCCTGCATCCGCGACTACTGCAACAGTTCGAGTGGCAAATCGAGCATTCAAAGGCTCTCCACGAGCGTGCTCGTCATATCTGGAACCTAATTCTCGAACACCATCGAGACCCTCGCAATCGCCAGTGGAATGGCGACTGGTTCGACTTGAAGAACCGGATCAATACAGAGGGTTGGACGGGCAGTGTCCTACGAGAATTCCGGAGGGTTGCGACGCCACGATTGGAGATCAAACCACCGTTTGGCTTGGGGCAGTCCAGACCGCCGAGGGGGCCCTGGGAGGCAATTCATCTCGGCGACCTAGGTCAGTGCGAGGTCGTGTTCCTTGAACGACACAACGAAGATTTAAACGTCCCCGATGATCTATTGCCACAGGTGTTTGGCATTCTGGAGGAACAACTAACCGTCGCCTCAGGGCTACTGGAGGATATCGAGACCGTCTACTTCCAGACACCGACCTGCTATCCGGACCGTGAGGTCGATGGCAGAGAGCACATCACGAAAGCCGCGGAGGTCGTGACCTGGTTCGTCCAACTTTTTGACCGAATGGCTGCCAAGTGGCCAAAACTGGCGAATGCACATGCAACGACTTGGCCTGCGACAGACCGATTCTTCTTCCGGAAGCTCAAGCTGTATGCGTTCAGCAAAGTAGACGCCTTCGAGGCCGACGATGTTGCTGAAGAAGTCTTGTCCCTAGATCAGGAGACATTCTGGAACATCGCAGTGGTCCGAGAGCTTCTTTTCCTACTGGTGGACCGATGGAAAGAGTTCTCTCAGGATAACCGGAATCAGCTCACCGACCGTATCTTGACAGGCCCCGATCAGCTTTCCCACTGGTCTGACGAGGAGTTCCATGGGCTGCGGGATAAGTTCGCCACCCGATACGCCCGGTATCTCGAACTACAGGGTTGTGAACTAACGGCAGATCGCAGTGAACGGCTTGCCGACATGATCAAAGGCATTCCTGGATGGAGCGACGCTTGGGCGACCTCAACGGTGATCAAACGGGGCTCTCACTCGGGCTGGGTCGGTACGGACGAGAAACCAGACTCAGTCTTAGACATTCCCGTAAGCGAGGTAGTCTCCAGGGCAAAGGAAGACCTGAAGCGTGACTTTGACAGCTTCACCGAGAGGCGGCCTTTTACTGGTTTGGTGAAGGCCAATCCGCAAAAGGCGTTGTCTGCGCTGACGATTGCAGGAAGGGTTGACGACTACCCAAAGGCATTCTGGTCGTCGATGATCAATGAACTTCCTGCAGACATCACGCCCAGGCTGAGACGGGTATTTCTGATCCGAGTAGCACGACTCCCACATGCGATTATCGCCGAACTGCGCCATACCTTGGGCCGATGGCTCGAACAGAACTTGGTCACGGTCCTTGACTTTGATGATGATCTCGGTTGGGCAGTCTACGATCACATAGTCGATGGCATCCTGAGCGGTGGAGCAGATGCCGCGAAGAGCGGTCTTGGCGAGGTCCGCCAAGATGGAAAAGTCATTCAACGGTCCCGACGCACATTCGGCCATGCGATCAACGGCCCAGTAGGCATGTGTGCTGAGGCCCTTTTCCATGCAGTGCCCGGAGAGAAACAGGAGGCCGGTTCACTAATCCCAGATCATATCAAGTCTCGTGTCGAGCGCCTTTTTACTGCGCAGGGCGAGGGGGCTGATCATGCTGTGTCGATAACGACTAGCAAACTGAACTGGCTCATGTTTGTAGATCCTGGCTGGACTCAAGAGCGCCTTATCCCAATGTTGGCCTTCGAGCATCCTGCTTCGGAACCAGCTTGGAACGGTTTTCTTCACGATCAAGTGCCTTCTCCCCCACTGGCCGAGATCATCAAGCCGATCCTTCTTGGGCTCATCCCGTGGGTCGAAAATCTTTCTTGGGATTGCGGATTTTCAGAGGTGGCCGCCCAATGGCTAGGCCTGATGAGGGTGTTTCACCCGGATGAGCCAGGCGGTCTTTCACGAGGAGAGATGCGTTCGGTCTTGCGAACGATGTCTGATGATACTCGGAATCGGTTCATTTCCTGGTTGGGCCTGGTTGGACAGAAAAACGAGAACGGCTGGGCCAAACACGTCATCCCCATGATCAACGAGGACTGGCCGAGAGAACGCCGATACAGGACTTCTGCATCGATGAAGGCGTGGATCGGCCTGCTTGATGACACCGACGATAGCTTCCCAGCCGTCTACGAGGCGGTTAAGAAGTTCTTGGTACCGCTGGAGGCAAACGACCATCCGTTTTACCGGTTCAGCCAAGAGATCAGTGACGAAAAGCCGATTGCCGCTCTATTTCCTGAAGCGACGCTGGATTTGATGAACAGAGCCACACCTCAGGTCCTCACCCGTCCGCCAAACGAGTTACCGAAGGTGCTAGCACTGATTGCGGAAACCGAACCTAACCTGACATCAAATCCACGCTATTTGCGCCTTATCGATCTTGTTCAACGAAGCTAGATCTCGGTATTCATGACCGACAGCCCAGTGAATCGCCCCCTGGTTTCGTAGTCACTCGATGACCGCTTCTGGCCGACCGCAACCGTTTGCCAACGGATGCCCTCACTCAGTTCCTGCACCTCATAGTCACTCTATCCCCCAACCTCCCTGCGCCGCACCGGCACGATACCCACCCGCATCCCGAACAACCTGAACACGCTGTCCAGCGTCGCCACCGTGGGGTTGCCGGCGTCCTGTTCGAGCTGGCGCAGGGTGCGCAGGGAGAGTTTGCACATGCGGGCGAAGTCGGTCTGGTTCAGGCCGGTGACGCGCAGGCGCAGCTGGCGGATGGCGCCGCCGAAGGTCAGGGTGCCGTCGGCCAGTTGCTGGCGGATGTCGTCGAGTACCGCGCCGCGGTCTTCTTCCGGTTTTTTCATAGCAGCCCCCAGCAGCGCAAGGTGGTTTCCAGGCGGGCGAGCGGGATGGTCGGCGCCTGCCAAGTCTGTTCGGGCAGGCCCAGTTCGTTCAGCAGGTCCGGCAGGGCCAGCAGTCGGCGGGCGTCGTCGCGCAGGCCCTCGAACAGCCGCTCGGGGTCGCTCCAGCGCACCAGGGCGTTGCAGGCGGCGCGCCAGTCGGTGCCGTCCAGCCGCTCGATGCCTTCGGGCCAGCGAGTCGTGCGCACCACGCCCTCGGGGTCCATCGCCATCGGCGCGAGATCGTAGATCGGCGCCAGGTCGATGCGCTTGCGGCTGCGCAGGATGGAGAGGTTGCGCCCGTGGTTGTCGGTGTTGCCGAGGATCTGGTTGAGCAGGTCGCGGCGCAGGTACTCGGCGACCAGGGCGGGGATTTCCGCGCCCTGCCCGGCGGCATCCCAGATTTGCGCCAGTCGGGCAACCACCTCGACATGCTCCAGGCGACTGCCCGGCCGGGTCACGCCGCACAGGGAATAGGCGGACTCGACGGCGATGCGCTCGACCCCGGCCGGGCCGACCCGGCGGTCGAAACGGCGCATCCACAGGCTCGGCTTTTCCGCTTCCTCGTAGGCCAGCCCTTCGGCGGAGATGGTCTCGATGCCCAGCCGGTCGAGCGCGCGGTAATAGCAGTATTCGCTGTGCAGGATGTCCCGGTCGGTTGCCGTCCCCGCGTTGCGCGGGAACTTGACGAACCAGTGCCGGCGCACCTCGGCGTCGGGCAGGCTGGCGTCCGGGTGGAGGTCGCCGGCGGCATCCTCGGCCAGCAGCAGCTTGGGCGCCTCGCCACCGGCCCCCGTGGCGCCACCGACGGCCGCGCCGCGCTCGTAGGCGTAGTCGAGGAAACGGATGTCGCGGCGGATCACTTCCTCGCGCGGGAAGCCGACCGCCTCGCACGGGGCGGCGACAGATTCCTTGACGCGCAGGTTGCCGACCGGCGCCATGGTGCAGCGCTGCAGCAGGAAGAACTCTTCCGGCGCATCGAGGGGCAGGGCCATCCGCGCCAGGATGTGCCGCCGCGCGGCGCCGGCGGGGACGATGTCGTGCAGGAAGGCCGGGGCGATGCCCCGGTAGTCTTCCCAGCCCAGGGGGAACGCCGCGCTCACCGCCGGCGCCTTCGGCGTGCCCAGCTCGTCGAGGTGGGCGACCAGGTAGTCGGCCTCGTAGCTGGCGCTGCAACGGCTGCGCAGCCCGTCTGCGGGCGCGTCGAAGCGCACCCGCAGCGCATCGCACCACTGGCCGTCCAGGTGGACCTGCAGGGTTATGGTTTCCATGGCATGGCCGGCTGAGCTTGCCGCCCCTCCGCTGAGTCAGTATCGATAGGCATCTTAATGCCTATTCTGGACCTCTCCAAGCCGAAAAGAGGTATTTAAATACCCATTTTGCGGGCCGATAGGCAAGAAAAAGGCAATTCATTGCCTATCGGACAGACAGATGCCTTGCGCCGCCTCGACTGTCGCCGCCGGGCGCCGGCACTCTCCGATTGCCCCCCGCCGCCGCGCCACCGGTAATATCTGCCCGGGCCGCGCCCTTTCGGGCGGCCTTCGTTCGTCATCAGGATCGAGAGGAGCAGTATGCACGACCGCCATATCGCCCCGGTGGAGCTGGCCAAGGCCAACCGGTTGCTCAACCACGGGCCGACCGTGCTGGTGTCGGCGCGCCACGCCGGCGTCGACGACGTGATGGCCGCGGCCTGGGCCTGCGCGCTGGACTTCATGCCGCCCAAGCTGAGCGTGGTGCTGGACAAGGCCTCGCGCACCCGTGCGCTGCTGGAGGGCAGCGGCCGCTTCGTCATCCAGGTGCCGACCGTCGCCCTGCTGCAGCAGACCCATCAGGTCGGCACTCACAGCTTGGCCGAGCAGCCGGACAAGCTGGCACGCGCCGGCGTGGAACTGTTCGACCTGGAAGGACACGACCTGCCGTTCGTGGCCGGCTGTTCGGCCTGGCTGGCCTGCCGGCTGCTGCCCGAGCCGCACAACCAGCAGACCTACGACCTCTTCATCGGCGAGGTGGTCGGCGCCTGGGCCGACACCCGCGTATTCCGCGACGGCCACTGGCTGTTCGAGCAGGCCGACCCGGCCTGGCGCAGCCTGCACTACATCGCCGGCGGGCGCTTCTACGCCATCGGCGAGGCGCTGGACGTCTGACGTTCGCCGCAAACGAAAACGCCCGCTGACGGTCGCCGGCAGCGGGCGTTTTGCTTGGTACGCGATCAGGCCAGGCGCAGCTTGCCGACGCCGGTCAGGCGCTGCAGCAGCGCGGACTGCGGCCAGCGCTTGAGCAGGCGCACGGCCAGGCAGGTGAGCAGCGGCTCGCACAGCACCAGCGGCGCGTAGGAAGCGGCGAACAGCAGCCAGTTGTTCAGCGGTAGCGGCTCCTCGCCGATGGACAGCCAGAAGCCGACCATGGCCACCACGCCGCTGTAGTACACGGCGTCGAAGCGCAGCACTTCCTGCCAGCTCAGGCTGCGCGCATCGCGGCCGAACAGGCGGCGACCGAACAGGCCGTGGGCGGCGATCAGCGGCAGCATCAGCGACAGCGAGTTGACCCCGAGGTGTACCAGGTCCTGCGGCTCGAACAGCAGGCCCTGCAGCAGCAGGCCGATGGCGAAGCCAAACAGGGTGGGCAGGAAGCCGAAGATGAAGTAGATCGCCGAAGCGCCGACGAAGTGCAGCTCGGAGACGCCCACCGGCAGGTGGTAGACCTCCATGAACAGCGAGAAGAACAGCGCGGCCAGCAGGGTCTTCGCCACCTGGTCGACGCGCTTGAGCAAGCGCGGGGCGTAGATCAACAGGGTGGCGGCGGCGGCCGCATGGCCGTAGAGCACTTTGGCGGCATTCAGCGCGCCGGGTTCGATATGCATCGGACTCCCTCCGAGGGATGCGTGGGTCGGGTGGCCGCGTGGGCGGCCGGGGTTGCCGGCAGGTCTCCTGGCTCGCGGGTCGTCGCCCTCCCGCGCCTTCCCGGTCCGAAGACCAGTGGCACCTCGCGGAAGCGCTCGCCGCTCACAGTTGCGGGGGCAGCACGGGAATCGCCCGCGAGCGGGCTCACCCGTTTCCCTGTTGTCACCGCCGCAGTGCGGCGGAACCGGATTCGTGGGGCGAGGCGGCCAGGGGCCATCGCGCCGGATCTTGGGTCGCCCATGGCGGGGCGACCGGGGATGGAGATTGGTAGAAAATCGCTGCGCGAGTTTTCTACCCTACGGCGCGAAGGCGTCCCGAGGCGTAGGGTGGGCAACTCGCGCAGCGATTGCCCACCGCCGTACGCCGAGGTGGACAAGGCTGCTCCGTTGTCCAACCTACGCCGGACCTTCCCTCCTGCGCCGCTCATAACAACGTCAGCTCGTCGATATGCCGGTATTCGGCGCCCAAAGCCTCCGCCAGCGCGCGGGCGCGGCCGAGGCGCAGCGGGCCGCTCTCGATGTCGATGAGCAGCGCCGGGCAGGCCGCCGGCGCCACCGCCGGCAGCTCGCGCAGACGGCCGTCGGTGAGCAGCCAGAGCTGCTGGCGCTCGCCGGGATGGCTGCGCCGGCGCCGCGCCAGCCAGGCGGCGGCCTCGGCCAGCGCGGCGGGCAGCGGCGTGCCGCCGCCGGCGCCGAGCTGCTCCAGCCAGCGCCGCGCCGCCTGCGGGGCGCGCTGGCCCTGGCAGAACCAGCGCGGCTTGGCGCCGTCGGCCTGCAGCAGGGCCAGCGCCACACGCCGGCGGCGCGCCTGGTCGAGCAGTTCGGCGAGCAGGCCCTTGGCGCGGCGCAGCGCGCCGTGGCGGCGGGTCGAGGCCGAGGCGTCGACCACGATCAGCCATAACGCCGGCGCGGCACTCACGCGGCTGCGGTAGTGCAGCTCGGCGCGCGAGCGCGGCCGGCCGCGTTGCAGGCTGCGCGGCCAGTCCGGGCGGCCGCGACCGGGCGCGCCGGCGCGGCCGCGCGGGGCCGGCTGGGGCTTGTCCCGGTGTCTGGCATCCGCGCCCTGGGCTGGCTGCGGGCGGATGCTCAGGGCTTTTTTGTCCAGCGCGACGGCGCGCGGCGCTCGCCGATGCCCACCGGCTGCGCCGGCAGTTCGCCCCACTGGCCTTCGCCTTGCTCGCCGCGCTGGCCGTCGCTCTGCCCGCCGGCCGGATCGGGCTGCGGCGGCTCGACGGTCGGGCCGTGCGGGTGGCGGTGGCGCAGCACGAAGTCCTGCACCGCGTCGATGTCCTCGGCGGCGATGGCCGCGGCGCCGCGCCAGGCGGCGTGGGCGCGCGCGGCGCGCAGCCAGACCAGATCGCCGCGCAGGCCGTCGATGCCGGCGGCGTAGCAGCGCGCGGCGATGGCTTCCAGCGCCGCGTCGTCCAGCGGGATCGATTCCAGCCGCGCGCCGGCCTGCCGGCAGCGCGCCTGCAGCTCGTCCTGCGCGGCCTGCCAGCGGGCGCGGAAGGCCTGCGGGTCACGGTCGAAGTCCAGGCGGCGGCGGACGATCTCGGCGCGCTCAGCGGGCAGCGGCGCGCCGCCGAGCGCGACGGCGAGGCCGAAGCGGTCGAGCAGCTGCGGGCGCAGCTCGCCCTCCTCCGGGTTCATGGTGCCGATCAGCATGAAACGCGCGGCGTGGCGGTGCGAGATGCCGTCGCGCTCGACGTGGTTGACCCCGCTGGTCGCCACGTCGAGCAGCAGGTCGACCAGATGGTCGGCCAGCAGGTTGACCTCGTCGACGTACAGCACGCCGCCGTGGGCGCGCGCCAGCAGGCCCGGGGCGAAGCGCGCACGGCCCTCGCCGAGCGCGGCGTCCAGATCGAGGGTGCCGACGATGCGTTCCTCGGTGGCACCCAGCGGCAGGGTCACCAACTGGCCGCCGTCGAGCAGCTCGGCCACGCCGCGCGCCAGGGTCGACTTGGCCATGCCGCGCGGCCCCTCGATCAGCACGCCGCCGATCGCCGGGTCGACCGCCGCCAGGCACAGCGCCAGCTTCAGCGCGTCGGCGCCGACCACCGCGGCGAGGGGGAAATTCACGGGTTCATGCATGGGAAATCCTCGTCGGGGCCATCAGCCGTCCTCCTCGCAGTCGAGCAGCAGGTTCTCCAGCGCCTCACGGTATTCGCCCGGCTGCTGCCAGAGGCCGCGCTGCTGGGCGTCGAGCAGCCGCTCGGTCATCTCGCGCAGCGCCGCCGGGTTGTGCTGGCGGACGAACTCGCGGGTATCGGCGTCGAGCAGGTAGGCATCGGTGAGCATCTCGTACTGGTGGTCGTCGATCAGCTCGCTGGTGGCGTCGAACGCGCACAGGTAGTCGACGGTGGCGGCCAGCTCGAAGGCGCCCTTGTAGCCGTGGCGCTTGATGCCGGCGATCCACTTGGGATTGGCGGCGCGGGCGCGCACCACGCGGTTGAGCTCTTCCTTGAGGGTACGGATGCGCGGGTTGTCCGGCTGGCTGTGGTCGCCGTGGTAGCTGGCCACCTGGGCGCCGCCGAGGGTTTCCGCCGCGGCCAGCATGCCGCCCTGGAACTGGTAGTAGTCGTTGGAGTCGAGCAGGTCGTGCTCGCGGTTGTCCTGGTTGTGCAGCACCGCCTGCACCGCGCCGAGGCGCCGCTCCAGCGCCGCGCGGGCCGGCACGCCGTCGCCGCCGGCGCCGTAGGCGTAGCCGCCCCAGGTCAGGTACACGTCGGCCAGGTCGGCGCGGCTGTCCCAGGCGCCCTCGGCGATGGCCTGCTGCACGCCGGTGCCGTAGCCGCCGGGCGCGGCGCCGAATACCCGCCAGCCGGCGCGGCGGCGCGCTTCATCCAAGCTCAGCCCTTCGGCGGCCAGCTCGGCGCTCTCGCGGCGCACCCGCGCGGCCAGCGGGTTGAGTTCCTCCGGCTCGTCCAGCGCGGCCACCGCCTGCACCGCGGCGTCGAACAGGCGCAGCAGGTTGGCGAAGGCGTCGCGGAAGAAGCCGGAGACGCGCAGGGTAACGTCGACCCGCGGGCGGTCGAGCAGCGACACCGGGAGGATCTCGAAGTCCTCGACCCGCCCGCTGCCGGCCTGCCACACCGGGCGCACGCCGAGCAGCGCCATGGCCTGGGCGATGTCGTCGCCGCCGGTGCGCATGGTCGCGGTGCCCCACACCGACAGGCCGAGGCGGGTCAGGTGCTCGCCGTGGTCCTGCAGGTGGCGCTCCAAGAGCAGGCTGGCGGACTGGAAGCCGAGCCGCCAGGCGGTCGGCGTGGGCAGGTTGCGCACGTCCACCGCGTAGAAGTTGCGCCCGGTGGGCAGCACGTCGAGGCGCCCGCGACTGGGCGCGCCGCTCGGCCCGGGCGGCACGAAGCGGCCGTCCAGCGCGGCGAGCAGCCCATTGATCTCCGCCGCGCCGCAGGCGTCGAGCAGCGGCGCGACGCGCTCGTGCAGCTCGGCGAGCACCGCGGCGCTGGCCGCGCCGGGCGCCTCGATCTGCCCGTCGATCAGTTGCAGGGCAAGCAGCTCCAGGCGCTCGCGGGTGTCGCCGGCGCTGCGCCAAGTGTCGGCGCACAGGTCCGTCAGGCAGTCCGGGCGCGGCCCGCTCCACGCCTCGCCGGGGTCGCCGGCCAGCGGGTCCCAGCCGAGGCCGAGGTCGGCGGCCAGCGCGCGCAGCAGGCTGGCGTTGCCGCCCTGGCCGTCGCCGCGCGGCACGCGCAGCAGCGCCAGCAGGGTGTCGCGGCGCAGCCGGCCGCCGGGCGACTCGCCGAACACGTGCAGGCCGTCGCGGATTTGCGATTCCTTGAGGTCGCACAGGTAGGCGTCGAGCTGCGGCAGCCAGCTGTCCGGATCGGCGCTGAGCTGCAGGTTCAGCTCGCGGTCCAGCGCGGTGGCGCGCACCGTGGCGAGGATCTCGCCGCGCAGCTCTCCGGCGCGCCGCGGGTCGAGCAGGCTGGCCTCGTAGTATTCGTCGGCCAGGCGCTCCAGGTCGCGCAGCGGGCCGTAGCTCTCGGCGCGGGTCAGCGGTGGCATCAGGTGGTCGACGATCACCGCCTGGCTGCGCCGCTTGGCCTGCGCGCCCTCGCCGGGATCGTTGACGATGAACGGGTAGACGTTGGGCAGCGGGCCGAGGATGGCGTCCGGCCAGCACTCGGCGGACAGCCCGACGCCCTTGCCCGGCAGCCATTCCAGGTTGCCGTGCTTGCCGACGTGCACCACCGCATCGGCGCCGTAGGTCTCGCGCAGCCAGAAGTAGAAGGCCAGGTAGCCGTGCGGCGGCACCAAGAGCGGGTCGTGGTAGATCGCCGCCGGATCGAGCTGGTAGCCGCGCGCCGGCTGGATGCCGACGAAGGTCAGTCCCAGGCGCAGGCCGGCGACCATCATCCGCCCGCCGCGGAACATCGGGTCGTCCTCCGGGCCGCCCCAGCGCTGCAGCACCGCCTGGCGGTTGGCCTCGGGCAGCCGCTCGAACAGCCGGCGGTAGTCGGCCAGCGCCAGGCTCTGCTGGCAGGGGCGCAGGTCGAGCGTGTCGAGATCGTTGCTCACCCCGCCGAGCAGGGCGTGGATCAGCGCGGTGCCGGAGTCCGGCAGCTCGGCCACCGGATAGCCCGCTTGCTGGAGCGCGCGGAGGATGTTCAGCGCCGCCGCCGGAGTGTCGAGGCCGACGCCGTTGCCGATGCGCCCGTCGCGGGTCGGGTAGTTGGCCAGCACCAGGGCGATGCGCTTGTCGGGGTTGGCCTTGCGCGCCAGGTTCACCCAGCGCCGCGCCAGCTCGGCGACGAAGTCCATGCGCTCGCCGTCGGCCTGGTAGCAGACCACGTCGCTCTGGCTGCGCTCGCTGCGCCAGGCCAGGCCCTTGAAGCTGATCGGCCGGGTGACGATGCGCCCGTCCAGCTCGGGCAGCGCCACGTGCATGGCCAGGTCGCGCGGGCCGAGGCCCAGCGGGTTGTCCTGCCAGCGCTGGCGGTTGTCCAGCGCGCAGATCGCCTGCAGCACCGGCACGTCGCGGCGGAACGGACGCAGCGCCGGGCGCTCCGGGCTGGACAGGGCGAAGCCGGTGGTGTTGAGGATCAGCGCCGCGTCGCACTCGTCCAGCCAGTCCTCGACCTGCGCCAGGCAGGCCGGCTCCTTGAGGCTGGCCACCGCAATCGGCAGCGGGTTGAGGCCCTGCGCGGCGAGGCGCGCACAGAACTCGTCGACGAAGGCGGTGTTGGCCGCCTGCAACTGCGCGCGGTAGAACAGCAGCGCCGCCACCGGCGCGCCTTCGCGCCAGTCGGCGTGCCACAGCGCCGGGGTGCCGCTGCCGCGGCGCGGGTGGTAGACCGCGACGCGCTGCAGCGCCTGCGGCTCGCGCCACTCGCCGGGATGGCCGAGCCAGCGGTCGGCGAGGAAGCGGTACAGCTGACGGGCGTTGTCCAGCCCGCCCTGGCGCAGGTACTGCCAGGCGCGCGCGGCGTCCTCGGCGGACACCGTGCTCAGGCGGGTCAGCTCCGGGTCGGGGCGGTCGTCGCCGGGCACCAGGACCAGCGTGGCGCCGGCCTCGCCCAGCTCGACCAGCCGCTCGATGCCGTAGCGCCAGTAGCCCACCCCGCCGTGCAGCGAGAGCAGGATTACCCGCGCGTGGCGCAGCACGTCCTCGACGTAGAGGTCCACCGAGGCGTGGTTGCGCAGCTGGGCGGGGTTGGCCAGGCGCAGGCTCGGGTAGTCGTCGCCCAGCTCGCCGGCGGCCGCGGCCAGCA
>Ga0255338_1004599_pt1 | contig 13970 bp, 12 predicted proteins | sample MeOH1_35cm_T4_19_FD_203715 | JGI IMG/M metagenome (GOLD analysis project Ga0255338, IMG submission 203715) | Sandy soil microbial communities from University of British Columbia, Vancouver, Canada - MeOH1_35cm_T4_195 | ecosystem: Engineered > Artificial ecosystem > Sand microcosm > Unclassified ...
ACGGGCGCGAGCTCGGGGCGGTCGGGGGCCAGGTAGAACAGGGCGCCGAGGATGCGGCAGCACTCGGCCACGTCGGCCAGCGGGGTGCCGCAGCGGGCGTTGTCGGAGGTGGTCATGGGGCAGGGCTCCAGGCGTCGGTGCCGGCGCTCAGCGCAGGCCGACGGTCATGTGCAGGTTGTAGAAGACGCCGCGGCCGACCATCTCGCCCAGCAGCAGCACGACGGCATAGGAGGCGCCGGTGCCGACGGCCAGCGTCCGGCCATGCCACACCCCGCGCAGCCAGAGGCCGAGCACGGTGAACAGCAGCACGAAGCGCAGCCCCATGAGGGCGCCGTAGTCCGGCGTGAGCAGGGCGGCCTCGTGGATCGAGGAGTGGATCGCCGGCAGCGACGCGCTCTGGGCCAGGGTGACCAGCACCGCCGCGGCCACCGCCAGCGCGGCCAGCTTCACCGGCCCTTCGCGCAGCCAGCGCGGCTGCTCGATGCCGGCGGCGGAGAACAGCGTCGCAGCCACGATGCTGCCGCCGATCGTCGCCGTCAGCAGGAAGGCCGCGGGCGTGAGCGGCGTGTTCCAGGTCGGCACGGTGGGCATCAGGTAGAAGGCCGTCATGCTGGCGAGGAAGGCGAGGCATAGCACCAGGGTGAGCCACAGCAGGCCCTGGCGCAGGCCGGGGCTGCCGATGCCGCGCCGCTGGGCCCACCAGCCGGCGAAGCCGGCGGCGACGAAGGCGCTGCCGAACACGATCTCGTTGGACAGCGGCGCGCGCAGGAAGCGGAACGTCGCGTTGATGCCGCGCCAGGGCGAGCCCAGGTGCAGCGCCGACAAGGCGAAGCCCGCCGCCGCCAGCAGCCAGACCGCCAGCATGGCGCGCTGCAGGCGCGCGCGCCCCGCGTCATCGAGTCCGCCCAGCGTCAGGGCGGCGAAGCACCAGCAGAATGCGCCCACGGCCGTCTGGGCGAGCACGGTGAAGAGGATCAGCGGCCATTCATGCCATCCCATGATTCAAACCTCCGTCGGGTTGATGAGGGAACCGCTGCGGTCGCCGCTGGCGCGCGCATTCGGGTTCGGGTTGATGACGAGGCTCGGCTGGGTGAAGCGCACCGGCGGCAGCGGCGCCACCGAGCCGACGGTGCCGTACTTCGCCCGCAGCTCCTCGATCGGGCCGAAGTCCAGCGCCCGCAGCGGACAGGACTCCACGCACACCGGCCTGGCGCCGACGGCGACGCGCTCGGCGCAGCCGTCGCACTTGGTCATGCGGCCCTTGCGCTCGTCGTACTGCGGCGCGCCGTAGGGGCAGGCCATCTGGCAGGACTTGCAGCCGATGCACACGTCGCCGTTGACCGCAACGAGGCCGGTCTCCGGGCTCTTGTGCATGGCGCCGGTGGGGCACACCTTGGTGCAGGCCGGGTCCGCGCAGTGGTTGCACGAGATCGACAGGTAGTAGGCGAAGACGTCGTTGTTCCAGCTCTCGCCCGTGGCCTGCCAGCTGCCGCCGGCGTATTCGTACACGCGGCGGAAGTTCACGTCCGCGGGCAGGTCCTTGTAGTCCTTGCACGCGAGCTGGCAGGTCTTGCAGCCGGTGCACTTGGCGGAGTCGACGTAGAAGCCGTATTGCTTGGCCATGTTGTTCTTCCTCAGACCTTCTCGATCTGCACGAGGTTGGTGTGTTGGGGGTTGGCCTTGGCCAGCGCCGAGGGCCGCGCCGAGGTCAGCACGTTGACGCAGCCGCCGATGTCCTTGCCCTGCGCGTCGGGCTGGAACCAGGCGCCCTGCTCCATGGACGCCACGCCGGGCATGATGCGCGGCGTGACCCGGGCGGGCAGGCGCGTCTCGCCGCGCTTGCTGCGCACGCGCACCAGGTCGCCGTTGCGGATGCCGCGCGCCTCGGCGTCCTGCACGCTGATCCAGACGCAGTCCTGCAGCGCCCGGCGCAGCAGGTCGATGTTGTGGTAGGTGGAGTGCGTGCGGCCCTTCGGGTGGCGGCCGAACAGCTGCAGCGGGTAGGTCTTGCGCGTCTGCACGTCCTCCCAGCTCTCCCAGGTGGCCACGTGCTGCGGCAGCGGGGTGATCACGTCGCCGGCGGGCAGCTTCCAGCTGGCCGCGATCAGCGCCAGCGGCTCGGAGTAGATCTCGATCTTGCCGGAGGGCGTCTTGAGCGGATGCGCCGCCGGGTCGGCGCGGAAGGCGGCCAGGCCGATGCCCTTGCCCGCGGGCGCCCTGCGCTTGACCATGCCCATGGCGCGCGCAGTCGCCAGGTCGGGCGGCAGCTCGGGATCCTTCTCCTGCATCTTGCGGTAGGTCTCCTGCAGCCACTGCTCGAAGGTCTTGCCTTCGGTGTACTGCTGCTCGACGCCGAAGTGGCGCGCCAGCAGGGTGCAGATGTCCCAGGCCGACTTGCACTCGAACATCGGCGGCACGGCCGGCGACAGGAAGATCGGGCCGCCCATCTCGCCGACGGCGTAGCCGTTGCTGATGATGTCGGCGCCTTCGAAGTTGGTGATGTCGGGCAGCAGGACGTCGGCGTAGCGCGCGCTCGGCGTCATGTGGTTCTCGATCACCAGGATGAACTCGCACAGCTTCTCGTCGCGCAGGATCCTGTCGGTGGCGTGGACGTCCGAGTGCTGGTTGATGAGCGTGTTGCTGGAGTAGTTCCAGATGAACTTGATCGGCTGCTCGAGCCGCTCGGCGCCGAGGATGCCGTCGGCCAGCGCCGTCATCTCCTGGCCGCGCGTGACGCCGTCGGTCCAGAGGAAGCACGGGATCTTCACCTTGACCTTGTTGGGCACCTTCGGCAGCGCGGGCACCGGGTACTGGTAGGTGCCCGGCTCCTCGCCGATGTTGGTGCCCGGCAGGCCGATGTTGCCGGTGAGGATCGGCAGCATGCAGATGGCGCGCGAAGCCTGCTCGCCGTTGGCCTGGCGCTGCACGCTCCAGCCCTGCGCGATGAAGGCAGGCTTGGCCTGGCCGATTTCGCGCGCGAGCTTGACGATGCGGTGCGCCGGGATGCCGGTGATGGCGGCGGCCCACTGCGGCGTCTTGGCGACTCCGTCGGCACCGGTGCCGAGGATGTAGTCCTTGTAGGAGCCGTTGCGCGGCGCCGAGGCGGGCAGCGTCTTCTCGTCGTAGCCGACGCAGCAGGTGTCGAGGAAGGCCTGGTCCACCAGGTTCTCGGAGATCAGCACGTGCGCGATCGCGCTCACCAGCGCGGCGTCGGTGCCGGGGCGGATCGGGATCCACTCGTCCTCCTTGCCCAGCATGCTGTCGGAGTAGCGCGGGTCGATGAAGATGGTGCGCACGTTGTTGCGGCGCCGCCATTCGGCCAGCTGGTAGGTCTCCGAGCCGCCGCTCATGCGCGTCTCGGCCGGGTTGTAGCCGAAGAACACGCACAGCCTGGCGTTGCCGATCTCGCGCGTGTAGCTGCGCTCGCCGCCGTAGTCGTCGCCGTAGGTGAAGGGCAGTGCGCGCCGGATCTGGCCGGTGCTGTAGGTGTTGTAGAACTCCAGGTAGCCGCCGATCAGGCTGAGGAAGCGGTGGCAGGAGGCGCGGCCCTGCAGGTTGTAGCCGGTGCTGCCGGAGCCGTACTGGTAGTAGATGGCCTGGTTGCCGTACTTGGCGATGGTGGCCTTGAGCTGGTCGCCGACGATGCGGATCGCCTCGTCCCAGGAGATGCGCTCGAACTTGCCCTCGCCGCGCGGGCCGACCCGCTTCATCGGGTACTTGAGCCGGTCGGGGTTGTAGACGCGCCGGCGCGCCGAGCGCCCGCGCAGGCAGGCCCGCACCTGGTGCGAACCGAATTCGTCGGCGCCGGTGCCGTTGTTGTCCTCCGGCGAGATCCAGCGGATCGCGCCGTCCACCACGTGGCACTTGAGCGGGCAGCGGCTGCCGCAGTTGACGAGGCAGGCGTTCCACACCTGCGTCTCCTTGCCGGTGGCGAGGTCCACCGCGTGCGCGACGGGCGCCTTCAGGAAGGGCAGGCCGATGCCGCCGGCGATGGCGCCCAGTCCGCCCACGGCGGCGGCGGACTTCAGGAGCGTGCGGCGGGAGACCTGCAATGGCTTGGAATCAGTCATGGGAGCTTTCACGAGGAGCCTGGAAGCGGTGGGCATGCGAGCGGGCGCAGCACCGCGGCCGGCGCTTGGCCGGGCCGGCAGTGGAAGGGTCGCGGGGAAGGTGCGGGAGGAAGCCCGTGCTCTGCGGGCGGGAGGTACTGCGCTTGCATTTCTCATGCTTGTTGGGCACGAGGATGCGATCTAGGGAAAACCCTTGTCTTGATTCCCGTCAACCGGGGTCGGAGGGGCAGTGCATGCGTCGCGCTGCATGCACGCTTGCCGCGCCCGGCGCGCGGCAACTAACCCTTAACGCTTAGGAACGCCGGACTCTCAAGCGCGCGACTTGCGATACGGCTCGTCGAAGGGCACGAAGTCGTGCTCCGCCAGCGCGTCGTCCATCCAGGCCTTCACGCCGGGCAGCGCGCAGACGCGCTCCACGTAGGCGGCGGCCTGCGCCGGCACCGGCAGGCCGTAGCTGCGGAGGCGCATGCACACCGGCGCGTAGAAGGCGTCGGCGATGCCGAATTCGCCGAACAGCATCGGCCCCTTGTGCTGCGCGAGCAGCTCGCTCCAGATCTGCACGATGCGCTCGACGTCGGCGCGCACGCCCGCCTGTTCGGTCCACACCTTCTTGCCGACCTCCTGCAGCGCCGCCTCGATGTTCATGCCGCAATGGCTGCGCAACGCGCCGAAGCCGGAGTGCATCTCGGCGCACACGCTGCGCGCCCGGGCCCGTTGCTGCGCATCGCGCGGCCACAGGGCGCGATCGGGAAATTTCTCCGCCAGGTACTCCGCGATGGCCAGCGAATCCCAGACCGCGAAGCCGTCGTCCACCAGCACCGGGACGCGCCCGGACGGATTGACCTGGAGGACGGCCTGCTTGAACTCCGAGCCGGCCTCGAAGCCGTCGAAGCGCACCTTGCGCTCCTCGAAGGGCAGGCCGGCCTGCTTCATCAGCACCCAGGGGCGCATCGACCAGGACGAGTAGTTCTTGTTGCCGATGTAGAGGGTCAGCATCGCGGTTTCCTTTGGGCTTGTCGCGCGATGCTAGCCGCACTGGCGGCGCCATTGATGCAAAACCCCATGGCGATTGATGCGGTGCCGGTTAGCATGGGCCATGACGCTCCAGGACCTGACTTTCGCCCCCGTGCACCAGCTGGTGCGCGGCCTGCAGCAGCGGCGTGTCTCGCCGGTGGACCTCGTCGAGGCCTTCCTCGATCGCATCGAGGCGCTCGAGCCCCGGCTGCACGCTTATACGGAAGTGTTCGCGCAGGAGGCGCGGCTCGCCGCCGAGGCCGCCGATGCGGCCATCCGCGCCGGCCACGCGGTCGGCCCGCTGCACGGCATCCCGATCGCGCTGAAGGACCTGATCGAGCTGGAAGGCAAGGTGGTCACCGGCGGCTGCGAGGCCTGGAAGGAACGCGTGGCCACCCGCACCGCCACGCTGGCGCGCAAGCTGATCGCGCAGGGCATGATCGTGCTGGGCAAGACGCACACGGTGGAATTCGCGATGGGCGGCTGGGGCACCAACACGCGCCGCGGCACGCCCTGGAATCCCTGGGACGCGCAGCGCGCCCGCACGCCGGGCGGCTCCAGCAGCGGCTCGGGCGTCGCCGTCGCGGCGGGGCTGGCGCCCTGGGCGGTCGGCACCGATACCGGCGGCTCGGTGCGGCTGCCCTCGTCGTGGTGCGGCATCACCGGCCTGAAGACCACCATCGGCCGCGTCAGCACCTATGGCGTGCTGCCCCTGAGCCCCACGCTCGACACGCCCGGCCCGATGGCGCGCTCGGTGGAAGACGCCGCCTGGCTGTACGCGGCGATGCAGGGGCCCGACCCGCGCGATGCGCTCACCCGCGGGCTGCCGTACGCCGACCCGCTGCCGACGCTCAAGCGCGGCGTGCGCGGCCTGCGCCTGGCGCGCATGCCGGAAGGCGAGCGCCAGTACGCGTCGGCCGAGGTGCTGCAGGCCTACGACCGCTCGCTGGCCGAACTGGAGCAGCTGGGCGCCGAGATCGTGCCCGTGCAGCTGCCCTTCGCCTTCGCCGACGTGGCCGCGTACAACCTGCGCATCATGGCGGCCGAGAGCTACACGCTGTACCGCGAACTGGTCGACGACGAGGCCGCGCCGCTGGACCCGCACGTGCGCCCCCGCATCGCGGCCGGCCGCAACGTGAGCGCCCGCGAGTACATCGAGGCGCTGCGCATGCGCGACACGATGAAGCAGCAGTTCGCCGCCGCGATGGAGGGCCTCGACGCCCTGCTGACGCCGACCACGATGACCACGGCCGTGCCGCTGGAGGAAGTCGACCAGGCCAAGGCGCCGGCGCACTTCACGCGCTTCGGCAACTACCTGGACCTCACGGCGCTGGCGCTGCCCAATGGCAGCGACGCGCGCGGGCTGCCGACTTCGCTGCAGGTGGTTTGCCGCGGCAACGACGAAGCGCTGGCCCTGCGCATCGGCTGGGCGCTGCAGCAGGCGACCGACTGGCACCTGCGCCGGCCGCCGCTGGCGGCCTGAGGGCGGGGGAGGCGAGCGAGCGCGTTGCGGTCATCGCATGGGCATCTCGCCGCGGCGCGCGGTCACCGCCAGCCTACGCCCGCCCGGCGCAATTCAAGGCAAGTCGCCGTTCGGCCCCGGCCCGCCCGGCGTAATTCAAGGCAGGTCGCCGTTCGGCTCGGGCTGTGCCAGATCGCGCGGCCCGATGCTGCCCAGGTGCGCCTTCAGCGACTGCGGCAGCCCGGAGAGCAGGGCCGCATAGAAGGTGGTGTTGGAGACCACCTTCTTCACGTAGTCGCGCGTTTCTCGGAAGGGCACCGTCTCGGCCCAGGCCGCGCCTTCCAGCAGCGGGCCGTTGCGCCAGTTGCGCGGCCGGCTCGGGCCGGCGTTGTAGGCCGCCGCGGCCATGGGCATGGAGCCGCCGAAGTCGTCCAGCACCAGCTTCAGGTAGCCGGTGCCGATCGCGATGTTGGTGTCGCGGTCGTGCAGCTGGTCGGGGTGGAAGCCGGACAGGCCCAGCTTCTTGGCCGTCCAGCGGGCGGTGGACGGCATCACCTGCATCAGGCCCGAGGCGCCGACGCCGGAACGCGCGTTGGTGACGAAGCGGCTTTCCTGCCGGATCAGGCCGTAGACGTAGGCCGGATCGAGCGCGATGTCCTTGCTGCGCTTGACCACCGCATCCCGGAAGGGCGTGGGATAGCGCTGCTCGGCATCGAACTCGCCCTTGGTGCGCTCGCTGGTGTTGATGCAGCGGTCCCACACCTCGCGGTCGCAGGCGTATTGCGCCGCGGCCAGCAGCTCGCGGTCTCCCAGGCCGCCGGGGGTGTGCAGGTTGGTGGTGTAGTTCCACTCGCGCGTGCCCTCCGAGCGCAGGCCGATGGAGATCGCGTACAGCGCGCGGTTCAGGGCGGGATCCTGGCGGGCGGCCTTCTTCTCATCGTCGGTCAGCGGCGCGGGCCGGGCGGGCACGGTGACCTTCTGCCCCAGTTCCTCCAGCGCGAGCTGCTCGTAGAAGCCCTTGGGCGAGGCGATGCCTTCCAGCAGCTTGCGTGCCTCGGCCCGCTGGCTTTCGCCCTTCTGCGTGGCCAGCAGCGCGCGGGCGCGCCAGTAGGTCCACGCCGGGTCGGCCTGCGCCGGCTCCGACATGGCGTTCACCGCTTCCAGGATGTTCTTCCAGGCGATGCCCTTGGGGGCGCGCAGGGCCGCGCGCACCTTCCACTGCAGCAGCTCGTCGCTGAGGTACTTGTCGTGCTGGACGCGCGAGTAGTAGGCGTCGGCGTTCGGATCGAGCCGGACGGCGGCCTGGTGGCCGATCACGGCCCAGATCCAGTCGCGCTCCTCCGGGTTCATCTGCGGGCCCCATTTGTTTTCGAGCTGCGCGGCGGCGTGCTCGACGTCGGAGGTGGCCAGCTTGATCAGGGCCAGGCCCACCAGCTCGCGCCGGGCGCGCGAGACGGCGGTGACCTTGCTCAGGAGGAACTTGGAGGGGGCCGCGTTCAGCTCGTTCATCAGCTTCAGGGCCTGCGGGGTGGCGGCGATCTCCACCGCGGCGGCGACGGCGCGCGGGCGGTTCGCCTCCATGGCCCGGCGGGCCTTGCGCCAGGCATCGGCCTTGGTCAGCTCGCGCCCGCCGTGGCCCGTCTCGACCAGGTGGGCGGCGGCGGTGGTGCAGCCGTCGTCGGCGTCGCGCTGGGCGAGCCACAGCTTGCGCACCTCCTCCGCCACGGCCGGCGGCGTCTCGGCGCCCTCGCGCAGGCTTTGCGCGAGCAGCGCGTAGCAGCGCACCTCGCGGTCGTCGCGCATGCGGAATTTCGGGTACTCCTGCGCGAACAGCTCCCACTCGCGGCGCTCGCCGAGCAGCTGCAGCCAGTCGTTGCGCAGGCGGTCTTCCTGGTAGGTGCCGGCGATGCGGGCCAGGGCCTGCTGCACCTCCGCCGGATTGGCAGTGTCGAGACGGTTGCGCAGCTCCCAGTACACCGCCCAGGGCTCCAGCACGTGGCCCTGGGCCTGCGGCAGCAACTGCGCCAGCTTCGCCTTGTTGCCCTGGCGGAAAGCCTGCTGCATCTCCAGCAGGACATCGTCCCGGGCCTGGTTCTGGGGCTGCGCCTGGACGCAGCCGGCGAGGACGACGGCCAGGGATGCCAGAATCGTTCTCAACTTCATCGGGGAATTATGGACAGGTCGGAACAAAAGAGGTCTCTGCGACAGCGGCTGATCGAGCAACGCCTGAACATGCCGGACCGCCTACACCGCGCGGAACTTCTCCAGCGCGTGATGCGGATCTGGCTGGTGGGCCGGCCCGACATCATCATCGGCGCCTACTGGCCGATCAAGGGCGAGTTCGACCCCCTGCCGGCGCTGCACCGGTGGAAGGAAGACGGCGAACTGCTGGAGGAACCGCAGATGCGCCGCATCGGGCTTCCCGTCATGGACAAAGCCACTAGGACCCTGAAGTTCCACGCATGGTTCCCCGGTTGCCCGATGGAAGAAGATGCGTTCGGCATCCCGAAACCCAAGGACACGGAAGTGGTACAGCCCACGCTGCTGTTCGTGCCGTGCGTCGGCTACGGCGTGGGCGGCTACCGGCTGGGCTACGGCGGCGGCTTCTACGACCGCACCCTGGCTCAGCTGCAGCCGCGGCCCTTCACCGCGGGCCTGGGCTTCGCGGCCGGCTTCCTGCCGGACCTGGAGCCCGAAGCCCACGATGTCGCGCTGGACGCCATGCTCAACGAGCTGGGGGCGGTCTGGCCGATTTCACTGGGTGACGAGGACTGAGAAGCCGACTTCCGGACGCAGAGGGCGCAAAGGGTACGCAGAGGACGCAAAAGAAACCGTCCAAGGCTTTCCGTGTCTCTTTTGCGTCCTCTGCGTATCTTTCGCGTCCTCTGCGTCCGGAAGTTCGGTATTCAATCCAGCTGGTCCACCGTATCCGGATCCGGCACCTCGCCGATCGTCTGGCGGGTGATGCGGCTCTGGACCAGCAGCCAGTCGCAGAAGGCCTTGATTTCCGGCCGCTGGGCGCTGCGCGGGCCCACGAGCAGCCAGTAGGCCATGGGCGACTCCAGCCGCAGCTTGGGCAGCGGCTCCACCAGGTCGCCGTTGGCCAGGCTCTCGGCCACCAGCGGCAGGCGCGCCAGCACCACGCCCTGGCCGGTGAGCGCCGCCTGCACCATCTGGTAGGCGTAGTTGAAATAGAGCCAGCGCTGCGGCTGCAGCTTCTGCAGCCCGTGCTCGTCGAACCAGCGCCGCCACGTCAGCCACTGCAGGTGGCTGTGGTGGGCGTCGCCGGCCTCGATCAGCGCGAACTGCGCCACGTCCACCGGCTTCTGCAGCGCCGGCCCCGTCTTCAGCAGCCAGGGGCTCACCACCGGCGTGAGCTGCTCGCCGAACAGGCGGATCGCCTGCGGCGGCATGCTCGTCTTGGGGCCGTAGCGCAGGGCGAGGTCGATGTCGGCCAGCTCCAGGTCGACCCTGGAGTCGCTGGCGTCGATGCGGATGTCCATCCCCGGATGGTCCTTCTGGAACTGTTCCAGCCGCGGGATCAGCCACATCGAGGCGAACGAGGCGAAGGTGGTGATCGACACGGCGCGCCGGCCGGCGCTCTGGCGGATCTGCCGCACCGCGCCGTCGATGCGCGGCAGCGACTGCGACACCGCCATCAGCAGCTGGCTGCCCGCGCTGGTGAGCTCCACCGCCCGCGTGTGGCGCAGGAACAGGCTCACCCCCACCTCCTCTTCCAGCGCCTGGATCTGGCGGCTGACGGCCGACTGGGTGAGCGCCATCTCCTCGGCGGCGGCGCGGAAATTCAGGTGCCGCGCCACGGCCTCGAAGGCGCGCAGGTGGCCGGCCGAAATGGGGCGGGTGCGCAGGTGGGTCTGCGAATGCTGCATGGGTGATTGATGCGAAGTGGGAATCAAAAGCGTAGCCGGATTTCATTGGACCGCCAAGCGGGCGTGCAGGATCATTCCATTCCGAAAAGCCATCGCCGCCTGCACGCGGCGACCACCGGAGCCGACCATGAACGACCGCGCCGCCAGCCCGCTCTCCGCCGCCCCCGCCCGGCCCCTGCCGGGCACCTGGAAGCTCGCCCACGGCCGCGCGATCACGCTGCGGCCGGCCACCGACGGCATCCTGCGCGTTGCCCACGGCCGCCTCTGGGCCACCAAGGACGGCCCGCACGGCGGCACGCCCGCCGATGCCGGCGACCACATCCTGGAAGTCGGCCGTTCCATGTACGTGCGCGCCGGCGAGCGGGTGGTGGTCGAGTCCTGGCTGCCCGCCGGGGCTTCGCACTTCGCCTGGGATCCGGTGTTCCAGGCCGCTTGCGCCGCCGCGCCCCGGCGCCGCGTCAACTTCTCGGCCGTGCGGCAGCCGCTGGCGGACCTGCGCCTCGCCTCGGCGATGCTGCTGCGGGCCCTGGGCGGCCTCGGCGCCGGCCTGGTGCAAGTCGCCTGGCAGGCCCTGCGCGGCCGCGGCCGCGGCCGGCAAGGCCTGCCGCGGCGCGGCGCTGCGGCCTGAGCGGCGCCGCACGGGCGGCGCTGCGCCCCCGCGCGCGGCCGCAGATGCCTATCATCGCGGGCAATGCCCGACGCGCTGTCGCCCGAAGCCGCATCGCCGCCGCGCCTCGTCGTGATGGGCGTGGCCGGCTGCGGCAAGTCGGTGGTCGGCGCGCAGCTGGCCGAACGCCTGGCGCTGCCGCTGGTGGAAGGCGACGACTTCCATCCCGCGAGCGACATCGAGAAGATGCGCGCCGGCCAGCGCCTCACCGCCGACGACCGTGCGGCCTGGCTGCGCCGGCTGGCGCAGCAGCTGCAGGCGCAGCCGCGCGGCGCGGTGCTCACCTGCTCGGCCCTGCGCCGCGCCGACCGCGAGCTGCTGCGCGCCGGCGCGCCGCGGCTGCACTTCCTGCACCTCGCGCTCACGCCGCACCAGGCGCTGGAGCGCGTCGCCGCGCGCACCGACCACTTCTATCCGCCCAGCCTCGTGGCCGGCGACTTCGAGGCGCTGGAAGATCCGGCGCGGGAGCCGCAGGTGCACGTGCTCGATGCCACGCTGCACGTGGAGCGCATCGTGGAGGCCGCGCTGCGCTGGCTGGAAACCGGGGTGCTGCCTAGAATCGTCGTTTGAGTCCGCACGGCGGCCCGAAGGGCTCGACAACGCCTTGCATAGCACGGAGGTTTTCCCGATGACCAAGGCATTCGCGAGCCAGGCCGACCTGGCCGACAAGAAGATCACCTTCGAGCAGCTGTCGCCGCACTGCTGGGCGTACACCGCCGAGGGCGACCCGAATTCGGGCGTGATCATCGGCGAGCAGTTCGTGCTGGTCAGCGACGCCACCGCCACGCCGGCCATGGCGCGCGACCTGATCGCGCGCATCCGCACGGTGAGCGACAAGCCGATCAAGTACGTGCTGCTGACGCACTACCACGCGGTGCGGGTGCTGGGCGCGAGCGCCTATTTCGCCGAAGGCGCGACCGAGGTCATCGCCAGCCAGGGCACCTGGGAGCTGATCGTCGAGCGCGGCAAGGAGGACATGCAGTCCGAGATGGACCGCTTCCCGCGCCTGTTCCGCAACGCCGAATCGGTGCCGGGCCTCACCTGGCCCACTATGGTGATCGGCGGCGGCGATCCCACCCGCGGCGAGCCGCCCGGCCGGCTCACCGTGGACCTGGGCGGCGTGAAGGTGCAGATCTGGTCGCCCGGCTGGGGCCACACGCGCGGCGACACCATCGCCTGGGTCGAATCCGAGAAGGTGCTGTTCTCCGGCGACCTGGTCGAGTACAACGCGGGTGTCTACACCGGCGACGCGCACCTGCAGGAGTGGCCGGCCACGCTGGAGGCGCTGCGCGCGCTCGGCGCGCAGGCGCTGGTGCCGGGCCGCGGCGAGGCGCTGACGGGCGCCGAAGGCGTGAACCGCGGGCTCGATTACACGAAGCGCTGGGTCGAGACGCTCTATCGCTGCGCCAAGGAGGCGGCCGCCGCCGACATGGACCTGAAGGCCGCGATGGCGCACACGCGCCAGGCGATGGACCCGGTGTTCGGGCAGGTGTTCATCTACGAGCATTGCCTGCCCTTCGACGTGAGCCGGGCCTACGACGAGGCGCGCGGGGTGAAGAACCCGCGGGTGTGGACGGCCGAGCGCGACAAGGAGATGTGGGCGGCGTTGCAGGGGTGAGGCGCACGTAGGCCCGCGACTACACCCCGCCGCCGCGGCCACCGACATTCGCGCAGCGGGTGCCTTCCTAAGCTGGACAGCCGCATCCACCCCGGCATCCACGAGGAGCACCCGCCATGGCCAACGAAAAGTCCACGCAGCGCCCCCTGCAGCAGCAACCCCGGCGCGACAGCGATCCGCAGCAGCAGCGCGCCGGCGACACCGAATTCCAGTCCCACAGCCAGGCCCAGGACCAGGGCAGCCAGGTCGAAGGCGAGGGCAGCTACAGCGCCAGCCGCGACTACCAGAAGAACATCAAGGAATACCTGGACCAGGCCGACGTGCAGGCCGATGCCGAAAAGGCCAAGCCGCGCTCGGAATCGGAAGCGCGCGACCTGGAGCAGGCCGAGCGCGAAGGCAAGTCGCACTCGAAGGGCGAGCACTGATAGTGGCGCCTCGCGGGGCGTAGCCCCGCAAGGGGCTTCCGCGAGCAAGGGCGAGCACTGATAGTGGCGCGGCCCCGCAAGGGCCTCAGCGCCCGCCTTCCCTGAAGCCCCGCCGCGCGGCCAGCAAGGCCGCCAGCGCGAACAGCGCCAGCAGCGCCGCCAGTCCCGGCGCACCGCCGCCTTCCAGGGCCGAGCCGCTGGCCACCGGCCCCAGCGTGCCGCCCCAGGTGTAGCCCGTGATCATGGCGGCCGCGCCGCCCGCCGTGGCGCGGCCGGCGAAGGCGTGCGCCACCTGCACCATCGTCAGCGTATAGAGCGCGCCGCCGACTCCGCCCCACAGCAATCCGCAAGCCCACAGCAGCCAGGGCGCGCGGCCCGCGAAACCCAGCGCGAGGCTCGCCACCACCAGCACCAGCGCCGCGCCCGTGAACACCCGCCGCAGCGCGTACCGGTCGGCGGCCCAGCCGGCGGGATACTGGAACAGGAAGCTGCCGAAGCCGATCGCCCCGGCTACCGTGGTGGCGCTGCGCAGGCTCAAGCCCTCGGCCGACGCGTGCGCGGCGCCCACCGCGCCGAGCCCGGCCTCGAACACGCCGCCGCAGAAGGCCAGCAGCGCCAGCCACGGCACGCTGCGCAAGGCGTGCAGGGTGCCGGTGTGCGGGCGCGCGGCCGCGTGCGGCTCGTGGGCCGGCGCCGTCAGCGCCAGCGCCAGGCAGCCGGCCACCATCGCGATCGCCAGCCACAGCACGGCGGCCGCCTGCAGGCGCAGCAGGCCGGGCAGGAACGGGCCGATCGCCAGGGCCGCTCCGAGCGCCGTCTGGTAC
>Ga0255338_1004600_pt1 | contig 13966 bp, 10 predicted proteins | sample MeOH1_35cm_T4_19_FD_203715 | JGI IMG/M metagenome (GOLD analysis project Ga0255338, IMG submission 203715) | Sandy soil microbial communities from University of British Columbia, Vancouver, Canada - MeOH1_35cm_T4_195 | ecosystem: Engineered > Artificial ecosystem > Sand microcosm > Unclassified ...
TACAAACAGGCCGGTTATCAGGTCGCTTGCTATACCTCTCCGCATTTGCTGCGTTACAACGAGAGAGTGCGTGTTAATGGCGCCGAGGTCAGTGATAAAGACCTTTGTGCCGCATTTTCTGCAATTGAGCAAGCCAGGCTAGGCCTTGATCATAATGGTGATGAAGTTGCGCTGACTTATTTCGAAGTAGGTACGCTTGCTGCAGTATGGCATTTTAGTCAGGTAGAAATTGATATAGCAGTGCTGGAAATTGGCCTGGGCGGACGTTTGGATGCAGTCAACGCATTCGAGCCTGATTGTGCCATTGTTACTAGCGTAGATATCGATCATCAGGAGTTTCTTGGCGATACGCGCGAGAGTATCGGCGCTGAAAAAGCAGGCGTTTATCGACATGCAGTTGCGGCTATCTGCGGCGATTTAAATCCACCGGCGAGCCTGATTGCTTATGCACATAAAGTCGGAGCGGATTTCAAGCGCATTCAGCATGAGTTTGATTGCGAGATGACAGTCTCAGGCTGGAATTATCTGGTGAATCAACAAGTCAGGTATCGCCTGCCTTTGCCAGCACTGGAAGGCGATTATCAACTCATGAATGCCTCATGTGCGATTGCTGCCGTAGAATCCTTACAGTCGGCTTTGCCGGTGAATAGCCAGGCAATAGCAAAAGCGATGACAGAAGTGAAGCTTGCCGGTCGTTTTCATACGGTTTCAAAATCACCCTGGCTGATCCTGGATGTGGCGCATAATCCACATGCAGCACAAGCATTGGCAAAAAATTTACATGCACACAAAGTGCAATCTCAAAATAAAGCTGGCGCAAAACCCGGCAAAACAATTGCTGTATTTGCAATGCTGGCTGATAAAGATATCAAAGGCGTTATAAATGCTGTAAAAGATGAGATTGATTTTTGGTACATAGCTGGTATTGATCATATTCGCAGTACGCCTGTAGATGCTTTGGTTAAAGTGGTGCTCGATACTGTGCCACAGGCTAAAATCAAGAAGTTCGATTCAGCAGCCAATGCCTGCAAGCAGGCTTGCATTGATACAGAAGTCTGTATTGATAGAAACGAAAATGATAAAATAATCGTGTTTGGTTCTTTCTTTACCGTTTCAAGTGTAATGCAGTACCTTAACGATGATACAGATACCCATTTTTGAAGGACGTAGTAATGCCACCTGATTTACCTAATGAGCAGGAGCTGATACTAAAAAAAAGGGCGCGTCGACGTCTGGTAGGCGCAGTAGCACTTGTGTTGCTCATGATAGTTATTCTGCCGCAGGTACTGCAGGATCGTGCGCTTCTGGCACAGCAAGAGCCTATCAAAATTACCATGCCAGTGATTGCCAGCCCGGCCACTCAGCAGGCTGTGTCACAGGAACCCATAGTTGTCGAGCCTCAAAGCTCAGCTGAATATATTGCTGAGGATAAAGTCCCGGATTTCAAAGAGCCTGTGTCAGAGCCTGTAGCCGCTAAAAAAATCGAGAGCAAACCTGCTAAAGAAGCTGATAATAAAAGTCAAATGAATGCAGCAATAGTGCCTCAGGCTGAGAAGAAAGTTGCAGTGAAAACTGAAGCTAGCAAAGTTGAGACACAAGCACCTGCTAAAACTCAGGAATCATTTGCAGTACAGGTGGGCGTTTATTCTGATGTTGATAATGTTAAGCGGTTGCAGGAGCAGTTAAAGCAGGCTGGCTTCACTACGCGTACTGAAAAAATCAAAACACCCAAAGGCGATAGTCTGCGTCTCAAGGCCGGCAACTTCAATTCCCGCGAGGATGCTGTGGCTGCATTAACCAAGATTAAAGCAATAGGGTTGTCTGGTATTGTTATTGGGAATGAGTAAAACCTTGATGAACAGGGTTTCAGGTATTTGTTATGGCCGGACTGGCCAATCGCGATTGAGATAAGAAACAATGACGGCTTTTGATTATGCAGTACTTGCAATCTTAGGATTATCAGTCATATTCAGCGTGATGCGCGGTATGGTTAAGGAAGTGTTATCTATCCTTGGCTGGTTTGCCGCATTTTATGTAGGCAGGACTTATACCGGCCAGTTGCTGCCTTTGATGCCGGCAGATATTCCAACAGAGCAACTGCGTATACTGGCTGCTTTTCTGGTATTGTTTTTAGCAACACTTTTACTATCAACTTTACTTGCAATAGCGATTTCCGCCGTGTTTAAAAAAATCGGCCTGGGATGGTTTGACCGCTTATTAGGTGCTTTCTTCGGAGTGTTCAGAGGCCTGTTGATAATTTGCATTCTGGTGTTTCTCGCAGGGCTCACCGAACTGCCAAAAGATACAAGATGGAAAAACGCGATGTTCAGTTCACCCATTGAGGCGCTGGTCATCAGTATGTTGCCTTGGTTACCTGAAGGTATAGCCAAGCATGTTAAATACGACTAAAGAATTTACTATTTTAAATACGCAATTTATAAGTTAAGGTTCAATACATGTGTGGAATTATAGGCATCGTTGGTAAAAATCCAGTCAATCAGTTGCTTTATGATGGTTTGCTGGTGCTGCAGCACAGGGGGCAAGATGCAGCAGGCATCGTAACCTGTGATGGCAATACGTTTTTTATGCATAAAAACAATGGCTTGGTTAAGGATGTGTTTCAAACCCGCCACATGCGTAACTTGACAGGTAATGCCGGTATTGCACATGTGCGTTACCCGACCGCCGGTTCTTCAAATGCTGCCGAGGCGCAACCTTTCTACGTTAATTCACCGTTTGGTATTGTGCTGGGACATAACGGCAACCTGACTAATTCAGAACAATTAAAGTCTGAAATGTTCCGTCAGGATTTACGTCATATCAATACAAATTCAGATTCAGAAGTCTTGCTTAACGTGCTGGCGCATGAGATCGAAAAGACCTCACGTAACGCTGTACTCAACACGGACATGGTGTTTGATGCAGTTGCCGCTGTGCACAAGCGCTGCAAGGGGGCTTATGGCGTAGTGGCGATGATTGCCAATTTTGGCTTGCTTGCGTTCCGTGACCCTAACGGTATACGCCCGTTAGTGATTGGTAAAAGTGAGACCGATAAAGGCACAGAATACATCGTGGCATCTGAGAGTGTGGCGCTTGATGTATTAGGCTTCAAGATTGTGCGTGACGTGGAGCCGGGCGAGGCTGTATTCATTGATATGGAAGGAAACTTCTATTCTCGCCAATGTGCTGAAGATGCAAAACTGAATCCATGTATTTTTGAATACGTTTATCTGGCACGTCCGGACTCTGTCATTGATGGCGTGTCTGTGTATCAAACCCGTCTGGATATGGGTAAGAGCCTCGCTGATAAAATCAAGCGTGAATGGGCTGATAAACATATCGATGTGGTAATACCGATTCCAGACACAAGCCGCCCGAGCGCGTTGCAAGTTGGCTTGGCGTTAGGTTTGGATTATCGCGAAGGCTTTATCAAAAACCGTTATATTGGCCGTACCTTTATCATGCCAGGCCAGGCATTAAGAAAGAAATCCGTACGCCAAAAATTAAATCCTATCGGTATTGAATTTAAAGGCAAAAATGTATTGCTGGTAGATGACTCTATCGTGCGTGGCACCACTTCGCAGCAAATTGTGCAGATGGCGCGTGATGCCGGTGCCAATAAGGTTTATTTCGCTTCTGCAGCACCTCCGGTACGCTTTCCAAATGTGTATGGCATTGATATGCCTAGCCGCGATGAGCTGCTGGCAACAGGCCGCAGCGATGAAGAAATCTGCAAGGAAATTGGCGCCGATGCGCTTATCTATCAGGATCTGGATGCTTTGATTGCTGACGTTAAATTCAGAAATCCAAATATCAAGGATTTTGACTGTTCATGCTTCGACGGTAAATATGTAACCGGTGACATTACTGAAGCCTATCTGGCGAAAATAGAGTCAGCACGTGCCGATAGTAAAAAAGGTCAAAAACCGGCCAATTCTATTACGCAGCTAGATTTGAACCTGATCAATACTAATGATCTGCAAGTGGAAGAGAGCGCTTAAACTATTATCAATATTTACCCCGCTAACACTTGACTGTGCTTTGACGGAGTACTAACATGAAGTTGCGCTGATTTGAGTTTGCCAACATTAACCAAGGCCACACTCAGCTTGCGGGCGCATTATAAATACAGCTAAAGCGAGTAAAAAAAGACCCGTTTTAGCTTACGCTATTACGGGTTTTTTATTATTAAGACACTTTGAGAACAATAATATGAGCAAAATACAATACCATCCTGAGACATTAAGCGTGCGTGCCGGCAGTGAAATGACGGAGTTTGGCGAGAACTCCGAAGCGCTTTTTATGAACTCCAGCTTCAGATTCGTGAGCGCTGCGCAGGCGGCTGCACGTTTTGGCGGCACCGAGCCGGGTAATATTTACTCCCGCTTTACCAACCCGACTGTCACCATGTTTCAGAACAAACTGGCAGCGCTTGAAGGAGCGGAGCAGTGTGTAGCCACCTCTAGCGGCATGTCTGCCATTTTGGCCTGCGTCATGGGTTTGTGCTCAGCCGGAGACCATGTGGTAGCTTCACGCAGTATTTTTGGCACCAGTGTGCAGTTGTTCAGCAATATACTCAAACGCTGGGGGCTGAATGTAACCTTTGTTTCATTGACGGATCCAAGCGAGTGGCAGGCTGCGGTTACAGAAAAAACCAAATTGTTTTTTGTGGAAACACCTTCCAACCCGATGACGGAAGTTTGTGATATCAGAGTGTTGGCGGATATTGCACATGCGGCAGGCGCGCATCTGGTAGTTGATAATTGCTTCTGCACGCCTGCAATCCAGCGACCTTTGGCGCTGGGGGCTGATATCGTCATCCACTCTGCGACCAAGTATATTGATGGTCAAGGCCGCTGTCTGGGCGGTGCGGTATTAGGTTCTAAAGCTTTAATGGAGCCTGTTTATGGCTTTCTGCGTACTGCCGGCGTCACCATGAGTGCATTTAATGCCTGGGTGTTTTTAAAAGGCCTTGAAACGCTGCATGTGCGTATGGAAGCACACGCTAAAAATGCACTTGCATTGGCAACTTGGCTGGAAGCCCAGCCGCAGGTGGCGCGTGTGCATTACCCAGGCTTGGCGTCGCATCCGCAGCATGCACTGGCAATGCGTCAGCAAAGCAGTGGCGGCGGCATTGTTACTTTTGAGGTGAAAGCTAAGGCAGGACAAATGGCGCAGGAGGCAGCATGGGCATTGATTGATGCGACGCAATTAATTTCAATCACAGCCAATCTGGGCGACGCAAAAAGTACGATTACGCATCCGGCAACTACCACACATAGCCGCGTAACAGCTGAAGCGCGCGCAATTGCGGGTATTACCGATGGTCTGGTCAGAATTGCAGTCGGTTTGGAGCATATTGAAGATTTGAAAGCTGATTTGGCACTGCTGACTAAATAGACAGGTTAACGGGTGTTTAAGCCCGTAGTGCATATGTTTATTTGCTGCTTATTTGTGATGCATTACATTAAAAAATCAGGGTAACTTTACCCTGATTTTTTTACGCCATAAACAATGCTAAAAGTATGGTCGAAACCGTTAATTTGCGCGCTAATCATGCTAAAATTTGCACCATATAAAAACTATTAAAAGTCAGTCGAAATATGGATCAATTCGCTAAAGAAACCCTACCGATTAGTTTAGAAGATGAAATGCGTCGGTCTTACCTTGATTATGCGATGAGCGTGATTGTAGGCCGTGCATTACCCGATGTGCGCGACGGTTTAAAACCGGTACATCGCCGCGTTTTATTTGCGATGCATGAGTTATCTAACGATTACAACAAACCTTACAAAAAGTCTGCCCGTATTGTCGGCGACGTGATCGGTAAATACCATCCGCATGGCGATACCGCTGTTTACGACACTATTGTACGTATGGCGCAGGATTTCTCACTACGCTATATGCTGGTGGATGGTCAGGGTAACTTCGGTTCTGTAGATGGTGATAATGCTGCGGCGATGCGTTATACCGAAATCCGTATGGCGAAAATTGCACATGAACTGTTAGCAGATATCGATAAAGAAACGGTTGATTTTGGCCCTAACTATGATGGTTCTGAACATGAGCCACTCATCATGCCGGCACGTATTCCTAACCTGCTGATTAACGGTAGCTCGGGTATTGCGGTAGGTATGGCGACCAATATACCTCCACATAACATCAATGAAGTGCTGGATGCCTGTTTTGCCTTGCTGAAAAATCCGGAAACAACCGTTGATGAGCTGATTGAACTGGTGCCGGCGCCTGACTTCCCAACCGCTGGTATCATTTACGGTACTGTAGGTGTCAAAGAAGGCTACCGCACTGGTCGTGGCCGTGTGGTAATGCGTGGTCGCACCCACTTTGAAGATATGGATAAAGCAGGCGGTCGTCAGTCTATTATTATTGACGAGCTGCCATATCAGGTGAACAAGAAAACGCTGATTGAGAAAATCGCCGAGCTTGTTAACGATAAAAAAATCGAAGGTATTTCTGATCTGCGCGATGAATCTGATAAATCAGGTATGCGCGTAGTAATCGAGCTTAAGCGCGGTGAAGTGCCGGAAGTCGTGCTGAATAACCTCTATAAACAAACCCAGCTGCAAGATACGTTCGGTATGAACATGGTCGCCTTGCTTGATGGCCAGCCGCGTTTGCTTAACCTTAAACAGATGCTTGAAGCATTCCTGCGTCATCGCCGTGAAGTCGTCACACGCCGTACAGTGTTTGAGTTGCGTAAAGCACGTGAGCGTGGACATGTGCTGGAAGGTTTGGCTGTGGCGCTGGCAAACGTCGATGAGATGATTGCTATTATCAAAGCCGCACCAACGCCGCCGGAAGCTAAAAAAGACTTGATGGCCAAGGCCTGGAATTCACCAGTGGTTGAAGAGATGCTGCGACGTGCCGCGATGGAAGCTGCGCGCCCGGATGGCCTGAGTGTTGACTTCGGTTTAACGCCTAAGGGCTATAAACTGAGTGATGTGCAGGCGCAGGAAATTCTGCAAATGCGCTTGCAACGCCTGACAGGTCTTGAGCAGGATAAGATTGTTAATGAGTACAAAGAAGTGATGGATGTGATTGCTGATTTGCTGGATATTTTAGCCAATGCCTCACGTGTTACTACCATTATCAGTGATGAGCTGACTGAAATCAGAAGGCAGTTTGGCGATAAACGCCGCAGTGAAATCGTGGCCAATGCACAGGATCTATCGCTTGAAGACCTGATTACACCGCAAGACGTGGTGGTGACCTTGTCACATACCGGTTATATCAAATCACAGCCGCTGGATGAATACCGTTCGCAAAGACGCGGTGGCCGTGGAAAGCAGGCGGCAGCCACTAAAGAAGACGACTTTATCGACAAGATGTTCGTGGCTAATACCCATGATTACATCCTGTGCTTCTCTAGCCGCGGCCGTGTGTACTGGCTCAAAGTTTACGAAGTACCGCAAGGCAGTCGCACCAGTCGCGGCAAGCCTATCATTAACCTGTTCCCGTTAGAAGAAGGTGAGAAAATCAACGCAATTCTTTCTGTGAAAGAGTTCGATGAGAATCGCTTTATCTTTATGGCGACTTCATTAGGCACTGTTAAGAAAACTGCGCTTACTGAGTTTGCCAACCCGCGTAAATCAGGCATTATCGCGATTAACCTGGATGAAGGTGATTACCTGATTGGTGCGGAAATCACCAACGGTAGCGATGACATTATTCTGGTTTCTAACGGCGGTAAAGCGGTTTGGTTTGATGAAGAAGAAGTACGCGAAATGGGTCGTGCCACACGCGGCGTACGAGGCATGAAGCTGGCTCCTGAGCAGCAGGTGCTGTCATTGCTGATTGCTGAAAATGATCAGCAAACTGTGCTGGTTGCTACAGAAAATGGCTATGGAAAACGCACGGTCTTGGCAGACTTCCGCCATTCCGGCCGTGGTACGCAAGGCGTTAAAGCAATTGCGGTTAGTGAGCGTAATGGTCTGGTAGTGGCTGCTAAACTTGTGAACGATGAAGATGAAATAATGCTGATCACTACGGGCGGTGTGTTGATTCGTACCCGTGTAAAAGAAATCCGTGAGTTAGGTCGTGCAACGCAAGGTGTAACGCTGATTAACCTTGGTGAAGGCGAGAAGCTCTCAGGGATAGAGAAAATTGTTGAAACAGACGATGACGAGACTGCAGAAGACACTATCGTAGATGAAGCTGGAGAAGCAGTTGAAGACGATGCTGGCCAGCAAGATGAGTAAATTATTTTAGTTATCTTGATTTTTTGGCTGTTTGAGTTATCAGTGATTAAAAATAAGGTTTAAGTAATAAATGACACAAATTTATAATTTTTCGGCGGGCCCTGCTGTATTGCCAAAGCCGGTTCTTGAGCGTGCGCAGGCAGAGATGCTGGACTGGCATGGTTCCGGTATGAGCGTGATGGAAATGTCGCATCGCGGCAAGGAGTTCACCAGCATACTGGCGAAGACTGAGGCGGACTTGCGTACTTTGCTGGATATTCCGCAAAATTACAAAGTGCTGTTCCTGCAAGGTGGCGCCATTGCTGAAAATGCTGTGATACCGATGAATCTGCTCAATGGCGGCGAGGCTGATTATGTCGTTACTGGCTCATGGTCTAAACGCAGTGTGGAAGATGCACACGCTTATGGCAAGATTAATGTGGTGGCAAGCAGTGAAGCTGAAAAGTTTACGCATGTGCCCGCGTTTGATAGCTGGAAATTAAATAAGAACGCGCAGTATTTGCATATCTGTACTAATGAAACCATTAACGGTGTTGAGTTTGATGGTTTGCCTGATACAGGTAATGTGCCGATTGTGGCTGATATGTCGTCACATATCCTTTCAAGACCGATTGATGTAAGTCAGTACGGTGTTATTTACGGCGGCGCCCAGAAAAATATTGGTCCAGCTGGTTTATGTATCGTGATTGTGCGTGAAGATCTGTTGGGTAAAGCATCCCCTTTGACACCGGCCGTATTCAACTGGAAAACACAGGCTGAAAATCAGTCTATGATCAATACGCCGCCGACGTATAGTATTTATATCGCAGGCCTGGTATTTGAGTGGCTGCTGGAGCAGGGCGGTGTAGCAGCGATTGAGAAAGTAAATATTGCAAAGGCAAATTTGCTCTATGACTACATCGATAGTACTGATTTTTACCTGAATAATGTTGCGATTAACAACCGTTCACGTATGAATATTCCTTTTTTCCTGAAAGATGAGTCGTTAAACGATGCATTCCTGAAGGGTGCAGAAGCGAATGGCTTGCTACAGCTGAAAGGACACCGTATGGTAGGTGGCATGCGTGCGTCTATTTATAATGCGATGCCGATTGAGGGCGTACAAGCCTTGATCAGCTATATGAAAGCCTTTGAAAGCGCACACTAGCCATGTCAGACTCACAGCCATCAAACAAACTAAAACAGCACCGTGACCAGATAGATGCTATTGATGAGCAGATACTCAAGCTCGTTAATGACAGGGCCAGCCATGCCCGTCATATTGGTGAACTTAAGGATGACGGCGTTATTTATCGCCCGGAACGTGAAGCACAGGTTCTCAGGCGCTTGGTTGAACACAATAATGGTCCGTTGCCGCCAGAAGCAGTTACCAATATATTCCGCAGCATCATGTCTAACTGCCGTGCGCTGGAAAAAGAACTCACGGTAGCATTCCTTGGCCCATTAGGTACTTATAGTGAAGAGGCTGCTCTCAAACAGTTCGGGCAGGGCAGAGGTGCTGTAGTCTGTGGCTCAATTGATGAAGTATTCCGAACCGTAGAGTCAGGGCAAGCGGATTACGGTATCGTTCCCGTAGAAAACTCCAATGAAGGTGCTGTTGGCTTGACGCTGGATCTGCTGCTGAGCAGCCCACTGAAGATATGCGGTGAGGTAACGATTCCTATCCATCATTGCCTGCTTTCTGCACAGTCAGCTATCAGTAAAATCAGGCATATTTTCTCTCATTCACAGTCACTCTCACAGTGTCATGAATGGCTTAACCGGGTCATGCCTAATGTGACGCGTGAGGCGGTAGTGAGCAATGCGCTTGCAGCACAAATGGCACATGATCTGGTGACTAGCGAAAATACACCAGTTGCGGCGATTGCTAGCAAACGTGCAGCGGAATTGTTCAATTTGAATGTACTTGCAGAGAATATTGAAGACGACCCTAAAAACACGACACGCTTTTTAGTGATTTCAACCCATGATGTTGCCCCATCAGGTAAAGACAAAACCTCACTGGTGATGGCAACGAAGAACCAGCCTGGTGCGATACTTAGCCTGCTTGCGCCTTTGTCCGAGCATGGCGTGAGTATGAGTAAACTGGAGTCGCGCCCATCAAAAGTGGGCATGTGGGAATATGTGTTCTATGTTGATATTGAAGGCCATGAGCAGAGCGCACATATCGCTGCGGCAATCAAGGAAATTGAAAATCGTGCATCATATCTGAAACATTTGGGTTCCTATCCTGTCGCAGTCGTATAAAACCTTAAAGCAGTTCAAGCTTAACAACCAATTACATATTATTCTAAAATGACTATCCAAGCCCCAGCTTATATTCGCAATATCGCACCGTATCAAGGCGGAAAACCCATTACCGAGCTTGCCCGTGAAATGGGGCTGCAGGTAGAAGATATCGTTAAACTGGCCTCCAATGAGAACCCTTTAGGCATCAGCCCGAAGGCAGAGTACGCAATACAGGAAGCGATTCTTGATATTGCACGTTATCCTGACGGTAATAGTTTTGCATTGCGTGAAGCTGTCAGCAAAAAGTTTAACGTTGCGCACAATCAAATCGTATTCGGCAACGGCTCTAACGATATTCTGGAACTAGCTGCCCGCGCTTTTCTGACCAATGACAGTGAAACCATCCATTCGCAGCATGCTTTTGCGGTATATCCGCTGGTCACGCAGGCCATGGGCGCAACGGGCGTTGTGGTGCCGGCAAAGAATTACGGCCATGACCTGGATGCGATGCTAAAGGCTATTACCCCCAATACACGCATGATTTTCATTGCGAATCCCAATAACCCGACAGGTACGTTGCTGGGTAAGAATGAACTGTATGCTTTCCTGAAGCAGGTGCCGGAAAACATACTGGTTGTACTGGATGAAGCATATGACGAGTACTTGCCGGCTGACCTCAAATCGGAAGCGATTCAATGGCTGCGGGAGTTTCATAACTTAATCATTTCACGCACTTTATCCAAAGCTTACGGACTGGCCGGGTTGCGTATCGGTTTCGGTTTATGTCACCCTGATATTGCCGACATGATGAATCGTGTACGTCAGCCATTTAATGTAAACAGCATCGCACAGGCTGCAGCCGTTGCCTCATTGGCAGACGATGACTTTGTAGAACGGACTTATGCACTGAATCAGGCTGGCATGGCGCAATTAAAGCAGGGTTTCAATAAGCTGGGTCTAGAGTACATTCCATCATTTGCTAACTTTATTAGCGTTAAAGTGGGTGATGCAGCAAGCTATAACCAGAAACTGCTGCAAAAAGGCATCATAGTGCGGCCTGTTGCCAATTATGAAATGCCTGAGTATCTAAGGGTGAGTATCGGTTTGTTTTCCGAGAACGCTAAGTTCCTGTCTGTATTGGAAGAAGTTGTGAAAGAAACAAAAAACCAGGCCTAAGGTCTTTCGGTGGCATCCCTGCCGTAATGATTTTATAGCCTAGGCATCATGAATTTACTTAGTACTTATTCGGTAACTTCTCAGTGTTGTAGATTCCTGACAAGGCGCACAATGCTTCTCACGTTGTAACGACTTAGTTGCCGCGAAAAACAAACTAACAATTAATTTTAAGGAGTTTTATTATGTGGACTAAACCAGCTGCTACAGAAATGCGTTTTGGCTTTGAAGTAACAATGTACGTAATGAACAAATAATTAGCGGATACGTTAATTTTAAAAAGGCTGCCGCAAGACAGCCTTTTTTTATAAAAGGCTTTCGGATTGTTGGCGCAGCCTTATTTTATAAAAAGCTAATTGACCTAAATAATCTAGTTAGTTTTTTATAGAAATAAAATAATAAATAACTGTTTTTAAGAATTGTAGATTGATATGCATATACATGTACTAGGCGCAGGTGCTGGCGGTGGATTTCCGCAGTGGAACTGTAATTGTTTTAATTGTGATGGCTTACGTAAAGGTACGATCAAAGCCACAAAGCGCACGCAGTCATCAATCTGCGTAAGCGGCGATGGTGTTAACTGGGTGTTATTCAATGCATCTCCTGATGTATTGCAGCAGATACAGGACTTCGCTCCATTGCAGCCAGGTCGTGGCGTTCGTGATACCGGCATACAGGCAGTTGTATTGATTGACGCGCAGATTGACCATACCACAGGCTTGTTTATGCTGCGTGAAGGCACGGTGAAGCGTGAAATCTACTGTACTGACGCAGTGTATGGCGATTTAACCAGCGGTAACCAGATTCTGAATATATTGGGGCATTACTGCGGTATTAATCATCACGATGTGCCGATTGACGGTAAAACCACCTTTACTATCCCGAATGTACCTAACCTTAAATTCACGACTGTTGCATTAAAAAGTGCAGCGCCGCCATATTCACCGCACCGCAATAATCCGCAGCCAGGCGACACGATCGGTGTGTTGATTGAAGAAATCAGTACCGGTAAAAAATGCTGGTATTCACCGGGTTTAGCTGAGATTGAGCCGCATCTACCGGAACTCATGAATCAGGCAGATTGCATCATGGTGGATGGTACATTCTGGACCGATACCGAGATGCTTGATTTAGGCTTGATGACAAAAACTGCACGCAGTATTGGTCACAACCCGCAATCAGGCCCAAATGGAATGATTGAAAACCTGGATAAATTTGGTGATGTACGCAAAGTTTTGATACACATCAACAATACCAACCCTATTTTGCGTGAAGATTCTGCCGAGCGTGCAATTTTGAATGAACACAAAATTGAAGTTGCTTATGACGGTATGGACATAATCTTATAAGGACTGTAAAAATGGCAAACGAGAAATTAGCACCATGGAGCAAAGAAGAGTTTGAAAATAAATTACGCGAAAAAGGTAAGGGCTATCACATTTACCATCCGATTCATGTGTTGATGTATGAAGGTAAGTTATCACAGCCGCAAATGCAGGCTTGGGTAGCAAATCGTTACTACTACCAGATTGCGATTCCTATGAAGGATGCTGCAATTCTTTCAAATTGTCCTGACCGTGAATTGCGTCGCGGCTGGATTCAGCGTATTTTTGACCATGACGGCAGCGGCCAGATTGCAGAAGGCGGTGAAGGCGGTATCGAAGCATGGATTCATTTAGGTCATGCGGTTGGTTTAACGCGTGAAGAAGTCATGTCTTTGAAACTGGTTGCGCCGGGCACTAAATTTGCAGTGGATGCCTATATCAACTTTGCAAAACAACGCCCTTGGCAGGAGTCTGTATGTTCTAGCCTGACTGAGTTGTTTGCACCACACATTCATCAGCAACGTATAGACTCATGGCCTGATATGTATCCATGGATCAACCCGGAAGGCATGCAATACTTCAAAAATCGCCTGACACAGGCGCGCCGTGATGTTGAGCAAGGCCTGCAAGTGACGCTGGATTACTTCGGACAAAGCCGTGAAATGCAGATGCGTGCCCTGGAAATCCTGCAATTCAAGCTGGACGTATTGTGGGTAATGGCGGATGCGATCATGCTGCAATCTGCGGATATCAAAGTTGAAGGGCGTGATTACCTGCGTCAGCCTGTAATGAACGTGAGTTAAGAAAAATCATTATGGATATTCAAATACAACATGCTGATGTTTATGCACTTTCTTTTCATCATCGCTTTCAGTGGGAAGAAGCACAGAACAGTTATGTGATACTTTTTCCTGAAGGCATGGTCAAACTACATGGTGGTGCAGGAGAAGTGTTAAAACGCGTAGACGGTACCGCAACGGTAGGGGATATCGTGGCAGATTTAAAAACCACATTTCCTGA
>Ga0255338_1004601_pt1 | contig 13960 bp, 14 predicted proteins | sample MeOH1_35cm_T4_19_FD_203715 | JGI IMG/M metagenome (GOLD analysis project Ga0255338, IMG submission 203715) | Sandy soil microbial communities from University of British Columbia, Vancouver, Canada - MeOH1_35cm_T4_195 | ecosystem: Engineered > Artificial ecosystem > Sand microcosm > Unclassified ...
AGGACGCAATGGTCATGCCGGTTGTTTGGGCCGGCAACATGACCTGCTCGAACCGCGCCCGTCAGGGCGTGATCGTGGCCTAAGGAGGTGAACCATGGCTTACGTCATCACTGATGGCCGCATTGCCGTCCAGCGCATCGATGTGACGGACACGAACCAGAACTGGCCGCTCGGCACCATCGTTCGTGCCAAGGACCCGACCTATGGGGAAGGCGAGTTCGTCTACCTCAAAGGCGTGGCCTCGACCGCCGTCAACGATCTGGTTGTCTATGACCAGTACGCCGGCACGACCACGCGCGCCGTTGCGGGCTCTCGTGGCCCGGCGGGTGTCGCGATGTCGGCCAATGTGGCCAACCAGTACGGTTGGTACCAGATCGGCGGCGCGGCTGTCGTCAACGCCGGCACTGTCGCGGAGGCTGGCAACGTGTACGCCACCTCGACCGCCGGCACCGTGGATGATGCCACGGTCTCTGGCGACAAGGTTGATGGCGCTCGCTTCAAGACGGCTGACGGCACTCCGTCCGCTGGCAAGGCGATTGTCCAGCTCGACCGTCCGGCAATGAACGCGAACGGCTAAGCAATTGGCGGGGGCTTCGGCCCCCGCTTTCCTCTCCAGACGAAAGGTGACCGATGGATATCGATCTGCCGGAAGTCCAAGCGCTGCATCAGAGCGCGCGGTTCTTCAAGGACGACGCCGGCCGCGATCTGGTTGAAATTGCATTCGTTGGGGCGAAGGACACCGTGGTCAAGCGGGTCACGCCGGACGTAATGGCGACCTTCAAGCAGGAATGGGATGCCTATTGCGACGGACGCCCTCTGGAGCGCCGCAAGGGCATTCCACTTTCCGAGATTGTGAGTGAGCAACGCGCGGAACATTACATCGCGCGGAACATCCATACCGTTGAAGAACTGGCGATGCTCAGCGATGCGCAGTGTCAGGCGGTAGGCCATGGCACATTGACGGAGCGTGCCACCGCGCAAAAGCTCCTTTCTGTGCGGCGCGTTGAGGCGGATGAGAGAGCGAGAAAAGCGGTGAGCGACGCGTCGGCCTCTCTTGGGCCCAGGCCCGCCGAGAAATACGCGTCGACCTCCGACCTTGAGGCCACGAACGCCAAGCTTGACGCGCTCTCCGACAACATTGGGGCACTTATTGCGGCCCTGAGCGAAAAGCGCGGGCCCGGTAGGCCGAAGAAGTCGAAAGAGGAAGAAACTTGAGCCTTCTTTCGATCGTCCAGAACGCAGCGATCGATCTGAACCTGACGAGTCCGACCGTTGTCGCGACTTCGACGGACACGCAGGTTCAGCAGTTGATGAATCTGGCCAATCGAGACGGTAAGGACCTCGTTCGCCGGTTTGACTGGCAGGCCCTGACGATTGAGACCAGCTTTAACACGGTCAACACGCAGCAGCAGACCACCTTATCGGCTGTGGCGCCGGACTTCTTCCGCATGGTGGACGAGACCATGAACAACCGCACGCAGCACTGGCGCGTGATCGGTCCGCTCTCGCCGCAAGAATGGCAGCGCCGGTTATCTCTTGGCGCTCAGGTTGGCGTCGTCAACTCGTTCCGCATTCGCGGGAATGAGATTTGGTTTTTCCCGGTCCCGCCGGCCGGCGACAGCATCTATTTCGAGTACATCTCCAAGAATTGGGCTCAGGACGCAGGCGGCGCGGGCAAAGAGGCGTTCACGCTCGACACCGATACGGCGCTTATCGACGAAGACATTCTAACGCTCGGCGTTAAGTGGCGCTTCCTCAAGGCAAAGGGCCTCGATTACAGCGAGGAATTTCGGTCCTACGAGGCCGCTCTAGAGGCGGTGTTCGGCTCGGATGGGGCGCGTGGTCCCGTGGATATGACCGGCTCCGTCGTCGATTGGACCATTCCTGCCATTCCCGATGGCTCCTGGAACATCTGATGCGCGCGCCCGTCAATAACATACGCTCGGCCAGGCGGCCGATGCGAGAAAAGTCTATTGGCGGGTCTGGAGTCTATTCGAGCGCGTCGATCCAAGCTCCGGTCGGTGGCTGGGATGCGCTGCATCCTCTTGCCGACATGCCGCAGGACCGGGCGATTGTGCTCGATAACTGGTTTCCGGAGCCCGGCTACCTGCGCGTTCGCCGTGGGTCTCAGGTCCACGCCAGCGGTCTTGGGTCGTCCTCCGTTGAGACCATCATGGTCTACAATGGGACCACCACGAACGGGAACAAGCTGTTTGCCGTCGCGGGCGGAAGCATATTCGATGCAACGGGTGCGGGGGCCGTCAGCGGCGCTGTTGTTACGGGGCTGACGAACAGTCGCTGGCAATACGTGAACTTTACGACGGCCGGCGGCCACTTTCTATGGTGCTGCAACGGCGTCGATAACCCGGAGATGTTCGACGGGACAACGTGGTCCAATCCGACCATTACTGGCGTTACGGCGGCCAGTGCCATCAACGTCAACGTCCACAAGAACAGGATTTGGTTGATCCTGGCCGGCAGTATGGACGCCGCCTATCTGCCGACCAATTCGATACAAGGGGCCGCCGCCAAATTCCCGCTTGGCTCCGTGATGTCGAAAGGCGGCTATTTGGTCGCCATGGGGACATGGACGCACGACGGCGGTAATGGTCCAGACGATTACGCCGTCTTCCTGTCGAGCAGAGGACAGGCGGCGGTCTATCAGGGCTCCGATCCATCCACGACATCGGATTGGGCACTTGTGGGCGTTTACGACCTTGGCGCGCCGCTCGGCTATAGGTGTCTGACCAAGGTGTCGGGCGACCTAGCAGTGATCAGCATTGACGGCGTACTGCCGTTCTCGTTGGCGCGCGGCGTTGATCGTGGCGCGGCGGCAACGGTCGCCATCACGACCAACATCAATAACGCCATGAATACGGCGGCGCGGTCGTATGGCTCGAATTTCGGCTGGGAGCTGTGTGCCTATCCGAAGGGCACCGCAGCTATATTGAATGTGCCGCTCTCGGAAGGCGAGACGCAGCAACAGTACGTTATGAACACGCTTACGGGCGCTTGGTGCCGCTATACCGGCATGAACGCCAACTGCTGGGCTGTGTTCAATGACGACCTATATTACGGCGGAAACGACGGCCGGGTTTATGTGGCCGACACGTCGGGCCTCGATACTGATACGCCCATCGATGCCATTGGCCAGACGGCGTACAACTTCTATGGCTCGAAAGGCACGCTGAAGCAGTTCAAGATGCTTCAACCGATCATAACGGCGGATTCCAACTCTCGCCCCGCCATCGGCATTTCGACGGACTTTAAAGACAATGCGTCGCTCGGCACTCCGACAGCGACCCGGAGCGCGGCGGCCCTCTATGACTCGGCTGTCTATGACGTGGACGTATACCCAATCGAGTCCAGAACGGTGGCAGACTGGACATCGGTTTCTGGCCTTGGCTTTGCCGGCTCCATCCATTTCCGCGCTCAGACCGGCGTCACGGGTACCATCTCCATCTGGGATTTATCGCTGTGGGGCGAGGCGCCGTGGTCATACCCGCTTGGCGGCGAGGTTGTCATGCGCCTTAACAACTTCAACGTCCTTTACGAGAGGGGCGGCGTGTTTTGAGGCTGGTGTTTGGCTGCGACGATCTTGTTGCCAAATATGTTTCTGATGGCCTGGGTCTCCCCATTTTTCCACCGTACACAGCGATAGGCGGGACGCGTGACGGTCAGACGCTCTGCATCGGCACGGTATTCAACGAATATAACGGCTCAAATATCGACATTACGCTTTATGGCCCCGGCGCTCTAACGCGGGGCAATATACGTGGCGTCTATCACTATCTGTTCGAGCAATTGAAGGTGAACCGCGTCACTGCCAAGACACGGCGGTCGAACAAGAAGATGCAGCGGCTGATGGGCCGCTTTGGTTTCAAATTCGAAGGCATCAGCGCGCGCTACTTCGGCCCCACCAAGGCCGATGACGCTATCCGCTTTGTGCTCTTCCCTGAAGAAGCAAGGAAGTGGCTCAATGGGTAGCTCTCCGTCACCGCCTCCCGCACCCGATCCGGTAGCGACCGCCAACGCCCAGCAGAACCTGAATCAGAATACTGCGACCACGCAGCAGCTTCTGAACATGACCAATCAGGTGACGCCTTACGGGAACCTGACGTATAATCAGACCGGCTCGAATACCTACACTGGCGCGGATGGGAAGACCTACACGGTTCCGCAGTTCACCGCGACGCAGACGCTTTCGCCCGAGCAGCAAAAGCTTTACGACCTCAATTCTCGGACGCAGGCAACGCTTGGTCAAATAGGCGTCGATCAGTCGGCCAAGGTCGCGAACATTCTCAATACGCCATTTGACCTCAACGGCGCGATCAACAACCAGCAGTCGGATATTCAGCGGTCGCTGCTCGATCCTGTCTGGCAGCAGCGGCAGAATGAGCTTTCGCAGCAGCTCGCCAACCAGGGCATTCAGCAGGGCTCCGAAGCCTATACAAACGCGCTTCGTGACTTCGGCATGCAGCGTGATAACTCGTACAATTCATCCCTGTTGGCGACCCGCGCGCAAGCCGCGCAAGAGGCTCTTAGCAACCGCAACCAGCCGCTGAATGAGATTTCGGCGCTGATGAGCGGAAGTCAGGTATCGCAACCCAATTTCGTCGGCACGCCGCAGTCTCAAGTGGCGCCGACTGATTACTCCGGCATCGTGAACAACAACTACCAAGGCCAGATGGCGGCCTATAACGCTCAGCTTCAGAATCAGGGTGCGCTCTATGGCGCTCTTGGCTCTATGGCTGGCACGGCTCTTGGTGGCTGGGCGCGAGGTGGTTTTTCGATGTCTGATCGTCGGCTGAAGTCCGATATTCGGCAGGTCGGCAAGCTCGACAACGGTCTGAACGTTTATAGCTATCGATTTGGCAATGGTCCCGTCCAAATTGGACTGATGGCCGATGAGGTGCAGCGTATTAATCCGAGCGCGGTAATGGACGTGAACGGATTTAAGGCGGTGAATTATGATGCCGCCGTGAGGTCTTAAATGGCCCAAGACATTTTTGCCACATCTCCCGACCTTGATCTCCGTAAGCGTTGGGCTCTTTTGCAGCTTCAGCAGGCCAGCGACGCGTCACCGGTTCGCCATCCGCTTCAGGCCGTTGCACGCGCGCTCCAAGGCGCGATGGGCGGCTATTTGGCTGGACAAGCCGAACAAGAGGACCGCGCGGCCGGCGCCTCGATGTTCAATAACCTTCCCGGCCTTGGTGGTGGCCAAGCGCAGACATCGCCCGCTCCAGTCAGCAGCAGCAATGCGCCGCCCACGAACTTCGGGAATGCCATTGCCTCGATTGAGAGCGGCGGAAAGTATGACGCCCTAGGTCCGGTGACGAAGAGCGGTGACCGTGCCTATGGAAAATATCAGATAATGGGTGCGAACGTCGGCCCGTGGACCAAAGAAGTTCTGGGCCAAGAAATGAACCCGCAGGCGTTTGCCGCGAGCCCGCAAGCGCAGGATGCAGTGTTCAACGCGAAGTTTGGCCAATACGCACAGAAATATGGCCCGGAAGGTGCGGCCCGTGCTTGGTTCGCGGGCGAAGGCGGTATGAACAATCTCAATGCCAAGGATCAGCTTGGCACGACGGTTGGACAGTACGGCCAGCGCTTCGCACAAGCCGCCGGCTTGCCGCAGGTGGCGAGCGATAGCCCAGCCATTCCACAAGGTGCGGCTCCTACACAGTTTCAGGGCCAGCAGCCTGGCCAGCAGGCGCAAACGCCCGCTCGCACGCAACTCAATATCCCGCCAGAAGTTGCGGCGACTATCCAGCGGCTTGGGTCAGATGCGCGTACGCGTGGCCAAGCGTGGCAGCTCTATCTGCAATACGCCAAGCCGACTGAGCAGTATGTGCAAGGAGTTAACGCCAACGGCGTCCCATATCAAAGAAATGTAGTTACCGGAAGGATTGAGGCTGATCCGACGCGCGACGCGGCGATCAATGAGGCTGAATATGCTCGGAGCAACTGGCAGAAACTCGGATTCCCAGATCCCAATTCGGCGGCTTCGGCCGATCAGCAGTTCTGGCAATCATTCAACGCTAAGCGCCTTGGAGGACCAAGCACGAACGTAACCGTCGATCAGCGCGGAGAGAATGAGTTCTCCAAGGAGGCGGGGAAGCTAACGGCACAGCGCTATAACGGCATGATTGAGGACGTACCGGCCGCTAAGCAGATGCTTTCGGATGTGCAGACCCTCACCACATTGGGACGGCAAATTGGCACGGGTAAGGAGGCACAGATAAAGGCCTCGCTTGGCCCCTATGCCGAAGCCCTAGGTGTCAAAATAGATAAGCTTGGCGAAATCCAGGCGTTTGAAGCCATTGTGAACCGCATGGCGCCTGGGCTGCGAGTTAAGGGGTCTGGCGCTCAGTCCGATTATGAATTGAAGAACTTCCTTAAGTCTTTGCCATCTCTCGGCACAACGCCAGAGGGCAACGAAATGGCCTCGCGCGTGATGCAGGGGCTCTACGAGAACAAGCTTAAGGCGGCGGATATCGCCTCTGCTGCCTTGAATGGGGAAATCACACGGAAAGAGGCCGATCAGCGCATTCGCGATCTACCGGACCCGATGAAGGAATATCGCGATTACGTGAAGAACAATCCGGGCGCGTCGGTTCGTCCCAATGAAGAGGGCGGATGGACGGTAATTGATGGCGTCAAAATCAGAGAGAAGAAGTAGCGATGCCAAAATTCGAACTCAGCTCGCCCGATGGCAAGGTGTTCGAAGTTGAGGCTGCCGATGCCAACGCGGCCGTAGCCGCATTCCAGAAGATGGCCACTCCAGCGCAATCGGAAAAACGCTCTACCATGCTTCCTGAAACGGACGCCATGGGAGCGCCCACCGGCCGAATGGTTGAGGCGCCGGGCGGCAAGCCGATGAGTTACGGCGATCAGATGTCGAACATTGGCCGGATGCTCGATAGTGGCGCGAGGATGGCCGCGAACGGCGCCACATTCGGCTTGGCTGACAAGTTCGCCGGGGGCATGGATTACCTGACTGGAGTGGCCCCGTCTTACGACACGGGCGTCAAAGCCCAACGCGCGCAAACGGAAAAGGTGCGGGACGAGCATCCGGTAGCTGCAACTGCCGCAGAGTTGGCTGGAGGGCTGGGGACCGGCGCTGGCCTTATGAAGAGCGGAATTACGCTCGCTGGTCGCGTTGGTCCGGGGCTTCTGGCGCGGGCTCTGGGCTTTGGGGCAGAGGGAGCGGCCTATGGCGCGGCTCAAGGCGCGGGCAGCACATATTCAGACAATGCTTCTGATTATCTGAAGAACGCGGCATTCGGAGCTGCTACTGGCAGTGCAATCGGCGCTGGCCTGCCCGTTCTTGGTTCGGCCGCTGGAGCTGGATATCGGGCCGGTGCCGCATTTCTCGGCCCTCGTGTCGAGGGGGCTGGCCGGGGCGCATCGGCGCTTCTGCGCGGCGCAGCGCTGGCTGATGAGGCGGGCTTACGCAACCTTGGCCAGCTTGGAACTGAGGCGATGTTGCCGGACGCTGGTCCTGCGATGCTTGGCCTTGCGCAGGGCGCCGCGACAGGAACGGGAAGCGGGCGCAGCGAGCTTATCAATGCGCTTCAGAACCGCGATCGCGCGACGGCCGCTAGGTTGGCACAATCGCTGGATCAAAATCTTGGCCCCGCGCCCATTCCGTCCAAGGTGGAGGCTGGTCTTAAGGCGGGCCGTTCGGCACTTAGCCCGCAGTACGAAGCGGCATTGGAGAATGCGTCTGCTGTCGATACACAAGCTATCGTAAACAAGATCGACGCCATGATCCCCAATGTGAGGGGTGAGGCGCGATCAAAGCTACTAGATGTCCGTAATGATCTGATGATAACGGACGCCAAGGGCAACACGCAGATCCCAGACCCGCACCCACGCGCGTTGCTAGCGACCCGCCAGTCCATTGACGGGCTTACGAACTCAACGCAGGACGGGAACGTTCAGCGCGTCTTGGGCGAAGTCCGAAAACTGGTTGACGCAGAGCTTGGAGCGAAGGTCCCGAACATCAAGGCGCTGGACGCAAATTATCAGTCGCTTCGTCAACAGTCCGACGCCCTTGAGCGCGGCCAATCTATTCTCGATAGCGGCAAGTCGGCAATTCGTCCGGTTGAATTGGTGGAAATGATGCAGGCGGCCGGCTCACCGCAGGGTGCGATGGTTGGTCCATCAGCCGCGCCGGCAATGTTGCGACAAGGCGTTCGCGCTGACATTGACCGGCGCGTAGGAACGAACATCAACGATCTGACGGCGCTAGAGCGGACGTTCGCCACCCCGCAGGATTGGAATTACCAGAAGCTGGGGACCGTCTTCGGCGAGGGACCGAGGGACCGCGTCGCGGCGGATATCTCGGCCAATAGGCAATTTCGCGATACCTACCAGAAAGTAGCGCAGAATTCACAAACTGCTCAGCGCACCGAAGCAGCCAAGGCAATGGAAGGCGCCGCTGGTGGGAATATACCTACTGACATTACCGCTACCAGCCTCGGGCTTAAGGCGGTTAATGGCATAGCAAAGCTTCTATCCGGTCAAAGCAACGCCACTACCCGCGATGAGGTTGGCCGACTGCTTGCGACCCGTGGATCTGATGCCAGGCGTCTTGCGCAGATGCTTTTGGATTCAGCCCAGACGACAAACTCTAATGCTCGATCCATTGCTGCCCTGATTTCGTCGCCTCAGTGGATCGCCGCAACCGCGCCTGCCTACGGTCGTAGATAAAAGCATACCCGAGACAAACGGCCATCCAAATGGCCCACGCGACGTAGATGTTGTCGAACTGGCTGCTCCAGAGCCGCCAGAGCCCTGTCACGATTAGGCCCAGTGCTGTTAGGGCCAGAAAAGCAAGAATCTCCATGAAAACCCGCCCTCCGTGGCGGGTTTTTCGATTCTAGAGGAAGCCTGAATGTCCCGCAACGGCTCCGGTACCTACACCATCCCCAATACATTCCTCGCCGGACAAACCATTACGGCGTCCAGTCATAACGCCAACTGGTCTGACATGGGCGCGGAGATGACGAACTCCGTCGCGGCCGATGGCCAAACGACGATGACGGGGCCGTTAAAGGCCGCCACCGGTACCGCCACTGCGCCATCCATAACGTTCGGCGGCGACACGAACACGGGCATCTATCGGTCTGCTGCTGATGAGGTGTCTATCTCAGTAGGGGGAACGCAGGTCGCCAAATTCAATTCGAGCGGCCTCGACATCCTAACTGGCCTGATCAGGCAGAGTGGACTTCGCATTTTGCCCGTCGGGCTTGGTCCACTCCCATGGTCCGGCTTCAATCCTCCGTCGCAATGGGTTCTTGCTAACGGTCAAACTCTCAGCCGGACGACATACGCCGATCTTTGGGCATTCGCTCAGGCAGAAATCGGATTCGGTAACAACCTGTGGGGTAGCGGCGATGGCACAAGCACGTTCACTGTTCCAGACATGCGGGGCCGCGTGCCCGCCGGCCAGGACAATATGGGTGGCTCGGTCGCCGGCCGCCTGACATCAGCGACCATATCCCCGAATGCGTTTTCTCTTGGCAATGCTGGTGGCGGTCAAACTCAGAACCTGACCGTTGCTCAGCTCCCGACCTTCACCCCGTCAGGTTCAATTAGTCGGGCATTGGTGCCGATCCTTTCCTTGGGAACGTCTGGTATCGGGGCCGGCGGCTTCCAATTTTATTCGGCCAGCGGCGGTACGAATGTGAATCTGACTGGTGCCGATCAGACGTTTACCGGCGACCCCATCGGGGGCGGCGGCGCTCACGGCAACGTACAGCCCACCATCATCACAACGTATATCATCTTCGCGGGGATCTGACATGTCTCGCAATGGCAGCGGGACGATGACCCGCGTTTCCAACTCGTTCTCCGATCCGGTTGCCGGAACCACGATCAGCCCGGCCGACGCAACGAACCTTTTCAACGACTACGATACCGAAATCACGGATAGCTTGTCTCGCTCTGGCAAGGGCGCGATGTTGGCAAGCCTTGATATGGGCGGCCACGCGGTTAATGACACGTCGTCTGTCGCTCTCAACGGCTCTAGCTCCGGCACCACGACTGTCCAAGCCTCCGCCACGGCAAGCGGCACACTGACGCTTCCGGCGGCGACTGATACGCTCATCGGCAAGGCCACGACGGACACGCTCACCAACAAGACTTTCGACACGGCCGGCGCCGGCAATTCGCTCCTGATCAACGGCCTTGCGGCGACTGCGAACACGGGCACGGGCGCCGTGGTGCGAGCGGCATCGCCATCGTTGACGACGCCGAGCATTGGAGTGGCGACTGGTACTTCATTGAGTGTGACCGGAAACCTTGCCGCCGGCTCCAGCGGCCCCGGCAATAGCTATTACTATTTCGGCAATAATACCGGCAGTGGGAATCTGCCGGCCATGGGGGTCAACAATACCGACAATACCCTCTATCTCTATTCGCGTGGCACAGGTGGCATTTCGGTACAGAGCGCAGCAAATGCGCAGATTGCTACAATTGCGGACAACGGCGATACAAACATCAAGAGCACGACCGCATCGTCTTCATCCACGACTGGCGCGCTGAAAGTCGGCGGCGGCGTCGGAATTGCGGGGACGCTTAACGTTGCGGGCGCTGCCACTTTTGCTAGCGTCAACAAGGTCACGATCACTGCTCCTGCCACTGGGGCAACGCTTACTATCCCTGATGGTGTGACGATAACAGGGCCGGCCGCGACTGACACTTTGGTCGGCCGCGCGACCTCGGACACGCTGACAAACAAGAGCATCAACGCCAGCAATAATACGATCACGAACCTGACCACGGGGATGTTTGCCGCGAATGTGGTCGATACTGATTCCGCCCTTGCGGCTAACAGCGCCACGCGAATCCCGGCGCAAAGCGCGGTTAAATCGTATGTCGACAATGCCCTGTCGGGCCTGAAATGGAAGCAGTCCGTCCTCTGCGCCACGACCGCAAATATCACCCTTTCCGGCGAGCAGACAATTGACGGCCAGTTGACGAGCGGTTCGCGCGTTTTGGTGAAGAACCAGACGACGGGCTCGCAGAACGGCATTTACGTGTCTAGCTCTGGTGCCTGGACGCGGGCCACCGACGCGGATACGTCGGCTGAGATCACCCAAGCCACGGTATTTGTTCAGCAGGGCACGCTTTACGCTGATACGCAGTGGACCTGTTCAACCGACAACATCACGCTAGGCACAACGGCGCTAACGTTCTCGCAAGTCTCTGGCGCCGGGACCTACTCGGCCGGCGCTGGATTGTCGCTGACCGGCAACCAGTTTGCGATTGATAGCACAGTTGCGACGCTCACCGGATCGCAGGCGCTGACCAACAAGACCGTCAATGGACTTACGATAACTAGCACGACGGGCACGTTGACCATCTCCGCAGGAAAAACAGCGTCGGTTAGCAACAGTCTTACCTTTACAGGCACGGATGGCAGCTCTGTAGCTTTCGGCGCTGGCGGCACGGTCGTCTACACGGGACGTAGCGTATCAACTGCGACGGGTCTTAAGGGGGGCGGCGATCTAAGTGCAGACCGGACCATCGATTACGACATCCCGTCGCTGACGGCCAAGCTATCCCCTGACGCGAATAACGACTATGTAATCATCTATGATGCCGCCGGGACGGCAACTAAGAAAGCAACAGTTGGGTCTGTTGGGAGCGCTGGCGTCAGCGGCGTATCGTCCATCGCAGGCAATACCGGTGCGTTTACGCTTTCAAACGGTATCACTAATTCGACCAACGATATTCGGCTGAGTGCTAAACCTGCATTTCTCGCCACGAAGGGCGGAACAGATCAGACCGCGATTGCGGACAGCACGTTCACTCAGGTTACGTTCGGCACTGAAGTATTCGATACGGGGGGGTATTTTTCGTCAAATGCATGGACCCCGCCCGCCGGCCTAGTTTTAATGAATAGCACCCTCTTGGTGTCCGGCACATTCTCTACTGGGGGGCAAATTGCGATAATGCTATATAAGAACGGTGTTGCATATAAACAGTGGAACGTAGCTGCATCATCCTCTTTCTCCGGTGGCTCCCCTCAGTTTTCTATTAGCGAAAGGGCCAGCGGAACAGACGTGTATACCGTCTACGTCTATGCAGATACGACTAGCGGTACCGCATCTGTTTCTGGGAATACATTGCACTCGTTTTTTTCCGGGGCGTGGCTTTCGCCATAACGCAATGATTAGCTAATTTCTCATCCGGCTCTGAATTCTCATTAGAGAGCGTCGGCAGAAAATATCGACCGCTCCCCCCAAGCGCGGTCTGCGACCAAAACGCAGCTCGCATGAACGGCGAATAGTCTCCTGGCCAGCATCGAGTTTTTGGGTTCTGTGGAGCGTGTACCAGTTAAATATCTCGGCGTCTCCTGGCTGAAGATGGGGCGTTTTGGGCTGGCAGAAACGGGCGATGCTTGCATCATCGTGCCAGTGTTTTGCGCCGCCCGAAGATGGCCTTATCTCTGAATGAGACCCTGGCAGTATGTCTATTGACGGCTTGTCTACCCCAACACTATCAAGTGGGAGCCATACGTTTACGCAGTCACTAACAATATGCAATCCAACGATTGCTGCGGCGTTTGCATCAACATGCCATCCTACACCCGTTCCACCGCTACTTCGTCGGAAGTACGATCTGCTTGGCATAAAATGCCACTTTGGGCCGAGCACGACTAACGCCCTGGAGACCGCCTCGTTTCGAATATCCGCATATCGTTGAGCTAGGGATTTGTTTCGGTGTCGTAAGAAGCTCGGTAGGTGTGCTAGCCAGACGCCGCCCCATGCCGTGAAATTCTGATCCAGTTTTCCCCTGGAATGGCTATCGGCGTTATCGAGCGCCTCATAAACATCGGCAACAACGCATTGCAGTTCTTGTATTGCCGATTGAGACAAAAATTCGCGAGCGGTGACCGTACCGTCTGAGGCCAAAGCCTCGCGCGCCTCTTCAACGTTGTGCGTCACCATTCCGCCCCCCGGGATGTTTTACCGCTGCATGATGGGGCACTTGGTGAAGTTTTTCAAGTTTCAACCATAGGCCGCCCACAACGGCTGTTTTTCTCGGAGCATCAAATGCTTACTGTCTCTGGCCTGATCGCCTTGGCGGTCGGGGTGCTCATGGCATTCTGCTTTGGCTGGGAAGCCTTCCGGGAGTGGTGCGCCAAGATCGACACCCCAGAGGAGGCGAAGGAGTTCGCTTTTGACACGGTAGGGGCGCTATGCGGCCTGTGCGTCTGCGCGACGGCCATCCGCTCGCTGGTGATGTGATGGCGAGCGTCGCCTCTCTAATCCTTCGCAATGCCGAGCGCTGGCAAAATGCCAAGCTCGCGCGCGAGCCCGAGTTTGAGCCGGTCGCCAAGCGGCTTGTCGCGGCCAAGGACAGGTACCAGAAGATCGAGGCTACTACGGGCGTGCCGTGGTTCGTCATTGCGGTCATCCACCAACGTGAGGGTGCGCAGAAGTGGACCGTCAACATCGCCAATGGCCAGCCATTCGATCAGAAAACGACCATTGTGCCGAAGGGCAGGGGACCATTCTCGTCTTTCGAGGACGCGGCCTACGATGCTCTGACGAACTGTGCTCCCTACGCCGCGAAGTGGAAAGACTGGTCTCCGGGCGGGATGATGACGCTGCTGGAGCAGTACAACGGCCTCGGCTACGCCAATAAGGGCCTGCCGTCGCCTTACGTCTGGTCCGGCACGGATCAATACGTCAAGGGCAAATATGTGGCAGATGGCGTCTTTGCCGCGAACGTGGTCGACAAACAGCTCGGGTGCGCTGGCCTGATCATGGCAATGGCGAAGCTGGACGCGTCCATTCAGCTCAAGCCATCTAACCCGACGCTGGCGCCCCCGCCAGATCCCGCGCCGACACCAACGACCCCGACCTCTCAGCCCGCCCCCTCCGGCGGGCTTTTTGTTGCCATCGTCCGCGCTCTGTTGGCGCTCTTCAAGAGGAACTAG
>Ga0255338_1004602_pt1 | contig 13957 bp, 12 predicted proteins | sample MeOH1_35cm_T4_19_FD_203715 | JGI IMG/M metagenome (GOLD analysis project Ga0255338, IMG submission 203715) | Sandy soil microbial communities from University of British Columbia, Vancouver, Canada - MeOH1_35cm_T4_195 | ecosystem: Engineered > Artificial ecosystem > Sand microcosm > Unclassified ...
AGATGTACGACGCGGCTTCGACCATACTCGCGCAGAAGCTCGCGCAGGTGAAAGGCATAGGCCAGGTCTCGGTCGGCGGCAGCTCGCTGCCCGCCGTGCGCGTGGAGCTCAATCCTTCCACGCTCTATAAATACGGCATAGGCCTGGAAGACGTGCGCGCGGCGATCGCGGCGACGAACGCCAACCGTCCCAAGGGCGCGCTCGAGGCGGGCGACCGCTACTGGCAGGTGAACGCCAACGACCAGGCGAAGCGCGCGGCCGATTACCTCCCGCTCGTCATCGCCTATCGCAACGGCAGCGGCGTGCGGCTTTCCGACGTCGCCGAAGTCGTCGATTCGGTGCAGGACCTGCGCAACGCGGGCTCGGCCAACGGACAGCCTTCGGTGCTCGTCATCCTCAACCGCCAGCCGGGCGCGAACATCATAGAGACGGTGGACCGCGTGAACGCGCTGCTGCCGCAGCTGCGCGCGTCCATACCGCGCGCCATCAATCTCGAGACGGTGATGGATCGCACGCCCACCATACGCGCGTCGCTGCGCGAGGTGGAGCGCACGCTCGTGATCTCCGTGGCGCTCGTGATCCTGGTGGTGTTCCTGTTCCTGCGCAATGCGCGCGCTGCGATCATACCGAGCATCGTCGTGCCCGTCTCGCTCGTCGGCACGTTCGGCGTCATGTATCTGTGTGGCTACAGCCTAGACAATCTCTCGCTGATGGCGCTCACGATCGCCACCGGCTTCGTCGTCGACGACGCGATCGTGGTGCTGGAGAACATATCGAGACGCATCGAGGAAGGCCTTCCCCCGATGCAGGCCGCGCTCGTGGGCGCGCGCGAGGTCGGCTTCACCGTGCTCTCCATGAGCCTGTCCCTCATCGCGGTGTTCATCCCCATACTGCTGATGGGCGGCATCGTCGGCCGCATTTTCCGCGAATTCGCGGTCGTGCTGTCCGTGGCGATCCTGATCTCCCTCGTGGTCTCGGTCACGGCGACGCCGATGATGTGCTCGCGGCTGCTGCGCCCGCGCCGGCCGCGCGACGACAACGCGGTGACGGCAAAGAGCGGGTACCTGTTCACGCGGCTGCTCGGGGGCTACGAGCGCAGCCTGCAATGGTCGCTGCGGCACGGGCCGCTCATGCTCGTCGTACTGCTCGCCACCGTGTGCCTCAACGTCTATCTCTATGTCATCGTGCCCAAGGGCTTCTTCCCCGAGCAGGACACGGGACGCATGGCGGGCTCCATCCAGGCCGACCAGAGCATCTCGTTCCAGGCGATGCAGCAGAAGCTCACCGACTTCATCGACATCGTCCGCACCGATCCCGCGGTGGAGAACGTCGTCGCATTCACGGGCGGCGGCCAGCGCAACAGCGGCTTCATGTTCGTGACGCTGAAGCCGGCCCGCGAGCGCAAGGTCTCCGTCGGCCAGGTGATCGCGCGCCTGCGCGTCAAGCTCGCCCGCGTGCCCGGCGCGAGCCTCTTCCTGAGACCGGTGCAGGACATCCGCGTCGGTGGCCGCGCCTCCAACGCGCAATATCAGTTCACGCTGCGCGCCGACGAGCTGGACGAGCTGCGCGCCTGGGAGCCGCGCGTGCGCCAGGCGCTCTCGCAGCTGCCCGAGCTCGCCGACGTGAACACCGATCAGCAGGACAAGGGCCTGCAGACAACGCTCGTGGTGGATCGCGATGCGGCGGCACGATTGGGCGTGACGCAGCGGATGATAGACGCGACGTTGAACGATGCCTTCGGCCAGCGCCAGGTGTCCACCATCTACAATCCGCTCAACCAGTACCGCGTGGTGATGGAAGCGGCGCCCCGCTACTGGCAGAGCCCCGAGGCGCTGAAGGACGTCTACGTGAGCGCGAAGGACGGGACGCAGGTACCGCTCGCCGCGTTCAGCCATTACGAGCCGACGGAGACGCGCCTTGCCGTCAATCATCAAAGCCAGTTCGCCGCGTCCACGATCTCGTTCAATCTCGCGCTGGGCGCCTCTCTTTCGGATGCGAGCCGCGTGGTGAACGAAGCGATGGACCGCATCGGCGTGCCCACCAGCATACACGGCAGCTTCCAGGGCACCGCGCGCGCGTTCGAAGCGTCGCTCAAGAGCCAGCCGTGGCTCATCCTCACCGCGCTGCTCACGGTGTACATCGTGCTCGGCATACTGTATGAGAGCTACGTGCATCCGATCACGATACTGTCGACGCTCCCTTCGGCCGGCGTGGGCGCCATACTCGCGCTGCTGCTCTTCAAGACCGAGTTCAGCATCATCGCGCTGATCGGCGTGATTCTGCTGATCGGCATCGTGAAGAAGAACGCGATCATGATGATCGACTTCGCGCTCGACGCCGAGCGCCGCGAAGGCATGCCGCCCGAGCAGGCGATCTACCGGGCGTGCGTGCTGCGCTTCCGTCCGATCATGATGACCACGATGGCGGCCCTGCTCGGCGCGATCCCGCTCGCGTTCAGCGTCGGCGAAGGCTCGGAGCTGCGCCGCCCGCTGGGCATCGCCATCGTCGGCGGCCTCATCGTGAGCCAGATGCTGACCCTCTATACGACGCCCGTCGTCTATCTTTATCTCGACCGCTTCCGGCTGTGGTGCCTGCGCACGTTCCGCAGACGCCACGCCGGCTCGCGCATCGGCAACGCCCCTGCCTGACCGCCATGATCACGATCCGCCCATTCGATCTTGCCCGCCTCGCCCGTGCCGCGGCGCTCGCGGCACCGCTCGCACTGCTCGGCGCCTGCGCCGTCGGCCCTGACTACGTGCGCCCCGCCGTTCATGCGCCGGCCGCCTACAAGGAAATGTCCGGCTGGAAGCCTGCGGAGCCGCGCGACCACGAAACGAAGGGCCCGTGGTGGACCGCCTTCGATGATTCCGTGCTCGACGGCCTGCAGGAGCAGGTGAACGTATCGAATCAGAATCTTGCCGTGGCCGGGGCGCAGTACCGCCAGGCGCGCGCGCTCGTGCAGGTGGCGCGGGCAAGCTTCTTTCCGCTCGTCACGGCCGACGTGAATACGGGCCGCTCCCAGGCGGCGCGCAGCGGCACGTCGTCTACGGCATCGCGCGGGGCGATCAACACGCACTCCACGAGCCTGGACACCACGTGGGAGCCCGACGTGTGGGGGCGCGTGCGGCGGCTGGTCGAGTCCAACGTGGCGAGCGCGCAGGCGAGCGCGGCGGATCTCGAGGCGGTGCGGCTGTCGATACAGAGCGATCTCGCGCAGAACTACTTCCAGCTGCGCGCGCTCGATACGCAAAAGCAGCTGCTCGAGGACACGGTGAAGGCGTTCGAAACTTCGCTGCGGCTCACCGAGAACCGTTACGAAGCGGGCGTGGTGGCGCGGGCCGACGTGGTGCAGGCGCTGGCGCAGCTCAAGACGACGCAGGCGCAGGCGCTCGACGTGGGCGTGCAGCGCGCGCAGCTCGAGCATGCCATTGCGCTGCTGGTCGGACGCGCGCCCTCGGAATTCTCGCTGCCGCCGGCGCCGCTCGACGCGCTGCCGCCGCCCGTGCCGGTGGGACTGCCTTCGGAGCTGCTCGAGCGCCGCCCCGACATCGCAGCCGCGGAGCGCAGGATTGCGGCGGCCAACGCGCAGATCGGCGTCGCGCAAAGCGCCTACTTCCCGGCGCTGTCGCTGTCGGCCTCCGCAGGTTTCCAGAGCACGCACCTCGCAACGTGGTTCAACGCGCCCGCGCGCTTCTGGTCGCTCGGCGCGACGCTTGCGCAGACGCTGTTCGACGGCGGCGCGCGCGGGGGGCAGACCGCGCAGGCGATCGCGGCCTACGACGCGGAAGTGGCGGCTTATCGGCAAGCCGTGCTGAACGGCTTCAGGGAAGTCGAAGACAATCTCGCGGCGCTGCGCATACTCGAAGCCGAAGCGGGCGTGCAGGCGGAGGCCGTCGCGGCGTCCCGCCGCTCGGTCGAGCTCGCGATCAACCAGTACAAGGCCGGCACGGTGAGCTACATCAACGTGGTCACGGCCCAGGCGACGGCGCTCGGCAACGAGCGCACGGCTGCGGACCTCCTCAATAGAAGGCTTGTCGCAAGCGTGCTGCTGGTCCGCGCACTCGGCGGCGGCTGGCATGCGGATGCCCTGCCGGCACGCGCGCAGGTGATCGGCGCGGACGAAGGCCGGCGATAAGTCGCGCTTCGTTGGGTATTCGCCTGGCGGATGACCATCCCCTGACGGCGCGAAGCTCCTCTCTTCCTCGGGGGAGAGAGGGATAGGGCGTCAACGATTTATCGACGGCTCAATAGTTGCGAAGGGGATGTGCGAACCGCCATCGCACAGAATACGAGGACCGCTGCATAGGCGCCTCTACGCATGTAAGCACCGCCCATAGGAATACTCGGAGACCTTGAACTCGGTGTTCTCGTGCAGGGCTACAGCCTGGCCATCATCGAACCGCAGCAAGGCGCGGCTCTTCGGGCCGGTGACCACGACCGAGCCCGGGTCTATGCGCTGATCCTTGCGCGCCGCGCTCGCCCTGTCGGTCGTCGCACCGGTCCTCACGTCGCCGGTCACCATTTCGAACACGGCAGCAGCGAAACCCGATATCCCATAGAACATCGACATCAGAAAGCCGGTCACATAGATCAGGCGGCGCATGGATTCCCCCCCTTGCAAGTTGTTTTCGGCCGGTGAGGCACGAGCCGGCCATGCCCTTTGTGCGCGGGCGTCGAGGCGCTGCAAAAGTTACTGCGCCGTACACCGACTGTCAACACGAGCCAGCGCTGCACACGGAAGCTGCAGCGACGCTTCCATGTCGCCGGCATGCCGGTCACTGCGCGTACACATACCGTCCGGGCGCATCGTAAAGCGGCCTCAAGCCCTGCGCAGGCGCACCCATGGCCGACAATGCACCGGGGGAGCCGGACCTTTCCGCCAGCCAGCCCGCCCAGGCCGGCCACCAGGAGCCGCGGCGCGTCGGCGACTCCTCCAGCCAGCAGTCCGGATCGACGTACGGATCGTCCGCCGCATGCCTCGCCCATCGGTAGGAAGCGCGACCGCCGTCTCCGGGGCGCGGCGGGCTCACGATGCCGACGTTGTGGCCGCCGCTCGCAAGCACGAACGTGATGTCCGTATCCGCCAGCAGATGCACTTTGAATACGGAGCGCCAGGGCGACACGTGATCGCGCTCCGTCGCGACGGCAAACATCGGCACGCGTATGTCGGCGAGCGCGACCGGCCTGCCGTCGACCTCGTAGCGTCCTGCCGCGAGCTCGTTGTCGAGATAGAACTTGCGCAGATATTCACTGTGCATGCGGAACGGCATGCGCGTCGCGTCCGCGTTCCACGCCATCAAGTCGCTCATGGGCGCGCGCTGCCCCATGAGGTAGTCGTACACGATGCGCGACCAGACGAGATCACGCGTGTTGAGCAGCGTGAATGCGCCCGCCATTGCCTTGCCGTCCAGATATCCGCACGACCACATGACGTCCTCGAGGAATGCGATCTGGCTCTCGTCGATGAACAATCCGAGCTCGCCGGGCTCGGTGTAGTCGAGCTCCGAGGCGAGGAGCGTGACGGTCGCGAGACGGCGCTCAGCCGAGCGCGCGAGATAGGCGGCTGCGATGGCGAGCATCGTGCCGCCGAGGCAATAGCCGACGCCATGGACCGGCTGCCCGGGAATGATCTTCTCCACCGCCGAAAGCGCCGCCAGCACGCCGAGGCGCAGATACGACTCCAGCGAGAGATCGCGATCTTCGGCGTCGGGGTTCTTCCAGGAGATCATGAACACGGTGTGCCCCTGCTCGAGCAGGTAGCGCACCATCGAGTTCTCCGGAGAAAGATCGAGCACGTAGTACTTCATGATCCACGACGGCACGACGAGCACCGGCACCGGATACGCTTGCGGCGTGCGCGGCTCGTACTGGATCAATTCCATGAGCGCGTTGCGGTACACGACCTTGCCCGGGGTCGCCGCGACATTGCGGCCGACCTCGTAGGCTTCGGTGCCCGCCGGTGGTCGGTTCCCCGCCCGCCGCAGCGCATCCTCGAGCAGGTTCTGCATGCCGCGCACGAGATTCACGCCGTACGTGCGCCGCGTCTCCGCGAGCACGACGGGATTGGTGAGCAGGAAATTCGACGGCGACCAGACGTCGAGCAGCTGGCGCGTCACGAAAGCGACGACGTTCTCGTGGTGACGGCTCACGCCGCGCACGCCGGTCATCGCATTCCACCACCATTGCTGCGTCAGCAGAAACGATTGATGCAGCAGGTTGTAAGGCCACCGCTGCCACTCGGGGGAATCGAAGCGATGGTCCTGCGGCAGCGGCTCGATCGCCGGCAGGCGTGGTGACGCGCCGCTCGCCAAGTACAGCGCGAGCCGCGTCCACTTCCGTTGCGCTTTCTCGACGAGCTCGCGCTGCCGCCCGGGCGACGCCGCGAGGTGCGCGAGCCAGTCGAGATACGCCATGCCGACGGCGATCGGCGAGATGCCGTGCGTGGCCCGCGCGATCGCCGCGTGCAGAAACGCGTCGCGCGGGCGCGCCTCGTCGGAGACGGGATCGGGCAGATCGAGCGGCTTCATGTCGGTAAATGACCGTTTGGTGCGTCAGGGTGTCAGGGTCGTCGGTAGACCTGGAGCTCGAGATAGGCGACCACGTCCCGGGTGTCTTCGCTGCTCCAATGCAAACGCTCTGCGCGCTGCCATTGCTCCACCACCTGCACGAGCTCGCGATGCGAGAGCGGTGGCTTGCCCCGCCGCGCGTGCACACTGCGTCCGTGACACGCAAGGCAATGATTTTCGTACAAAGCCCGGCCGCGCGTGCTGTCGGGGATATCGGCACCGCCGCGTCCCGGACCCGGATATGCGCTCACGCACGCGAGAACCGCCGCGCAGCACCAGCGCCGTATACATTCCATCGTCGTCCGCAATTGGACAGTCGATACGAGCTTACGGCCGGGCGCGCGGAAGGGGATTGATCTATGTCAACGCGATGACATAGGCCGGCTCGGGCCGCTCACGTCGCCGCCGCGTCGATGTTGTCTGCGCCCCGCGCATCGGAAGACGCTCGCGCCTCGCGCAGGCGACGCGACACACCGGCCAGTATCGACGCCACCGTCTGCGGTTCCACCGGCTTGACGAGATGCGCATCGAATCCTGCTTCCCGCGCGAGCTGCTTGTCCTTCTCCTGACCCCAGCCGGTCACTGCAACGAGCACCGCGCCGGACGTCGTCGCCTCGGCACGCAGGGCACGCGCCAGGTCGTAGCCGTTGCGTCCGGGCAGGCCGATGTCCAGAAAAGCCACCTGCGGCGCGACTTCGCGCGCCACGAGCAGCGCGGACGCTCCGTCGTGCACAACCGTGACGGCGTTACCCATGCCCCGCAGCAACAGCGCAACGCTGTCGGCGAAATCCTTGTTGTCGTCGGCAACGAGCACACGCAATCCCTCCGCGGTCTCCGGCGCAGCATGCGCCGGATTGCGCGAGATGCGCTCCATGGCGCGCACCGCACGCGGCAGACGCACTTCGAACGCGCTGCCCCTGCCCGGACCGTCGCTGCGCGCCGCGACGCTGCCGCCGTGCAGTTCGACGAGACGCTTCGCCAGCGAGAGCCCGACTCCCAATCCGGCCTGCGTGCGCTCGAGCGAGCGGTCCACCTGGGTGAACATGTCGAATATGGGCGACAGCATGTCGGGCGGTATGCCCTGGCCGCTGTCCGTCACGGTGACGACGGCGTCACCCCCCTGATGTGCGAGCCGCACGCGGATGTCGCCGCCGGGCGGGGTGTACTTGGCGGCGTTGTTGACGAGATTGGAGAACACCTGGGTGAGCCGCAGCGGGTCGCCGACGAGGTGCACGGGCTCGTCGCACAGCTCGAGCGTGAGCCGATGCCTGCGCGCCAGCAGCAGATCCTCCGCGGTCGACAGCGACTCGCGCAGGATCTCGCTGAGCTCCACGCCTTCCGCATGCAGCGTGATCTTGCCCGTCGTGATGCGCGAGACGTCGAGCAGATCGTTGACGAGGTGCACCATCTGCGCGAGCTGGCGCTCGATGATGTCGCGCGCCTGCTGCGACACGCCCGGCCTGTCGGCCGCGATGCGCAGCAGCTCGAGCGCATTGCGCATCGGAGCGAGCGGATTGCGCAGCTCGTGCGCGAGCGTCGCGAGAAACTCGTCCTTGCGCCGGTCCGCCTCGCGCAGCGCTTCCTCGGCCGCGCGGCGCTCCGTCATCTCGGCCTCCAGGCGCCGGTTGGTCGCCTCCAGGTCGGATGCGCGCTGGCCAACCTCGCTCAGCATGTTGTTGAAGGCCTCGACCAGGTAGCCGATCTCGTCGTCCGTCGTCTTCTTCACGCGCAAAGAGAAGTCGCGGTGCATCATCACGCGCCGGGCGACGTCGGCCACGGCGATGATCGGGCCCGTGACCGCGGCCTCCAGGCGCGACGACATGAATGCCGCCACGATCAGGCTCAGCGCCATGACCACGCCGAGTATGCCGCCGTAGTCCACGAGACGCTCGAGCAACTCGTAGCGGGCGCGGATGTACACGCTGCCGATGATGCCGTCGTTGTCCATGACGCGACGCGCCAGGCTCAGGTATTTCCCATCCACCACGTAGCCGTTGAACTCGAGCGTCTCCGGAAATTTCACGTCCGGCGCTTCGTCCCTCACGTACGTCGCGAACAGGCGCCCGCTGGCGGTGTAGATCGCCGCGGCGGCGATCTTGGGCCTGAATCTCAGCACCGCGAGATTTTCCGTTGCGGCACGCGGGTCGTCGAAAGCAAGCGCGGGCGCGCTCGAGCGGCCGAGGATGTCGCCTTGCGTGATGAGATCGTTCACCCACGATTCCTGGTACGTGCGCAGATCGTAGACGAGCAGCGCCAGCGCCGTCGTGAAGAGCGCCGCGAAAGTCGCGGCCAGCACGACCAGCATCAACTTCCGGCGCACCGAAGTCTTTACGTTATGGAACATCACATGGTTCCTGTGCGAACTTGCTGCGCGACGGTGAGCAGCCGCGAGCTGATGTCAAGACGCCTTTCCTCGGCTGCGGACAGAGCGACATCGAAACGCACGCGTCCGTCGACCACCGTGAAGTTGATCGCCGCTCCGCGCTCGAGCGCCCCCGGCACCTCGCTCACGATCAACACGGGTCGGCCCCGCGTCCGGGCGGCGATCGCGACAAGCCGCGCCGCCTGTGCGGCTGCGACGAAGACCATCTGCACGCCGGCGAGGCTGTCGCCCTCGTTCAGATGTCTCACGACGACGCGACGCTCGTCCACGAAGCGGCCATTGGTCACGAGCGCAAGCTCGCGCACCATCTCCGCGCTCGTGGCAGCGATGACGAAAGGCGCTTCGGCCCGCGCGTAACTGTCCGCCGGCCACCTGATGTACGGCACGAACTTGTAGAGGAAGATGGCCTTGATGCGGCAATCCGCGTCTGCGACGCCGGGCTCCGACTGCGCACGCGCGGGGCCATGCACGGCCGCAGCGCACAGTACTGCGGCTGCGACGAACCGATGGAGCAGCAGGCGTCTCACCATCGACCGCCGGGCCCGCAAATCACGGGCGCCACGCAAGGTGAGGAACACCGTGTGCCCGAACTCGGCGCGCGCCGCGCGCGTCCCCCACTCCGCATGCCGCAGATCGAAGACTGTAGAGCGTGCGGCCGTCGATCATGACGAACAGCTTATTGGCGGGCACGCTGTTGAAACCGCGTGCGCTGATGGCGTACCGATTCACGTCGGCGCGGGTGACTTCGAGATTGAGGCGAGCCGCAACGCCTCGGGCAGGCTCGTGGCGCCGGGATGCGGACGTGATGACGAGTCTGGCGAGGTGTTCGGGGCTCAACTCGAGCAGATGATCGAGGGGCATGCTCTCGGCATGCGCCGCCGTAAGCCATGCGGGCGCCGTCCACAGCAAGCCCGTGCGCGACACGGTCGCGGCCACGCGCGCGTTTCGCCCCGCTCTGCCGGGGCGGCACGTGCGGACGGGCAGAAAAAACAACCTCGCGTCCGGAACCACGCCATGTCCCGGAACAAGGGCTCTCAGCATTGTTCGTCCTCTGTCGCAGCCGCGTAATGCGCACTGCCTTGCTGCCGCGCCGATGTTGCTTTTTGCATGCTCCACGCGCCGCTCTGATGGCGGTTGCTGCGGAGGCAGTTATTCTAGCGGAATATCGGGGACGCCCATATTCGCAATCACACGCTGTCGGCATATGCACAGGCCGCGAAACATGGGGCCAACCGGTATCATGACAGGCCGTAGCGGCGCCGGTGCCTGGCAACGGTCAGTCGCCGACGATCTGACAAACGACGAAAATCCGAGCCGGCTGACGCGCCCCCCGGAGGTGCGCAGGTTCCTCATCAACGGCGGCGAAGTGCGGCGCCGCTGCGCGCTCATGCGGCCGGGCGACCGCCTGCCAGTGCGTCCTCGATCGCGCGGTGCAGATGCTCCATGCCGAACGAGACGTCGCGCAGCTCGCCGTTCACGAATATCGCCGGCGTGGACATGACGTGATGCACCCTGCCGCTCTCGATGTCCTCCTCCACGCGGGCACGGTGCTCGCCCGAATCCATCTCGTGCTCGAAGCGCGTCATGTCGAGATTCGCAGCGAGCGCGCAGCGATTGATCTCGTTGCGGCTCAAGTGCAGCTCTCGCTGGAACAGCGCGTCGTGCATCGCCCAGAATTTCCCCTGCGCGGCTGCGGCTTCCGACGCTTCCGCGGCCATGAATGCATGCGGGTGGATTTCTGCGAGCGGAAAGTGCCGGTAGACGAGGCAGACATCGGGCTGGAAATGCTCCACCATGATGCGCAGCGCCGGACGGGCCTGCGCGCAGGACGGGCATTCGAAATCGCCGTATTCGACGACGGCGAGCCGGGCCGCGGGCGATCCCAGCACGTGATCGCGCTCCGGCATCGGCCGCGCGAGCGGAAGCTGTTGCAGAGTCTGTGACGTCTGTGACATGAGCGGCCATCCCTGGACGAGTCTCCATCCCTCGCAACGATCGTGCCGGAAATCCTGCGCGAGCGCGACGGCGCAGGAGTCGGAGCGAGCGTGAATAGGGCCACATCGGGGAGCCGCGCCTGCGTGCTAGCATGGCGGCCGGAATACACAAGGTCGTATAAACCGACACTGGGGGGCAGCGTGGAACGCGAAAGCTTCCAGGCAGAATGGATATCCGCGCGCATCCGGCGCGACGGCAACGAGATCGAGCTCGACTTCACCGATTTCAAAGGAGGCTCCAACGTCGTGCGCATGGCGACGTCGGTGCTGAAGAAGCTGATCGGCACGCTCGCGCAGGTGCTGTGCTCGGCGAACAACAACGCCGGCTTCGGCCTGCCCGACGAACCCAATCCCAAGGCCTACGAGGACACGCCGGGTTTCGTGATCGCGGAAAACGTCGATCTCTACATCGCGGAAGACGGCGCTGCGGTGCTGCGCGTATACACCGTGTCGCACAAGAAATGGGAACTCGCGCTCAACGCCGAGCAGGCGACCTGGCTCTCGCAAGGCCTGGCGTTGCCGGCCAAGCCCAGACCCAAATCCAAATCAAAATCCGTGCATTGACAGCGGCAGCAGTCAGGCTGCGCGTCCTCGTGGTGCCCTCCTCCGGTCGATCGAGTGCAATGGCGATCCCTGCGGGAAGCGGCGCGCCGTTTGCTCGTGCTCACGCTATAGTTCCATTTTTCGGGAGCAAACGATGTCGAAGCGTTATTTACTCACCGCGGCCACCCTCGCCGCCCTGACGCTCGCCTGCTCCGCGCAGGCGCAATTCGGCGTGCCGCCTCCCGGCAGCGCGGAAGGCATGGAGAGCGGCACGTATGGCAGCAGCATCGGCTTTGACGTGCGGGGCACGGGGCGCGTGGACCGGTTCGGCCGGCCCAACGATCCCTTCAATTCAACGGACACCGCGCAAAAGCCCGTCGATCCGCGTGAAAAGCGCGACACGGACACGGACCGCATCGGCGTGCCCGGCAATGCGCGCGGCCCCGGCGACAGCCGCGGCAATGCGGGCATAGGCGCGAACATGAACCCGGGGCTCGCCCCCGGCGCTGTCGGCGGTGCGAATCCGAGCCTCAGCCCGAACCTCAATCCGGGCACGAGTCTCGGCACGGGCATCGGCAACGCGGGTCCGGGTAGCAGCGGGAATGCGGGCGGGGGAAACCGCGGCAGCGGCGCTCCCGGAACATCGCGTTAGCCGCCCCCGCCGTTTCGGGAGTCCTTTTTGCACCTCTTGCCCGGAGGCAGGAGGTGCATATGGAAGGATCTACTCGACCCGGCGGCGAGGTAGTGCTCGTTTTTGAAATACTCGAGGACGGCAGCAACCGCTATTACTGGCGCGCCAAGTCCTCAGAGGGCGTCACGCTGCTCCATTCGCTCGAATGCTTTACCACGCTGGAGTCCTGCATTACGGATGCATGCGAAGTGGCCACCGCACAACCCGGCGCCTGAGACCGGCGCCGGCCCACGCTCCGCAGCTCAGTCGATCCTGACTCCCGTGAGCTTTACCATCTTCGCCCAGCCGGCGATTTCAGCCTTGATGTAGGACGCGAGCTGCTCGGGGCTGGTCGGCGCAGCGTCCGCGCCCTGCCCGGCCAGCCGCTCCCTCATCTCGGCCGTGCTCAGGATCCGGACCGCCGCGCTGTTGAGCCGCGTGACGACCTCCTGCGAGGTGCCGGCCGGCGCAAGCAAACCCCACCACGACGTGACGTCGATTCCCGGATAACCGGACTCCGCCACGGTCGGCACATCGGGCAACGAGGGCGAGCGGTGCGCGCTCGTGACTGCGACCATGCGCAGACGCCCCGCCTTGACGAAAGACTGGGCCGAGAGCGGCGAGGTGAAGTACAGCTGCGCATGCCCGGCCACGACGTCGTTCAATGCCGGTGCAGCGCCCTTGTACGGAATGTGCACCATGTCGATGTGCGCGGTTTTCTTCAGCAACTCGGCGACGAGGTGCCCCGGGCTCCCGTTCCCCGAAGACGCATAGTTGACGGCACCCGGTCTCGCTTTCGCGAGGGCGACCAGGTCCTTCACCGTGCGCACGGGCAACGAAGGATGCACCACGAGCACGTTGGGCGAGGTCGCCACGAGGGAGATCGGCGCGAAGTCCTTCACCGGATCGTACGGCAGCCTGCCCATGAGGCTCAGGTTGATCGCGAGATTGCTCGCCTGCCCCATCGCGACCGTGTAACCGTCCGCAGGCGCTTTCGATGCGAGCTCGAGGCCCAGGTTGCCGCTCGCGCCGCCGCGGTTGTCGACGATCACCTGCTGGCCGAGCGCTTCGCCGAGCTTCGCGCCGAGGATGCGTCCGAGGATGTCGGTGGCCCCGCCCGGTGGAAACGGCACGATCAACCGTATCGGCTTTGCGGGGTACGACTGGGCAAGCACGTTCGGGATGCACGGTACACACAACGCAGCCACCAACGCTGCAGTCGCAGATCTCATCGTTTCCTCCGCTTCGTGATCAAACGCTCACTCCGGCGCGAACACCGGTAACGTCACCTCTGCCGAAACATCGCGGAATGCCACGCGCACCGGCATGCCGATCGAGATTGCATCGGGCGCGCAATCGACGATGTTCGTCATGAGATGCGGACCCTCCTCGAGCGCGACGACCGCGACCGCATAAGGCACGTCCGCTACGTACGCCGGGCTGGGCGCACGGTGGATGATCGTATACGTATAGACCGTGCCCCGCCCGCTCGCCTCCTGCCATGCGATGCGCGGCGAGCCGCAATGCGGGCATACGCTGCGCGGATAGAAGTGATGAGCAAGGCAGGCCTCGCAGCGCGGCAGCACGAAACGATGCTCGCGCGCCGCGGCCCAGTACGGCGCCGTAAGCGGATCGGGATGCGGCAGCGGTTTCTCGACGGTCATTGCGTTCACCCCGCGTCCGGTCCGCCGAGGAGCAGTGTGCAGTGGACGCTGATGACGCCGCCATTGCCGTGCGCGAGCGCGACCTCCGCGCCCTGCACCTGGCGCGCGCCCGCCTCGCCGCGCAACTGCCGCACCGC
>Ga0255338_1004603_pt1 | contig 13947 bp, 12 predicted proteins | sample MeOH1_35cm_T4_19_FD_203715 | JGI IMG/M metagenome (GOLD analysis project Ga0255338, IMG submission 203715) | Sandy soil microbial communities from University of British Columbia, Vancouver, Canada - MeOH1_35cm_T4_195 | ecosystem: Engineered > Artificial ecosystem > Sand microcosm > Unclassified ...
GGCTATTCGCAAGAGAGCCTGGATGCCATTGCGAGACAATTGAATCAACGTCCCCGCAAGACTCTGGGGTTCAGAACACCTGCGGAAATGTTCGACGCATGTGTTGCCTCGACCGGTTGAATCCGCCGCCTTGAGCGGGCATTTCGACCGTCGTCGACGGGTATGCAGCGGTTGATGCCGATCACTGGCGATGGTTCGACGGCAGCTGTGGGGCCAAAACCGGCCGCTCATTTCAACTGAACTATAAGGACCAACGCTTTTCCTGTTTAGTCCACAGTATGCCAAGCACCCCAAGATCATCCCCGGACTCAAGGACCTAGATGCCCCTTCCAGCCTTGACCTTCTATAGGTGTTTGGCATAGTTCAGCGTTTTACAGCAGATCCATGCCGACCGTGCGAGGTGGTGACCGTGACAGTCCAAGACGTAGGAGAGCCTGAATTGAATTCCACGCAACTGCTTGAGGAGCCTCTCGCACCTGCTGCCGCCCCCCTGCCTTTCGATGCGACCATTCTGTTCAAGGCGCTGCACTACCAGCTACTAGTGGCTATCGAGCAGGGCCACGATCTCAAGCCTGATGAGTGCTTGTGGATCGAGGCCATGGGTGACGTCACGGTCCCCGGACGCACGCAGACCGAGGTCAAGCACTTTCGCGACGACCTCACCGACAGCCATCTGAATTTCTGGAACACGGTAAAGAACTGGCTGCACGAGCGATTCGACTGCAGTAGCTACAAGACCTTAGTGCTTCTGACGAGCCAGGATTTTGGCGCGCAGAGCAGCTTGAAGGACTGGAACACCATGAGCGCTGCGCAGCGGCTCGCGGTCATGGAAGAAATCGCCGGGCATACGCCGGCCGCACCGGACACGTCGGCCCCTACGGTCACGCCAACCATCCCTGCGCCACCAGACGCGCCCAGCCTGCACGACGATGAGGGCACAGCAGAACATGCAACCGGCCGCAAACCTTCCAAGGCCCGAACAACCCAGCAGTACGTGTTGGCGATGGAGCGTCGCGCTGCGTTGATGGAGGTGCTCGAACGCATGCACATCGCGCATGGCCAGCCTGACCTTCCGGCGCGGCTTAACAACTACATGACCCGGCATCTCAAGACCATCCGACCGTCCCTGCAGCAGCAGTACATGGATGATCTGCTGGGCTTCATGTTCAGCGCCGGGCGTGTGCTTGGGGGTTGGAAGATCACTCACCAGGAGTTTGCGGCCAAACTAACCACCCTGGCCCAGCTCTACATGAAGCATCCGTCGGAGTTTCCGCAGGTGGATAAGGGCGCATTGGAAGACCAGATCAATCTCGACGAAGTCAGGGCCAAGCTCTTCGCACAGAAGATCTTGGAAATCGACGGCGAAAAATATCTCAGAGACGCGGCACTACATCGTCTCATGGCCGAAAAATCCATTGCCGACCTTTATCGGGATCAGGTTCTTTTCAAACACATGCTTGACGGGTACCTAAATATTCATCGCAGCAATCATCTGGCCGAGCGCGAAGCCGCGATGCTGGACTGCGAAAATGACGTGGACGGCAACAAGCTCAAGAAAGAATCACTCAAATTCTATTTGGCGCGTCTGAAGGCCTGGCCTGCTCCTTTTTGCAATATGAACAACACCATGGTTGAGTTTCGCAACGGTATTTATCACATGCTCGCCGACGAAATTTCAGAAAAGAAGGAAGAAGAATTTCATTGGAGGCTTTGGCTATGACGGGAAGGGCATCCGACCATCTCTACGCTCTGCATCGCAGCCCTTTTGCTCTCGCCCCCGTGATCCAAAATTTCTACCTGGAATGGACGCCCATGGAAAAGGATGTCTTGCTGAGCTATCTTATCCTGCCCTTGGTGACATACCCGGCGATGCAAGGTTATCTACACAATGCCGGTCGCAACAGTTCCATTCGCACGATGACATCAGATGCATCCAGGTTGGTGGGTTTGCCACTGCGGCTTGAGGAATATAAGCCGATCACTAACACAGCCTTGCTCATACTGCGCGCCGACGGGAGTATGAGCCTTGCCGAAGATCTCTCGGTCGTGGCTAAAGACAACCCCCAGGCCGCGAACGCCAACGAGAACATGCTGCGCTATGCCAAGAAATTGGCAATGATATTCAGAAATGAAAGTGTGGTGACGATTTACAGAATGCTGGGATTGAAGTCGTTATGAAATGTTTTGTCCGATATATCGGTGTGATCGACAACGACAACGAAACGCACCATGTGAAATTCAAGCAGGGCTTGAACGTCATTACAGGAAAATCATCCAAAGGCAAAAGTGCCATCTTAGATATATTCGATTACTGCATGGGCAGTTCCGAAGATACTATCCCGCAAGGAATAATCACCCAGCGGGCGAAGCTGTTTTTCACAGTTTGGCGATTTACTGGCATGGCAGTCGTTGCCGGCCGCATGGCGAGCAAACCCAATGAATGTTTCCTGCGCGAAGTCTCGGGCGATGACGCCCGCCATGTGCTGGCACATCTAAAGGATGTGGAAATTTTCTTCACAAAACGGTTTCAGCTTAATCGGATCGATTTCTGCAAAAGCCTCGGCCGGTATTTCGGTGTCACCATGGACGATGTCGACACAGATCCGCTGCAGAAGACGGTAATGGGTCATAAAAGCCCGACGCCCTCGATTCGCAGTTTTGCATCCTTCATGCTGCAGCACCAGAACTTAGTGGCCAACCGGCATGCGCTCTTCTACCGGTTCGATGAGAAGCGAAAACGCGAGCAGGCCATTGACCATTTCAAAATCTTCCTGGGAATCGTTGGCGAGGACTATTTCGACCTCGCCAAGGACCTAGCCGAGGCCGAGGCCGAACTCAGGCGTGCCTTAGCACTGGTTCCCAAACAGGACAAGCTCAAGTCTGACTACATAGAGGAACTCACGGGCTATCTGCAGGAGTTCCACGCGCTGGCCGGCGCACCACTGACGGACCTCACGGCCGAGGAGATCTGGCTGAAGCCGGAGATGGCCCTGGACGCGCTGACCAGCATCTCGGTCACGGTCAACGGAGAGTCAGAGAGCTTCGATACGACGCGCAACGACCTTCGCGCGCGCAAGGCAGGACTCATGGCCGAGCTGCAAAAGGCCATGAATACGCGCTACCTGCTCGACCTCTCGACACAACAAGTCGAAGGATTTGCAGGCGCCATGACCAGCCTGCCCATTCCGAAGACCGCCCATCTGGACCATGCAGTCTGCCCCGTGTGTGCTTCGCCCTCCGAAGCCGCCGAAGATGAGGCAAACAAGCTCTCCGCGGCCATCCATTGGCTCAACGGCGAGCTCAGGTTGTCGGCGTATGCACGAGAGGGCTTCGGTCAAGAACGCCGCGAGATCGACGAGTCGATCAAGACCGTGCGCAAAGCGCTGCGGCAGGTAGAGAACACGTTGCGGCCTCTGGAGCGGGAAGCCGACCGCCTGCAGCGGTCTAAATCCGCCGATGCTGCAGCACAGAAGGCCAAGCTTAAGTTGGAGCTAGCGATTGAGCGAAGGATTGAGAATCCTCCCACAGAGACCACTGAGCTGGTGCAGACGCTCTCGGAGCGGGTCGCGGTGCTGAGATTGAAGAAGGAGCTGTTCGATGTCGCGCCTAAGCTGGTGGCGTTGCAAAACAACATCAACAAGCGCATGGCCATCATAGGCCCGCATTTCGACTTCGAGGAGTCCTACAAAACCGGTGCCTTGAAATTCGACATCGATTCCTTCGATCTCTGGCACGAGACGCCTGGGGTGAACGGAGCTCCCGCCAAGAAGGTCTACCTGCGGTCCATGGGCAGCGGGGCTAACTGGCTCTATTCTCACCTGACCCTGTTCCTGTCCTTGCACTATCAGTTTGCCGCCTATGCCGACAGCAAGCTACCGCCGGTGCTGTTTCTCGACCAGCCGACGCAGGTGTATTTTCCCTCGGCTGATTATGGCGCTGAGTTCAATGCAGCCAAGCTGCGCGGCAGCCTGGAAGACCCGCAGCCGGTGGATCCATCGACCGAGCCGGCTGGCACGGCCTCAGGCGCACCCGCAGGTGGCGGGCCAGGTCTGGCCGCCAGCGCTGCGGCCACGACAACCGACGACGACCTGGACACCGTCGCCAGGATGTTCACCGTCCTGGCCAAGTTTTGCGACGACACCGCAAAGGACGTCGGCAACAGGCCTCAGATCATCGTCTGCGACCATGCTGACAATCTGAAGTTGGGCGAAGGCTATGACTTTGAAAAGCTCGTAGCAGACCGGTGGCGCGACCGGGGCTTCATCGTCTGAGCCCTGCACCGCCGTCTGCATATTGCCCGCGGGTAGACAATCGGGTGCGATGCTGGGATAAGCAGCATAAAACGCTGCACAGTAGGCAGTATTTGATTCACTTCGACCTACTGCTTTGGGCGTACAGCCGTCTCCTGATCTGTTTCGCTAAACGTCTCAGATCAGCCTCAACCGGACCGCCGGTCCGGAGATCCGATCGATCGGTCATGGCCGACAGCGACCTGGTGACGCCAATTTCCGCAATGCCGGGATTGGTTCCCACGTCCCACGGACGAGGCCCAGTGACAGGCGCGCTGAGAAAACGGCGTTGACAACCAGCACAAACAGCATGCCAGTTGTCATGACATAAGCAGCACCACCGCGTTGAGTTCGTTGTTCGGGATACTCTCCAAATAGGCTGTCACCTCCGGATTGGCGCGACGCAGTAATGTCAGCTGCTGGCGTAGTGTCAGATGATTACTCTCTTGCGTCGAATCGGTCATTCGTTTCGCCTCGGTAACACAAACGCCTCTGCAGCGAGGTTAGATCTGACCAACTTGGCAATGGGATTTACTGTTTCCTCTGGCTTCGGGGGACTCGAATCCCTGGCTGTGTCCGTGTTCGCTGGATTCGGCGCTGTCGCCACCTCTGCGAGGCCGGTGGCGGGCCGTGCCACCAGCGCGGACCCTGCGAGCCGCTCCAACAAGAATGTTTGGCATCCCAACTGGAGCATCTGAGCGACGACGTGAGGCACCATGGACGCAGGCAAGGATTCCAACAGCTGCACGGCGTGCGGGTGAAGCGATTTCACCAAATGGATCTTGGGCCGAAGGGTCAGGCTGTCCCGGTCCCTTGCAAGCGGTGGAGTGGCGTTGCTCACCGACATGTTCACGAACGGTTGCCGTTCTGGAATTCCGCGATGGTGTGGAAGCCCCGCACGTTGGATGAGACCGGGTCGGCATCGAGCTGGATCATGTGCTCGTAGTCGCGCAGCATCGTGCGGACCACCCGATCCAGCAATGTCGCGCCGCCCCCAGTCAGCAGGATCGTCTCCATGTTGTCGAGCGATCCAACGGACTGCAGCATTTGCTCGATGGCATCAGGCAGGATCGCCTCGACGCTCGGCCAATGCGGAGCCATCTCATGATCACGCCCCGCGATGCGGACCGATGCGGCCTTCTCGCGCAGCGCTTTGTCAACTCGATTCAGGATCTCAGGATCCTCCTGCAGGCCGTCGCGAATGGACCGGCAGACGGCTGAGGCGCAGGCCAGTGCCCCAATCGAGACCGCACCGCAGCGCTGATAGTTGGGCGAGATGCCGCGACTGACGAACCAGCCGAACGTTCCGCTGCCCATGTCCAGCATCAAGGTATTGCCATCGTGGGCGATGGGTCGGCGGCGGACGCCGTGGGCAATCATCGAGCCGTGGGGCTGCGCGACCACTGTGGCGTTCTCGACCCTGACGATCATTTCCTGTGTCCGATTATCTGAACCGGGTACCGGAATGGCGTGATTACCTAAGACCATCGCTTGGAGGGAATCGGCGTGCGTGAAGATGGATAGCGACAGCCCCACCACCAGTTGTCGTATCGTGAGGCGACCAGCACAGCCATAGTGGCGCGCGATGTAATACAGCGCCCCAAGGAACAACGCCCTGTAGCTGGGAGACGGCGAGAAGTCGGAGGTTACGGCACGAGCTAGGGTCGCGCTTACGGTGTTGAAGACTACTTGCCGACGAGGTACTTCACACCGGGCTCGGACTCTACGGCCACGACGTCCTGGACAGCGCCATTGGGCAGCTGCTTGGGCCCGCCGATCAGGCGTGTGGCCACCGAAGGCATGACTTCCGTCACGATGTGGCTACCGTTTGGACCGGTGTCACGGCCCAGGCTGAACTCTGTAGAGAAAAAGCCGACGTCCACTCCGGCGGCGGGGATGGTATGAGGTCTGGGCGCTGATTTCACGATGCACTCCGTTTATGTATTGCTGGGATGCGTCGATTATCAAAAGCAGGCCTCGGCAAGAAGGGGGCGCAAACCGGCGAATCCGGGAGGTTGCGCCAACGTCACCGTTCAATTTCCTCGGAATTCCAGTGGTGTGCGGCAACTGACCTGGTCAACAGCCCGATAGATGGATGGCAGCGGGCTGGACTGGCCCGCGAAATTGGCGCGGCGCCCGCTTGGAGCGTTGGGTGGCACGCGCGCTGGGCCAAAAGTGGCCCACTTTGGGCCAGAAATGGCCCAGCTCGGGCCGCGTGGCAGGCGCTGGGCCAGAAGTGGCCCACTTCGGGCCAGAAGTGGCCCACTTTGGGCCAGAAATGGCCCAGCTCGGGCCGCATGGCAGGCGGAGGAGCCGGGAATGGCGGGCGCTGGGATGGACAGCGCGAAAAGGGGATTGGAATGGCCGCGAGTTCTAGAGTGGAATCCCACCACGCTTCTTCGGAGTCCGCAGCGTGCACCGATGCAACGGCCATGTTTCATACAAATGCGATCGCGCAGCCTTTCGTGCCAAGCCTCGGGGCGTGCTGCCCAAAATTCCAGCACGAACTGATGCACGCAGAGGGAGAAACGACGCGAAGCCCACCGCCTGCGGATTCTGGAGCGATTTGAAAACGATCAGTGGACAGGGATCTTTTTTTCAAAACGCACTCCACGCTGGAAAACCTGTGAACCCATTTGCTTGTTGGCAATTCCCTGCTGTATCATTCGCGGCACTTAGTCCTCATGGACAAAGCAGGTAGCTGATGCACCTGACCCTCGCGGTGAACTCAGCCTTCATGGTCAGCACAGACCTCACAAAAAGCACCTGGCGAGAGCCACCCAACAGTCCCGGCCTGTCTGCCGGCGTGATACGCCTTGGAGCGCATCACCACTCCGCGCTCTAGCGACGGAGTTTCACTGATGGAATGACATCTATCTGGCCGCGACGAATCGCAGCCCAAGGCACTGGACCCATAGCGGTCGCAGTGCAAGTCCCAGCCCCACTACAGGGGCCGGGCGCTAGTAAGTCAAGGAACACAGTAGTTCCGCCTCCTATCCATGCGTCTCTGGCGAGAGCGGATAGAGCCTGGCCTGGGCATTCCCCCAGGACAACCCCTGAAATGTTTTGGCATACCTGCATCGTGACTCGATGGGCAACGGCTGGCGAATCCAGCCCGCGCGCCTAGAGGCTCACTCCCGGACCCGTCATTGAGCGGCGAAGGAGCTGGGCATACCACGGTGACTGCGCACAGAGCCGGCAGCGCCTGTGAAAAGCCAAATGACACCGCCACCCTAAAACGGGGTGACGCAGGGTTGGTCGCCTAAATAGACCACCACCACCCCCTGGCAACCCCGTTTCGGGCTGCCGGGTGTCTTCCTCCTGCATATGGATGGAAGAGGCCGCCGTCTGGAAAACGGTTGCGCAGGATGATTTACTAACGATCCGCCCACCCCTGGGGCCCATGGCAGCGTGCTGCCAACCGCCAGGAACCCACCGCTGCAGATTCACGTTCAAGAGTTCGCCAGAGAAGCCCGCGCGCCGTCGCTGCAACAGTCCCTCCCGCATTCCAGGCGGGAGGGACTGCCCGAGCGTCTGCGTGCCAGACGTATGCAAAAAGGAGAGTCCGAGATGCAAGTGCAAGTAGAAGGTAGCGCCGGTCAGTCGCCGCAACAGGCCGACCTGGACATGGCCCCGCAAGAAGCGGCATTCCAGGCCGTGCCCAAGCCGGTGAACAAAGGCGGGCGCCCGCGGCGCCTGGACAAGCCCATGAAGCTCAAGGAGGGCCCGCCGATCCTGCGGGCGCTTCGAGCGCGTGAACTTGGCCTGGGCGTCAAGCTGCTTGCCAGCCTGGAGAGGCGGTACAAGGGCGATCCGTTCACTCAGATCGCCGAGTTCTTCGGCAACTTCACCATCCCTGCCGCCACCGGCCGCAAGCGCACCGTGGGCATCCTGACCGAAAAGATCTATGTGGACCAGATGAACGTGCTGGTCAAGGATCTGAAGCGCCTGAACATGGGCATTCAGAACCTCAGTGAGATCAGCACGAGGCACATCAAGGCGCTGACAGACCTCTATGTGAAGGAGAGCTATTCCGCATCGAGTCTGGCCAAGAAGAACACGGTGCAGCGTCGCTTTGGCATCTGGATCGGCAAGCCGGACTTGGCCCCGCGACTCGCGGACCTGGTGGCCAACCCCCACAGCTTCCGGCGCCACTACTCGGCGAAGGTTTCAAAGGCGTGGTCTGCCAAGCAGATTGACCCGCACGAGCTGATCCAGCGCATGAAATTGGAGTGCCCGGTCGCCGCAATGCATCTGGAGTTCCAGCTGCTCTTCGGCCTGCGCCCCCGTGAGGCGGTGATGATGAAGCCGTTCTCTGCCGACCAGGGCAACGTGCTGTTCGTGACCGATGGCACCAAGGGCGGGCGGGCGCGGCCGGTTCCGATCGACACGCCGGCCAAGCGGGATCTGGTCGAGCGCGCAAAGGCGGTTGCCGCGGGCAATGCGCGTCGCGTTCTCACCGCCAAGCCCAGCCAGCCGCTGCACGCCGCGGTCCGTCGTTATTACCACCTGGCGCATAAGGTCGGCATCACCAAGTCGGAGTTGGGCATCACCCTCCACGGCCTACGCCATCACTTCGCCAATGAGCTCTACAAGCAGGTGACCGGCTTCGACTCGCCCGTCAATGGCGGGCCGGTGCTGGATCCTGAACTGGCGGAACGCGGCGCCTATGCGGTGGCTGAGCAGCTGGGCCACGCCCGCAAGGCGATCGCCTCCGCCTACATTGGGCACCACCGCACGATCAGCCTGGCGCGCAAGGCCAACATCATGGAGCTGCTGGGCCGTCTGGAGAAAAACGACTCGTTGCTGTCGGTGGTTCGGGAAGCTGGCCTGGCCGAGTGGTGGGTGATCGGGGAGCCAGCTGGTGGCGCTCCGGTAGGGGCCACGTTGCAGTTGGCCTACCGGGCGCCTGTACTGGCGGGCCAGGAGCAGATGAGCGCTGACGTGGCCTCGATGCCGCAGGCACTGCGCGTAGCTGAAGCAGCGGGGAAGGCCTTGGGCTGCATGGTGCTGCCATGCATTGCCTCCACGGTGCTTGGCTCGGCGCTGGAAACCCTGGAGCTGGTTGGCTGGGATGCCAATGTCTTGGCGAAGCAACCAGCGGATTCCGGCACGAATTCCTGAACTATTGGCGAGAAAAGTCCATTTTGCTTTTTGAAGGTTCAGCAGAAGCACAAGGTATGCGGAATCCTGATGCACTCGAGCCTGGTGGTGACCAGCGACGGCCTGCCTCTGTGAATGGGTTCAGTCAAGTTCTGGCGCCGTAAGGTGTTCAAGGGCACGAACGCGTTGAAGAAGAAGGTCAACTCGACGCGCGTGCCGATCGAGGAGAAGGAGAGCTTCCGCTGGCTGGAGAACCTGCGCACTGCGCCAGTCCACGGCGCTGTTGGCCGAACCGCAGCGCTGCGTTCACATTGGCGACAGGGAGAGCGACATCTACGAGTTGTTGTGCACGGCGCAAGAGTTCGAGACGAACTTCCTAGTACTACCGCAGTAGATGTATGGAGGGCGCAGCGCAGCCGCGCCGGCGGTAGTGGCACAGCTGTGCACGGCGTTGATGCAGCCGCCGCCAGGTCGACCAGTGCAAGACATGGGCAGGCAAATGCGAAGGGCCCCACAGCAGTCGCGACAGCAGCCGACGCAGCTCGGGCACACTCAAGGCAACGAGGTGCTCAGGTGTTTTTTTGACTTGCGTGCGCAGCGCCACCAGCACCGCATGCGCCAGCAGCGACAGGGTGATGTGCCGGCACCAGCCCTGTCAGCGGCGCACCTCGTAGTGGTCGAGGCCGCACTCGCCCTTGGTGGCCTCAAAGCCGATCTCGATCTCCCAGTGTCGGCCGGCCACGCGAACGAGGTTGGCGAGGCTGGCCTTGTGGCGCAGGGCATGCACGACGTAGTAGGCATGCTCGGGCGTTTCGTCCAGCGACCGCCTCAACAGCAGGTAGGGGCCCCAGCGCTGCTCCTGGGCACTGAGCTGCAGACGCCACAGCGGCACTCGCGCCCACTCGTCCGGCCGCTCGCCCTTGGCGCCCGCTCCCGCCGACAGCCGCTTCCGGGGTGACCTCGGAACCGATGCAAAAACCTGCGCTCTGCCCGTAGGGTTACCACCTATGTTGGGCCCGTCGCTGTTCACCGTTCAGGTGTCATAGTCCGCAAGAGATAAGTTGTCGCGGAGAGTGCCGGTGCCAAAGCATTTACTAAGGTTTGTCGGGATGACGGTGTTGCCCCACTCGCTCAACCAGCAAGACATCGACGACGCGTTCGGCCTCAGTTCACAAGACATCTCATTTGTCAGTGACGCGAGGCGGTTCGCGCCGCGATTTCGACTCGCGGTCGCCACCCAGTTGGTTGTACTGCGCGCGACCGGGCGGCCATTGGACCGTTTCCAGGGCATCCCGAAGCTACTCTTGGCAGGCTTGAGCAAATCCCTGGGCGTTCAGCCGTTGGACATTGCGACGCTACGCAAGCTCTACCCGCGCGACGAAACACGGCAAGCGCACCTCGGCGAGGTACGTTCCTACGCTGGGTTCGTCACCAGCAATGACAAGATCATTGGTGAACTCGAAGGCGCTCTCGCCGAACGCGCCCGATCGGCTGCTTCGGTCGATGATCTTGAGCGCCAGGCCCAACTCTGGCTCTACGGAAAAAGTATCGTCCTTCCCGGCGAGCGCATGCTGCGATCGATCACGGTTCGAGCCTTTGAAGAGCAGGAACTGCAGGCGCTAGAGGTCATTCGCGAACAGGTCACCACTCGTGAATTGAGATCCGCCGTCGCCGCCATGTATGGCGCGCGCAAGGGCCGATCAGGTGGCACGATTCTGGAATGGCTGCGCACGCCTCCGGGAAAGCACGGACCAACGACACTCAAGGAGACCACGCAAAAGGTCGGGTACCTCAAGACGCTGGGGGTCCACACCTGGGACTTGAGCAAGATCCCTGTTGCTCGGGTGCAGGCCTACCGCCAGGCGGTCATCCACCGCCCTCCCTCTGACACACGAAAGCTGAGCGAGGACATCCAGGCGCTGCAGTTGGCGTGTTTTTTGTACGGCGCACTGCTGGAGTACACGGACCTGTCGGCCGAGATCGCCGGCCAACGGGTCATGGATTTCGTGCGCACGGCCAAGGCAGGAGTTCAGGCACGTGAGGCACGCAAGGCTATCGACTTGCGCGCCGAGCGGGCCAAGATCCATGATGTCTTGTGGTCCTCTGGACTGACCGCCGCCCAGAAAGTGGAACAGCTCAGGGAGTTGGTGCCGCGCGACGAAAGCACAACCGAGCCACCGCGGGCGGCTCATATCCGAGAAGCTCTGGCGGGAGATGGCCCGCGGCTGACGGCACTATTGAATTCGCTTTCGGTCCTGGAGCTGCGGGGCAATGGCTCCCAAGGCGTGCTGAAGCAAGTCGAGGCCCTACGAGACCTGGCGCGGCGCAACATTCGCGAACTACCAGTGGACTTCAATGTCACGGTGGCCGACCTGGTTTGGCGGCCTTTGCTGCGGAACTCCGACAGGGGCAAGGCTCTGGCAGCCCTGAAGGCGTGCGCTGTGACAACCATCGGTCGGGAACTCAAGGGGGGCCATCTGTGGCTGGCGCACAGCTGGCGTCATCGGGAACGCGAGGCCCAACTCATCACGCCCGGCGAGTGGAAGAACACGCGCAAGGAGATCATCCGCAGCCTCAGTCTCACCGACGACGCCGACAAGTACCTGGCTCGCGTCCGGGAGAAGTTGGAGAAATGCCTGCAGGAGCTCCACAAGTCGGTCGAGAACGGCGATGTCACAATCGACGAGCGTGGTCGCACACACCTGCCCCACATGGAGGCTCTGGACATCGATTCCGGAGTTGATCAAGCCCGGCGAGCCATGTTCGACGTGATTGGCCGCGTCCAGTTCGCCGACATGTTGGTCGAGATCGATGCCCGGACCGGCTTCAGCGCGATCCTCTTGGGCCGTGCAGCTAAGAACAGCACCGAGGTGGCGGCCGTCTACGGGGCTCTTCTGGCCCATGGCACGGAAAACGACGCCAAGGGCATTTCGACCATGGTTCCCGGCTTGCAGGTCAGCCACATTACCGCGGCCATGCGGGCGCTGGAAGCGCGCGGCCGCTTGCGCGACGCCAATGCGGCAATCGGAGATTTCCAGCAGGGTTTCCCGTTGGCCAGGTTGTGGGGCAAAGGGGACAAGGGCTCGGCGGACTCCATGTCGCTCGACACCTCGCGCTACCTCTATTCTTCTCGCAAGGAGCACCGCCGCAAACAGTCTGGCGTTGGACTGTACACCCACATTCGCGACAGCTACGCACTGTTCTATGACCAGCCGATCGTGCTGAACACCCGCCAGGCCGCGAGTGCCGTGGAAGGCGTCGAGAACTTCAACGCCGGTCAGGCAGAAGACGCCATCCGGATTTCGCTGCTGGCAGTCGACACCCACGGCTACACCAACGCGGCCGTCGCGGTCGCGAAGCTGCTGGGCTTCGACCTCTGCGTCTGGCTCAGGGACCTGTCCGAGCGCAAGATCTACCTGCCGTCGTCAGTGGCGGTGCTCGAAGGGCTCGACCGACTGAACACCGGGCGCGTCTCGGTCACCAAGATCCGGCAAGGCTGGGACGAACTCCTGCGGCTGGTGGCGTCCATTCGCCGCGGGCACGTCAGCCCCCGTGAGGCGCTGAGCCGGCTTGGCAGCGCTGCCAAGGGCGATCCGGCGCATGATGCAGCCGATGAACTCGGCAAATTGCTGCGCAGCGTATTCCTGTGCGATTTCCTGACCAAGTCCGAATTCCGGCGCGAGCTGCGCACCCTGCTCAATCGCGGGGAGTCCGTGCACCAACTGCAGCGCGCTGTCTACCACGGCCGGCTCGGACATCAGCGAGGGCGTCGCGGCGAGGAACTGCAGGCGGTCTCCGGCGCCCATGCCTTGCTGACCAACGTCGTCCTGGCTTGGAACACGATGAAGATGAACGACGTCATGGAGTCTTGGAAGGCGCGCAGGCACCCCATCGAGAACGACTGGATGCGGCGCATGGGCCCCGGACACTTCGCGCACATCAACTTCAAGGGCACGATCGCCTTTCCGATCGAGCGCTATGCGGAGTTTCTGCTGCGCCAGCCTGGCCAGTCAAAGCGGACGGTCAACGGCTGAGCTCTCATCCATCGGAGGAATCGCAGGACCGCAGGTTTTTGCAGCGAAACCGGCGCGGCCCTAAATCTGAGGATTTTCTAAGCCGTTGATTTAATTGAATTATCTTCGCCAGGACCGCAGGTTTTTGCGGCTGAACCGACGCTGAGTCCAAGGCGCCCGCTCAGCTGGTGCGCTGGAATTGCCAGTATCCGAATGCTGTAGAGCGCGACACCGGCGAATTCGGAAAGACGAGGCTTGCTGCAAGCCGAAACGGCCACCCGGTATGCCACAGCTGGCTGTGCTTGCCTGCTTTCAGGTGCAGATGATTGTGTCCGACCAAATGGGCTTTCGTGGGGGTGTGCACCACCCCCATTACGCTATTGGCATCGTGCCTGTTGGCGTCTGCTTGGAAGTGGTGAGATAGCCCCCTGAATTCCCGGACCTGTCCTATCGCTTATCTTTGGAGATAGGAGTAGGACTGTGAATACGAATAGGCATACGGACTCTGTTGAAGTCATTCTGAAAGACCAGCGCCGCAGGCG
>Ga0255338_1004604_pt1 | contig 13947 bp, 11 predicted proteins | sample MeOH1_35cm_T4_19_FD_203715 | JGI IMG/M metagenome (GOLD analysis project Ga0255338, IMG submission 203715) | Sandy soil microbial communities from University of British Columbia, Vancouver, Canada - MeOH1_35cm_T4_195 | ecosystem: Engineered > Artificial ecosystem > Sand microcosm > Unclassified ...
TCAGGCAGAGGGGAGACAGGATGAGAAGTTTGCGTTGCATGGAATTCTCCTGAAATGGGAAAGGGTTAATCCTTGGAAAGGGATTCGACTTCCTCGATGACGGCTTCGATGAATGGGGTTGGCCCCCGCAGCGAGCACCCGACCCGGCGCATGGCCGCGAGCATGGCTTTGCCGTGGGCATCCACGAAGGAAACCTCGGTCAAGTCCACGATTACTCCCCAGTGACCGGGAATTCGGGGGGAGACATCCATCCATACCCTGAAGAGTTCGTCCACCCAGGGATGAATGAGTTTCCCTTCCAGGCGTAGCAGCACGGCATCTGGTTCGTTTTCAACATGGATTCTCAGCACACGGGACCTCCGTTCATGAAGTCCCTAGCGCACATCCGATGCCAATTTACTGAAAGCGATTTATGTCAATTTATACTAATAGTTATGGCAATTACACATTCTTCCGACCCGATGACGATGCCGCCACTCCGAGACGACATGGAGTCACGCGACTACATGTCGTCACTTGGTTCGATCGAGGCCGAGTCGATTCGTCATGACGTGAAGAGTCGTGCGTTTCTGGTCAAGATGAGTAGCGGCGCCGTCGGCTCCACGCCAGCGCCACCACTCGCTTTCGAGATCACCCATGGCACCCGGCTAGGGTCGAAGAGGTGCCCTTCCTTTTTCCGAATCGGTCAGAAGTTCCCCTCCGCCAGTGCTGCGCCGCCCCTTCACAGGCAGGGGCAGCTCAAGCAACCTTGCACGTGACTCTGCATGGTTACAGAGTCCGAACGGCAGCTCCTCAGAGCGGGTTCTGAACATGATCCATGAGGATATGCAGATCTCTCGGCCAATCAGGGAGTGGTTCCGCGCCAATCCTAAAGCATGGTGCCGGGTGAATTCCGGTCGGATCCGGTTCGAGGTGGAACGAGGTCTAGGAGTCCCGCCAAAGTGGGTTCATTCGCCACCCCCTGAATCGGATCTATCTGGTAAGGAATTTCGGCACGCCCAGACCAAAGCTTTCGTGAGGTGGATCGCTCGAACATCTCCATGATCGTGATCCGGTGGCGGGGGGTCGACTCCTCGGTGAAAGTGGTAAGGATGATTCGAACATCCGCCTCATGAGGCGAAGCCGGCTGGTAACCCTTCTCCTTGAGTCGGCCAGATACCAGTGGAATCACCGCATCGAAGGGAATGGGGCGCATATTCCAAATGTAGAGCGCGGGGTCTGACTGACTGTCGATGTTGAACGTCCTCAGCGTGGTGAGGCGGTCCTTCTGCAGGGTGGTCCCGATGAAATCAGGTCCTTTGCATGACAGCAGGAATTGGAGCAGAAGCAGGGCGAATAGAAATGCGACGAATCGAATCAGGATTCGCCCGGCTGGGTTACGAGGAGCACTGGCCGGCCGCACGGCCTCTTGCCCGTTTTCGACGTGGATTCGCAGCACCCAGGGCCTCCAAACATGGATTTCTCTGGGCACGCACGATGCCAATCCGCTGATTTTGTTTAAAGCGGTGTTTTTATGGTGTTTAGATCAAGAGTATTAGTTGGATCCTACGGCAACGCCTCTTCGGCGAGACGACATGGAGTCTGGCGACTTCATGTCGTCACTTGGGCCGGTCGAGGCCGAGCCTCTTCATCTTGGAGTGCAGGGTCGTGCGTTTCAGGCCAAGGCGCGCTGCGGCGCCGTCGGGTCCGCCCACCGCGCCACCACTCGCCTTCAAGGCCTCCAGAATGCCCTGTCGTTCAAGGTCTTCGAAGCTCTGGGCAGCGGCAAGCGGAGAAGGTTCCGCTGGAAGGACCATTTCACTCATGGGCACACGCAGATCCGGGCCTGGGCTGAGGATCACCGATCGCTCCACCAGGTTCTGCAACTCCCGGATGTTTCCAGGCCAAGGCCATCGGACCAGGAATTCCATGGCCTCCCCGGGAATGCGCTCGATGCGCCTGTCCATGGCCCTGGCGAATTTCTGAGTGAAATAGCGAACCAGGTTGGGGATGTCCTCCTTGCGGTCACGCAGGGGCGGAACCCGGACGGGAAACACGTTCAGGCGGTAGAACAGGTCCCGCCGGAAGCTCCCGCTCTCGACCATCTGGGCCAGATCCTGGTGGGTGGCCGCGATCAGCCTCACATCGACATGAAGGGTGCGAGTGCTGCCCAGGCGTTCGAATTCGCGCTCCTGAATGGCGCGCAGAAGTTTTGGCTGAAGCTCCATGGGCAAGTCACCGATCTCGTCCAGAAACAGGGAGCCCAGGTGGGCCAGCTCGAAACGGCCCACCTTGCGGGCGATGGCCCCGGTGAAGGCTCCCCGTTCGTGACCGAACAGCTCGCTCTCCACCAGGCCCAAGGGGATGGCCGAGCAATTGAGCTTCACGAAAGTGCGCCCCTTCCGCCTGCTGCGCTCATGGATGGCTCGGGCCAGCAGTTCCTTGCCCGTTCCGGTCTCCCCGAGCAGGAGTACCGTGGCATCTGAAGGAGCCACGGTCTCGATCTGCTGCAGAACTTTCCTGAACGAGGCACTGGCGCCGACCATCTCCTGAGTCGCGAAGTCCTGGGCGACCTCCGCCTCCAGGTACAGCTTCTCTTCGACAAGCTTGTCCCGGGAATGCCGGATGTCCTGGAAGGTCATGGCATTATCCAGAGCGAGGGCAATCTGACCCGCAACGAGTTCCAGCAGCCGCAAGGTGGGGCCCTGGAACGCATTCTCTCGTTGGCTCCCCAGGCTCATCACTCCGAGCGCCCTGCCTTTGGAATGCAATGGAATGGAGCACATGGATTGGATGCGCTCCTGCTTGGCCACCCGGACGATTTCGGGTTGAGGGAGGGCGGCAATCTCCTCCGGTCCGAAGATGACGATCTGTTTCCCCTCCTTGTCACTGAGAATCCGTTCAAGGGATTCAGGAATCTGGTCACCGATCCTGTACTGCCCTCTGGCCCCCGGGAAATCCACGAACCGAAGGCATTCCATGGCGCCACTCGGTTCAGTGGTACTGAGGCTCATGAAGTGGTGGTGGGTGCGCTCCCAGATGGCCGTGGAGATGGCTATGAAGAGCTGCTCCGGATCCAGGTTGTTCAAAAGCAATTGATTGATGTGCAACACCAGGTTCTGCTCGTCGCGTTCCCGCGTCAGCTGGTCCAATCGGCGACGGAGATCCTGAAGCACCATCAGTTTGCGCGATGTGGCTCGCCCCCCGCGGTTGCCAGCGGGTCTCTCTCCTCCCGCATTCTGGCGCAGGCGTCGCCCCTGGCGGGAAGCGGGTGGCATGTGATCGTCTTGCATGGGACATCCTTCTCCGGGGTTATATCACCGAGGATGGATCGAGATCCACAAGCCCCTGTGTCGATCCGCCTCACCACCGAGCCAGAAGGTGGTCGCTGCAAGCCTACAGCCACATCGCACGGAACGGGACCGATGCGCCGGGTCGGGGTGGGCGTCGGAACGGCCCTTCGAGACATGTTGTCGGCCAGTGACGAAATAGAGTCGTCGCGACGAAATCAAGCCTCCGAGTCGCTTACTCATCGACGGCACACAGCCTTCTCCTGTTATTTAAGCACTGTTTTATTGGTGGTTATAAATTCAATTCTGGCTTGGCATCCTACCTGCTGTTACGGCACCGACCCGATTTGGAGGTGAGGTGTGGAGCAGATATACGAGGGAAGCCTGACGAACTGCGGGGGGAGCCTCTGGCCGCGAATTCCGGAGTGTGATGCGGCTGCTGTGTTGCGGGTTCTGTCGCTGACTTGGACAAGGACCGGAAATGCCCTAGATCGAGAAACCCCATGCGAATGATTCCAGCAGCAATGGTCGCTACCCTTCTCTCGGCGGTCAGCCTCCTGGCGACCGATCTCACCCTCACCCAGACCAGCACTGGCCGCGGACAGGAAGGGGAGCAGACCCAGCTCTGGTCAGCCCGGTTCATGCGGGTCAACCAGCCGAGCAGCCAAGCTGATTTTCTGGTCGATTTCACCCAGGGAGTCTCCTACAACATCGATCACCACAAGAAGCTCATCCAGAAGATGAGCTGGGATGACCTCGAGATCGCGGCAGAGGCTTCCATGGAGAAGCTGAGGAAGCTGCCGCCCTTGGTCCTGACGCTGATGGGTGTCAACGATGTCACCGTGACCGTGGAGGAGCGAGGCTCCGAAATCTTCCTCGGGCGCGAGTGCCGCAGGTGGAAGATCACCGTGGGCCCGGTGGTCATCGAGACCAGCAACGATCCTTCGATCCAGCCGCCGATGCCCGCCATCCCCTATCAGCGCTTCGTGAGGCTTCATGCCGCCATCGGGCAATTGCAACCCGATGCCGTCATGGCGCGCAAAGCTGGTGAGGAACTGTCCAAGGTGCAGGGCATCGCTTTGAATTACCGAATCGCGCTGCCCCTCGTGGGACAGATGACGATGACCACCACTCGCCTCGAGGAAGGGCCCATTCCCCCCTCGGCCTTCGACCTGCCCGCGGACTACCAGGTGGAGGACACCGGCAAGAAGCTGCGGGAGAACCTGGTCGCGGTCTGCCCTTCAGGGTGTGATCGTCCTGTTGCTGTAAGCCAGGTCCAGTCATGTTCAGGGATCTGAGGACCGTCGTCAGCCCGTGGCGGCGGTGGGTGGCCCTTGGTCTGTTCCTGACGGCAGGGACCCTCGCCGTCTCGATGCTGGGCGATGGCCATGGCTACCCCATGCTGGTGCGGGCGCGTGAGCTCGTGTTCTGGGCCCTGGGCTGCTACCTGGGGATCCGGGTCTTCACCCACGTGCTGCTGGACCCGCTGCTGAGCCACTGGCGCACCTCCACCCCCGGGTTCGCCCGGGACTTGGTCGTGGTGGCCCTGTACATGGGTGCCGCCGTGTTCCTGCTGCACCGGTCCGTGGGAGTGAACCTGGGCACCCTGATGAGCACCGGTGCTATCGCTGCCGCGGTGTTGGGTCTTTCCATGCAGGAAACCCTGGGCAACCTGTTCGCCGGCATCTCCATGAGCCTGGCTCCGGCATTCCGCGTGGACGACTGGGTGGAGGTCACGGGCAACCTGAGGGGCGGCAGCGGTCAGGAGACCTTCGTCGGCCGGGTGGAGACCATGACCTGGCGCACCGTCCAGATCATTACCGAGAACGGCGACACCAGCATCTTCCCTAACCGGATCCTCGCTCAGGCGGTGGTCACCAACCTGTACGCCCCTTCCGGCCTGCACCGGCGCACCCTGAAGGTGACCGTGGCTCCCCACGACACCATGGCCGCCACCCTGGCGGCCCTGGAGCAGGCCCTGGGCGGCATCCCCCACCACCCCGACCACAAGCCGGAGGTCAGGACCCACAGCCTCGACCTGGGGGGGGTGGTACTGGAGGTGCGCTTCTGGGCCCTGGGCTGGCGGCATGGCCGGGCCGCCAACTTCCAGGCGGTGCGCCTGACCCAGACGGTGCTGAACCGACTAGAGGTGCCCCTGCTGGGGCCCCACGGGCCCACTCCCACCTGGACCAACCCAGCGGTGCTCCAGGACGGGGTTTTGAAGGACATCCTTGAGCGCTTTGGGCTTCCGATGGACTGGGCCCCTGAGCTCAAGGAGGGCGTGGTCCCGCGCCGGGCCGAGCCAGGAGAGGGGGTGATTCGAGAAGGGGATCCAGGCGAATCCCTGTTCATGGTCATGGCCGGCACTCTGCAGGCCGTGAAGGCGGTCGAGCGCTTCGAGCCCTACACCGGGCTGTTCTGGGAGGTGATCGGGGAACTCGGCCCCGGGGACTGGTTTGGCGAAGGCTCCCTGCTCACGGGTGCCCCCCGCCGGGCCACGGTGGTGGCCGCGACGGCGTGTGAGCTGGTGGAGGTGCCCAAGGCAGCCTTCGAGCGCGTCCTGCGCAGCGCCCCCCATCTGGTGGAGGGCCTGGTCGAACTGAAGGAATCCAGATCCGGGCACATGTCCGACTTGCCCCGGACGGCCAACCGCCGAGACTTGGCGCGGGCGGAAATCAAGCGCTGGTTCGGGCTCTAATCCATATGCGATGTTTCCTGGCCATCCCCCTCCTGAGTTTCTGCCTGTGGGTCCAGGCCCAGGAACGCCTCGCGCTGACGGTGAGCCCGCCGGATCAGCGGTTCCGTTTCCTGCCGGTGCTCCACGCGCCCGGTGAGCGCCCCCTCGTGCTGGCCCTGCGGGGCGGAAGTGCCAAGGGCCTGGCCCACGCCGGCGTGCTGCGGCGCCTGGAGGAAGAAGGCTGGCACCCCGAGGGGCTCGTGGGTACCAGCGCCGGCAGCTTCGCGGCGGCGCTCTACGCCAGCGGCTTCGGCGGGGTCGGGGCCGAGCGAATCTTCCTGCGCCGGGACTACTCCCTGGTGCTCGATGATCGACGGCGGACGCCAGGTCTAAGCGCATCGGAGGACGAGGAACGACACGGTACCTTGATGGGACTCTCCTTCGTCGGCGGTCGGCCCATCCTGGTGCCCGGCGAGGACCGCGCGCGCCGCCTGCGGATCGCCCTGTTCGAAACCCTGGCCCGGGCCCAGGCGCTGGGTGGCTCCGACTTCGACCGCCTCGGTTCCCGCCTGCGGGTTGTCACTTCCAGCCTCACCCGGGGCGAGGCCCGCATCCTGGCCCAGGGGGACCTGGTGGATGCGGTGAAGGCCTCCATGTCCATCCCGGGGCTACTGGCCCCCGTGGCCATCGGCGATGAGCGCCTGGTGGACGGAGGACTGGTGGAGAATCTGCCCGCCATGGCGGCCCGCTCGGCCTTTCCCGGCGCCCGCATCCTCGCCGTGAACATCGGGCGCACCTGGAAGGCCACGCCGCCTTCCGACATCCTGACCCTCCTTGACCGCAGCCTCGCTCTGGCCATGCGAGTCACCGAAGCGCGCAGCGAGGAGAATTCGGATCTGGTGATCCGGCCCGAGACCGACCAGGTGGACGAGTTCGCCTACCGGGGCCAGGAGTCCCTGCTCTTCGACGCCGGCGCGACCGCCCTCAGTGGCGCCCTGCCCCGGCTGGAGGCCCTCCTGATGGCGGATTCCGGGGTACCGGCCGCAGCCACCCTGAGGATGGATGGCCCCGGCCATCCCGATCTGGCTGGGTTGCTGGCCGACACCCGGCCGGCCGCCGGTCCCTGGCGCCGCGCCGACCTCTGGCGCCTGCTCCGCCGCGCCCACCGGAGGCTGCCCCTGGACCGGGCCTGGGTGGATCTGCCTGCCACTCCTGAAGGCGAGGCCACCTTCCACTGGGAGCCCGCGGCTCTCATCCAGCGGGTACAGCTGGACCTGCCCGCAGGCTGGGCCGCGGCCTACAAGGCCCGTGTGGCCCAGAGCCTGCACGAGCGAGGCCTGGTCCCGGGACAGCCCTTCCACGCCACACACTTCGGACTGGCGGAACAGGAACTCCTCGCCGAGGCCGTCGGCAAGGGTGCCGCCATGCTGGATCTGCGGGGCAGCGGTTTCACCGACGGGGTGCTCACCCTCACGGTGCGTGAGCCCAGCCTGGTACGCGTAGAGGTGGAGCCCGGCCCCATGGCGGCCTCCACCCGCGCCATCGCCCAGGGGCTGGAAGGCCAGGCGCTTCGCGCCTCGGAACTGGAGGAGGTGCTGGGGCGCGCCCAGGACCGCATGGGCTTCCAGCGGCTGGAGACCCGCCTCCAGGAGCACGAAGAGGGCCTCGTCCTCAACCTCCGCCCCGTGGGCACCCAACCCACCCTGCTGAACCTCACCCTGGCCTACGAAAGCGACTGGGGCCCGCACGGCGGCGTCCTCATGCGGGGCCGGAACCTCTTCGGCGGCGGCGAGAGCGGTTCCATTGAAGCGGCGGCCGACAACCTCCAGAAGCGCCTGGAGGGACACGTGGCCTGGAGCTTTCCCACCCTTCCCGCCTTGTCGCTGGGGGCCTTTGGCACCTGGTCGCAGAACGACGTGAGAGGCGGTGTGCTGTTCGTGGAACCCACGGCGGACCTGACGTCGCGCTTCACCCGGAAGGAACTGGGGCTGGAGGCCATCCTCCGCTGGGGCAAGGAGGACCGCGGCCGCATCGGCCTCGCGGCCTTCGTGCACAGGGGCACCTTCACCCGCGCCGGGACCGAGGCCGACACGCCCAATGCGACGGTGATGCGGGGCTGGCTGGAGTGGGACGATCTGGACTTCCACACCATCCCCACCGAAGGCACCCTCCTGCGCTTCTCGGCGGACCGGAGCCTCTCCGTGGAAGGCGAGGCCCGCCCGTACTGGCGCAGCTATGCCCGGGCCAAGTGGCACCAGCCCCTGAGTTCCAACTGGGGATTGATGGTGGACACCGAAGTGGCCCTGTCGAAGGATGCGCCGCCGGACCGCCTGTGGATCGCAGGCGGCAGCGATTCCTTCATCGGCACCCGCAGTGCCGCCTACCTCATGCCGAACCTGGCGGCCCTAAAGATCAGCCTGCCCTACACCAAGGCCTCGGTCGTGGGCACGGGCTGGCAGGTCGGCCCCCGCTTCGACCTGGGCCGCGCCTCTGACCAGCCGTCCACCCTGGGCGACGGCCTGCGTATCGAAGGGCTGGGCCTGGTGGCCAGGACCGGCTTCCGGGAATTCTTCATGGAGCTGTCTGCCGGCCGGGTGCACCTCCATCGAGGCTCCGCCTCCCAACACGAGAACCGGGTGTCGATCCTCCTGGGCGCCCGGCCGTTCGATCTCTGGCGGGGGAAGTAGCCCTGGGACCAGGTGCTGTTAGACCATGGATGCCTTCCACCCTCTGGGATAGGCTGAGATGGCTTGCGTTGTTCGACTACGTGCGAGGGCATTTGAAGATGTACGTAGATGCGTAGATCGGATGAAGGAATGGTTCTGACCATGACCTATTTGACACAACCCTGCCGGGGCCGTTGGAGTTGTCCGGTGCTCCTGGTGCTGGGTCTGGTTCAGGGCCTGGCGGCCTGGGGCCAACAAGCCCAGAACACCTTCGCGACCTGTCCCCCTCTGCCGGCAGGGGTCACCTCCGTCACAGTTCTCGACAGTCACGGCAGGTATGTGGGCCGCATTCCGCCACAAAATCGTTACTGGGCTTCTCTTGAACGGATTCCCAGCTTCCTTCAGCAGGCGTTGTTGGCTGTGGAGGATGCCAGGTTCTACGAGCACGGCGGCATCGATTACCGGAGCATCGCCCGAGCTGCGGTCAAGGATGTGCTCAAAGGAAAAATGGCTGAAGGCGGCTCGACCATCACCCAACAGCTGATCAAGAACAAATACCTGACCTCGGCCCGAACCCTGGACCGGAAACTTGAGGAAGCCAAGCTGGCCCTGGAGTTCGAGAAGCGGTACACCAAACCACAGATCCTGGAGATGTATTTCAACGAGATCTATTTTGGGAACGGCGCCCAGGGCATCGTCCAGGCGGCCCGTCTCTACTTCGACAAGAGCCCGGAAGAACTGACCGAGGGCGAATGCATTCTCCTGGCGGGCGTGCCGAAGAACCCAGGCCGCTACAACCCCTTCGGGAAGCCGGTGGAGGTGGCGAGGCGGAGGGATGTCGTCCTCAAGCGCATGGAGGACCTCCAACTCATCTCGTCCCAGCGGAAACTGGCGCTCCAGGCGCATGGCGCAGCCACGCGTCCCTTGGGCCAGGCCCCGCAGTACCTGGCCCAGATCCGGACGCAGTTGATCGGACGCCTAGGGGCCGAAGCCGTTGAGCATGGTGGTCTGGAGGTGATCGCCGCCCTGGATCTGGATCTGCAACGTCAGGCTGAACAGACCCTGCGGGATGGCGTCAGGCGCCTCTCCCCTGGGCTGCAGGGCGCTCTGGTCTGTCTGGATCCCACCACAGGCGACGTCCTTGCCGCTGTCGGGGATATGGATGGGGTGCAGAACGCCATCAACCGGGCCTTCACCTCCAGGCGTCAGCCTGGCTCGGCGATCAAGCCCCTCATCTATGCGGCAGCTCTGGAGAAGGGCGTCACGGCAGCCAGCCTCTGGAGTGATGAACCCGTAGACTACGACGCCGGGAACGGTCAGGTCTGGAAACCCCAGAATTACGGCCACGAACAATTTGGCGAACTCTCCCTCAGGCAGGCCTTGGCTCACTCCGACAACATCATCACGGTCAAGGTGCTGGAGGCCGTCGGTGTGCCGGCCTTCGTGGATCTTGCCGGAAGGATGGGCCTCTCCCTGCATGCCCAGAACGGCCTCTCGCTGGCACTGGGCACGGAGGAGGTCACCCTGAAGGACCTGGTGCAGGCGTACACCCCCCTCGCCACCGGGGGCATGAAGGCCGAGGCCAGGACCATCCTCCGGATCTATGACCGCAAACGCCAGACCTGGATCGAGAACCCTCCGATCCTTTCCCAGGTGCTGTCCCCAGCAGCTTCCTTCATCACCACGCAGATGCTGAAGGATGTCCTGACCTACGGCACTGCCAAATCCCTTCGCACATTCAGCCAGGCCCATCCTTCCGCCGGGAAGACAGGTACCACGGACAACTATGTGGACGCCTGGTTCGTCGGCTATACCCCGAATCTGGTGACGGGCATCTGGATCGGGCACGACCAGCCCAAGTCGGGAGGGAAAGGGTTCACGGGAGGGGCAGTTGCAGCCCCCATCTGGGAACGGTTCATGAATAAGGTCGTGGCCTCCCGGCCCGAGGCGGATTTCCCCAGGCCGGAAACCGTCGTGACCTGCAGTATCGACCCCACCACAGGACTCCTGGCCCGGGAGGAATGTCCTCAGAAGCAGGATGAGTTTTTCGTCTCAGGCACCGAGCCGACGGAATATTGCACAACCCATGGAGGAGTGCCGCCGCCAGTGGAGGAATTGCCCTAATCGGCGAATCGCGCAGCGGGAACGGTTCAAATCGTGATCGCACGAGTCGGCGCGCAAGGCGGAGAGCGGCAAGGCCGAGCCTTTCGACTTTTGGGTTATGAGCTCAACGACTGGTATGCCACGGCCAAGGAGCCAGTGTGGCGTCCTTTCTCAGAGCCAATTCAACAACTCTGTTGTCGCGCGATTCCGATTCGAACCCAGTGCGAGTTGACAGTAGTTGCTTGAATCTTCACTGGAAGTCCACACCGTCCGAAAGCTCGTTGCGGTCCGCTTCTCCAGCCGAGGGGAAGTGGGTGGCCAGGCGGTCGCCCAGCAGGTGGATCACCTCCACCAGACCTTCCGTGAACACCCCCCGGTGGAAATGGGAGGAAAGGCACGCCGACGCCTCGTCCCAGAAGGCCTGCCCGACCTTTTCGTGGATGCCAGCATCGCCCAGGATGGCAAAGCGCTTCCGGCTGGGCACCAGGAAGATGAGCACACCATTGCGGTCCGCGGTGCGCTCCATGCCGAGGCGGCGGAACGCCTTCCCAGCGGTCTTCTCCACATCCCCCCAGAAAAAGGGCGCCACCGAAACCCGGATCTCTCCCGAGGTGACCTGCTCCGCCGCCCGGATGGCCGCCACCACCCGCGCCTGGTCCACGCACTTCCTCAGACTCCTGCGGCTCATGCCCACCATGGGGACCCTCCGTCTCTCACCATGATCCCGAGGCTCCACCGCCGCCGGAACGACCGCCACCTCCGGACCAGCCTCCCCCGCCACCGCCTCCTCCGCCCCGTCCCCCGGAAAGGATGTTGAACAGGAGCCAGATGGCCAGGCCTGGATGGGTGACGGCCAGCGCCAGGAACGCCAGGCCCAGCACGCCGATGAGGATCCATCCACCCAGTCCGATGGGCTGGCCGCCCCGCCGGCCCTGGCCCTGGGGTTCCCGGGCGGAGGCATCACCGCCGACCACTTTCAGGATGCGGTCCACCCCCGCGTTGAGGGCCCCATCGGCATCTCCGTTCTTGAGGCGCGGCAGGATCGTCTCCCGGATGATCTGCGAGGCCAGGATGTCGGGAACCTGCCCCTCCAGGCCATATCCCACCTCGATGCGGACCTTCTGGTCCCCCGTGAATATGAAGAGGACCAGCCCATCGTCCAGTCCCTTGCGGCCCACCTTCCAGGCGGCGAAGGCCCGCACCGTCCAGTCCTCCAGGGGGTCCCCGCCGGTGGTGCCGCCGATCCACACCAGCACCTGATGGCCGGTGCCCTCCTGGTAGGCCTTGAGGCGCTGGTCCAGACCTTCCCGCATGGTCGGAGAAAGCAGGTTGGAACCGTCCGTCACCCAACGCACGGGCGGGGGCGGCGGGACCGCCTGGGCCCCCAGGCACAGCCCGCCCCAGAGACCCGCGATCAAACCGATCAGGACAAGAAGTCGCCGCATGGGAGCGGGTGGCTAGAAGGCGACTTTAGGCGCCACCTCGGCCCCGGACTGGGCCTTGAAATAGGCCCGTTCCCGGAACCGGTCGCCGAAGAACCCCGCCACCATGACTGTGGGGAAACTGTTGCGGCGGGTGTTGAAGGCCTGGGCCGCCTGGTTGAAGCGCATGCGCTCCACGGTGATGCGGTTCTCGGTGCCTTCCAGCTGGGCCTGCAGGTCCCGGAAATTCTGGGTGGCCTTGAGGTCGGGGTATTTCTCCACCACCACGAGCAGCCGGGACAGCGCCGAACCGAGACCTTCCTGGGCCTTCTGGAAGTTGGCCATGGCCTCCGGGGACTCCGGGGCCTTGCCGCCCGTGGCAACCTGGCCCACCTTGGCCCGGGCCTCGGTGACCGCCAGGAACGTGTCCTTCTCGAACGCCGCGGCGCCCTTCACGGTTTCCACCAGGTTCGGGACCAGGTCGGACCGTCGCTGGTAGACGTTCTCTACCTGCCCCCACTGGGCGTCCACCGCCTGGCTGAGGCTGTTCAGCCCGTTGTAGGACCCGACCGCCCCCAGGCCCAATACCACGAGCAGCAGCACCACCAGTCCGCCACACCCCAACGCGATCTTTGCGCCCAATCCCATGGCCCCTCCTTAACGGAACACCAGCAGGATACCTTCGAGATCCACCCACGGCGTGCTTTCGCTGAGGACTTTGGCCGCCAGGCCGAACATCAAGCCGATTCCGGGACGGCGTCCGGCCCCCCGAACCAGCTGAACCCCCAGGCCAATCCCATCACCGCGAGACAGCCGATGAGGTTGTACCAGAGAAACGAGATGTTCGTGAACTTGAAGCAGAGCAGCACCCCGGCCTCCGCGACGAGGGCGGCGTAGAAGGCCGTGCCGCCGCGGACGCGCTTGACGTAGAAGGCCGTGATGAAGATGCCGAGGATGGTGCCGTAGAACAGGGAGCCGAGGATGTTCACGGCCTCGATGAGGGAGCCCAGGCGGGCGGCGTACTCCGCGAAGGCCATGGCGAAGCAGCCCCAGGCGAAGGTGGCGATGCGCCCCACCCACACCTCGCGCACGCCCCGGCTTCCGCCGATGAGGCGCCGCCACAGATCCACCACCGTGGTCGCGCCCAGGGCGCTGATCTCGCCGGACATGGAGGACATGGAGCCCGAGAACACGGCGGCGAGCACGAGGCCCACCAGCCCGGCGGGCAGGCTGCTCAGCACGTAGGCGAGGAAGATGTAGTTGATGTCGCTGGGATGGGTGCCGGGATTGGCCTTCTCGATGATCGCCAGACCCCTCCTCCGTACCGCTTCACTCTCGACCTGCGCCTGCTGGAGCTGCTGCTTGGCCGCCGCGATCGCCCTGGCATCCCCGCCGTGCCGGGCGGCCACGAAGGCCTCGGCCCGCTGGCGCTGGGCTGCCCGCGCCCTTGCGTAGTCGGCCTCGGTGGCGCGGTAGGCGGGCGCGTCCGGGCCCGCCATGACCTGTTTCACGGGGCCCGGGTTGAAGAAGAGCGGCGGCGCGTTGAACTGATAGAAGGCGAAGACCAGCACGCCCAGCAACAGGATGAGGAACTGCAGGGGCACCTTGACCATGCCATTCAGCAGGAGGCCGAGGCGGCTCTGGGTGAGGGAACTGCCCGCCAGGTAGCGCTGCACCTGGGACTGGTCCGTGCCGAAGTAGGACAGCATGAGGAAGAAGCCGCCGATGAGCCCGGACCACAGGTTGTAGCGGTTGTTGAGATCGAACTGTGTATCGATGGCATTCAACCGCCCCAGCCCGCCCGCCACATG
>Ga0255338_1004605_pt1 | contig 13942 bp, 11 predicted proteins | sample MeOH1_35cm_T4_19_FD_203715 | JGI IMG/M metagenome (GOLD analysis project Ga0255338, IMG submission 203715) | Sandy soil microbial communities from University of British Columbia, Vancouver, Canada - MeOH1_35cm_T4_195 | ecosystem: Engineered > Artificial ecosystem > Sand microcosm > Unclassified ...
AGGCGGTCGACGATGATCCCGCCGAACGCGTAGGAGAGGGTGTACGCGGCCAGAAAGGCGTTGATGACCAGCGCGTATTGGCTGGCGTTGAGGTGCAGTTCGTCCTTGATGTGCGAGGACGCGACGCCTAGAGCAGTCCGGTCCAGGTAGTTCAGTACCGACGCAGCCACCAGCAGCGACGCAATGGCCCAGCGGAGCGGAGGGCGCTTCATTGAGAGACCTTCATCGTCATACCGTCCCGCCTACGGTGTGGATGAGCCGCACCGTCTCGTCCGCCAGGTCCCGGAGGCGCACGCGGTGGTACCCCGCCACGCCCGTCGCCAGGGTATCGTGGAAGGGCGCCGTCCACGCTGCCGGCACCGACGCCGCTCCGTGCAAGATGCCCACGATCGAGCCGACCGTGGCGCCGTTGCAATCGGTATCGAAGCAAGCCTGGACCGCGCGGGTCAGTGAGAGGCCAAAGTTGCGCTCGCCCCAGAGCAATCCGAGGGTCACCACCATTGCGTTGCTGATGGTGTGGCACCAGTCGTGCGCCCGATCTTCGTTCCACGTCGCGTGAATACGCTCGGTGGCCTCGTCGTACGTGAGGCCTTCCTGGCGCCACTGCCGGACCCGGTTCACCGCTTCCGCGAGCCGGCAACGCGCCGGGATCTCGCCCAGGCCGGATTCCAGGATGAGGTTCAGGTCGTCCGTCACGAAGGCGGCGGCGATCATGGCGGCGGCCCACATCTCGCCATAGATACCGTTCTTCACGTGGGACACGCAGGCGTCGCGCCAGGCGAAACCGGCGGCCACCTCCGGGTTGCCGGCGGCAGCGTAGCCCCAGAAATCGGCCCGGATCTGGGCGCCGATCCACTCCCGGTAGGGATTGCGGAAGGAGGCGGAGGCGGGAGGCGGCAGGAGGGAGCAGAGGTTGCGGTACGCGACCCGCTCCGCCGTGCAGGTGCGGAGAATCGGAATCTCGTTCAGCCAGAATTGCGCCACGTCCAGCGGCGTGAACTCCGGACCGTATTGCTTCAGAAGGGCGAGCCCGGTGGTGGTGTAATTGGTGTCATCGTCTTCCGGCATGTACTCCACCGTCTCGATGAAGCACCGCTCCGGACGCACGTCGTACTTGGCCCGCACCTCTTCGGAGGCGTCGAGGCTGAAGTAGCCTGAAAGCGGGAAGCGGCCCGTCTCCCGGAGGTAGCCCCACATCCGCGGGCGCCGCCAGCCTTCCACGGGCTTACCCAGGAGGCACCCGGACACGCGGCCCTGCCAGGCTCCGTAGACCTTGTCCCGCAGCACGGCATCGGAGAGCCGCAGTGGAGGGAGATGGGGCCGTGCCGCCGGCCGCGCGGCGCGGATGCCATCCAGATCTGACGGCTCGTGGTAGGGGAAGTCGGGGCGGACGGGGAGCGCCGCGGTGCGGTCCAGCAATCGCTGGGCGGCCGGCTGGTGGGCGAGGTCTTCCAGGTCCAGCGCTGCCACGCGCGCAAACTCGTCTTCCAGCGGGGCGAGGTCCTTCCCCTCTTCCTCGCACTGCCGCCGTTCCGTGTCCAGGTCCGTCCGGCTGATATAGAGCCAGATCCGCTTGAAGTCCATCCGCCCCTCCCCTTGAACTACCCCAACAGATTGTGCGCTTTGCGGTGAGCGACCTGTATCCGGTTCATCGTGAGCCACGAAATCGAACATGGGGAGCATTCTCGCTGATGGCAGTGGTCCTACGCCCGGGCGCCCGAGGCGGAGGCCTGAAGTCCATTTCGTCTCCGTCGCTCACGTCGGGCTGCTGCGGAGAACGCTCCATGAGTTAAACTGAGCCTAATCCACGATGTACTTGACCCAAGAAACCCTGCGCGCACTGGAGCAGCGCTACGGCACCCCAGTGGTAGGCCGGGCGGCAGCGCCGTTTGACCGGCACGCATTCGCGTTGCTGGAGCGGTGCGCGCGCAAGCAGCGGGCGCACGACGTGACGCTGCTCATCCGCGACACCGCTGGGCGCTTCGCCGTGATCCGCAAGCCGAGCTACCCCGCCGAGGTATTTCGGCCCCCGAGCGGAGGCGTGGAGCCGGGTGAATCCTTCGAGGCAGGAGCCCTGCGCGAGGCGATCGAGGAGACGGGGCTGCAGGTGCGGCTGGAGCGCTACTTGCTCCGGGTGGAGGCGCAGTTCTCCTACGGAGAGGCGTTTGCGCCGTGGACCACGCACGTGCTCCTGGCCGAAACGTTGGACACCCGGCTGGAGCCGACAGACCGCGTAGAGATTGCCGACGCGCGCTGGGCCACGGTGGCCGAGGTCATGGAGTATTACCGCCCGCGGATGCTGGCCATCGGCAGCGCCGGGATGCGCTATCGGGTAGACCTGCAGGACCTCGCATTAGAGCGGTTGGGTCTGGTCCCGCCGCAAGGCCTGCAGCCGGAGCGGCTGATCGAACTGGAACGGAATTTGAAATTGCAGATTTGAAATTGCAGATTCCAAATTGGAGATCGACGATGAAACGCACCCCTTTGGCCGCGCTGCACGAGGCGCGGGGCGCTCACTGGATGGAATACCACGGCTGGGAGATTCCTTCGCTCTACTCCCGGCTGGAGGACGAGTACCAGGCGCTCCAGGAAGGCTGCGCGTTGATCGACCTTTCCTACCGCGGCAAGATGCGGATCACCGGCCGGGACCGCCGCACCTGGCTGCACGGGCAGGTGACCCAAGACATCAACGGGCTTCCGGACGGGAAGGCCACCTACGCGACGGTGCTCACCCCGCAAGGGAAGATGGTGAGCGACCTGCGCGTCTTCGCCTGCGAGGACGAGCTGATCCTGGACGTGCCGCCGGGGACCGCAACCCCGATGCCGGAGTATCTGGACCACTACCTCATCATGGAGCGTGCGGAGATCGAAGACCTCACCGACAGCTACGCCCTCATCTCCGTACAGGGGCCACACTCCCCCAGCGCGGTGGCCGCGGTGCTGGGCGACGTGGTGGCCCGGTTGCCGCTGTGGGGGGTGGCGCGGCACGAGTTCCAGGACGACTACCTCTACGTGGCGCGGCTGCCGGAGTGCGGTGAAGATGGGTTCAACCTCTTCGTCTCCGCCCGCTGCGCCCCGGCGCTGTGGGGAGCGCTGTGCCAGCACCGTCCGGCCCTGGCCGTCCATTCGGTAGGGTGGAACGCCCTCAACGTCCGGCGCCTGGAGGCCGGCATTCCCTGGTGGGGCGAAGAACTGAACTCCACCCTGGTGCCGCTGGAGGCGCGGCTGGACCACGCCATCAGCCTGCAAAAGGGCTGCTACGTGGGCCAGGAAATCATCGCGCGCATCGACGCGCGCGGCCACGTGAACAACCTCCTCGCCGGGTTCTTCGTGCACGGCGACGTGCTTCCGGCGCGCGGCACCGAAATCCACAACCACGGGAAGAAGGTCGGCGTCGTTTCCACCGCGCTGCCGTCGCTGCGCCTCAACCGGCCCATCGCCCTCGGCTACCTACGCCGCGAGTTGCAACAGCCGGGCGCCCGCTTCCAGGCCAAGACCCCGGAGGGGCCGGTGGAGGTGGAGGTGACGACGCTACCGTTCGTGCCGAACGACTATCCGAGCTTGTGATTTATGGATTTGTGATTTTCGATTTTGATAGAGCGGCGGTGGCTTTGCAGCGGGGAACCGGAGGGTTATTGTCGCGCGTTTAACGTGTGGGCGTGAGACGAAGTGACCCTCGGACGACGTGGGGAGGGCGAGGCTTCCGCCGAGCCGCGTATCCTGTACCCGCGTACCGGCTCGCCGGGAGCCTCGCCCTCCCGGGGACTCCAAACCGGTAGGTTTATCGGGTGACGACGTGGTCGCCTCAATCCACTACTCCATTACTCCAGACCCGTTTCCGCCATCATGAAGCGCTCGCCACTCGGGATCATCTTCCTCACCGTTTTCCTCGACCTCGTCGGCTTCGGGATCGTGCTCCCGCTGCTGCCCCGGTTCGCAGCCACTCACCATGCGGCGGAGTGGCAGATCGGGCTGCTGATGGCGACCTACTCGCTGATGCAGTTCTTCTTCTCGCCGGTGTGGGGACGCCTCTCGGACCGCATCGGACGCCGCCCGGTGCTCCTGATCAGCATCGCCGGCTCCGCGCTCTCCTACACGCTGTTCGCCCTCGCGCCAAGCCTGCTGATGCTGTTCGTGGCGCGGGCGGTCGCAGGGATCATGGCGGCGAACATCTCCACCGCGCAGGCATACGTGGCGGACGTGACCACCCCGGAGAACCGGGCCAAGGGCATGGGGATGGTGGGCGCGGCGTTCGGGCTCGGGTTCATCCTGGGGCCAGCGCTGGCCGGCTTCCTGAGCCACTGGGCGAACGGCCGGGGGCTCAACCCGCAACTGGTGGTAGGGCTGGCAGCGGCCGGGTTCTCGCTACTCGACCTGTTGTTCGCCGCGGCGCGCCTGCCGGAATCGTTCACGCCGGAGATGCGCGCGCAGGCCAAGGCGGCGCCGGGAACGCGGTTGGGGCGGATGGGCGCGGCGCTCCGCCAGCCCGCCATTGGCGTGCCGATCGTCATCTTCTTCATCAGCACGGTCGCCTGGTCCCAACTGGAGCCGACGCTGGCGCGCCTCATCCAGGGAGCGCCGTTCGAGTTCAACGCCGCGCAGACCGGCTACCTCTTCGCCTACGTGGGAATCATCTCCGCGCTGATCCAGGGCGGGTTCGCCGGCCGCATGGCGCGGAAGTCCGGCGAGGCGCGGCTCATCGTGATGGGCACGTTCTTTCTCGCGCTGGGGTTGGTGCTGATCCCGGTAGCCCAGACTACGCCTGCGCTGTACGGCGTCCTCGGGCTCCTGGCCCTCGGGCAGGCGATGAACCTGCCGTGCCTGCAGAGCCTCATCTCCCGCAGCACCGCCGCCGACCGCCAGGGCAGCACCCTGGGCGTCACCCAGGGCTTCTCCAGCCTCGCCCGCGCCCTCGGCCCGGCGGTGGGCGGAGCGCTCTTCGGCGTGCGCCACCCGTACCCGTTCTGGTTCGGTGCGGTGTTGATGGTCCTTGCCTTCGTCCTGGCCGGCCGGCTCCCGCGCATCCCCCGGCCGGGAACTCAAATTGACAATTGACAATTGGAAATTGTCAATTGCCGCCTTGAGGCACCTAGCACTGCAAGCAAGCAGCAGTTTGGGGCTGATCCTAAATCGGGTATACTATCAATCGACCGATGGGAGGACAGCTTATGACCGGGATGGATACCTTCTTCGTGACGATGGCGATCCTCGACGTGATCGCCATTGCCGGAATGGCTCTGGCGGGAATCCGGATGATGGAGAAGGCCCGGGAGGGTCTGGCCAAGATTGACCCGGCCCTGCGTGAAGTGAAAGCGCTCACGGAAACGGGGCAGGCGCTGGTGGCCCACGCCAAGAAGGACGGCCTCGTCATCACCCAGCGGTTGAAGACCCTCATCGAGGTGGTCAAGCGGCGCGTCAATACCACCAAGCAGATCATCGGCGAGTTGAAGCCACGCTCCGCGGAAACGGCCGCCACCGTGCGGGAGACCGCCGCCGCCGTGCGTGCGAGCTCCGCGGAGCTTGCCAACAAGGCGCGCACCGTCAACGACCTCGCCCAGCGCCTGGGACGGGTGCGCACCGCCGCCGAAGCCGCCATCCGCGCGGGACGGGATGCGTAGCCGGGTCCGCACCCCGTGAGCCGTAGCCAGTCTGCGCGGGAGTAGCGCGTCGGTCCCTTGCGGTCGGGAGATGGGCGTTAGGAGATGGGGGTGGTGTCCCTTCGGGACGATTTGATGTCGGGCCAATCCACCAGAGGCCAGCAACGTCCGTTCCCATCTCCGCCGCCCTTAGGGCACCCGGCCCATCTCCCGTCTCCTTTCCTGGGGTTTCGTCCGTTTACGGTCGCGGTAAGTCCTCGTTAAACTAGACCTCGGCAGCCGACTTCAGCGGAATGCCGGGTCTCGCAGGGATTCCCTGCCCCTTCAGCCAACGAACAACCGCCCGAACGATCCAAGCTTGTGGATCCGGGGGAGAGCCTCGCGTTATGAAGCCCGCAGCGGTGATCAACCGGGGGGACAACTTCGTCACCCTACGCGCCACCACAGACCGCCCCGCCGAGATCCGTGAGGCGCTCGCCGCACGGGATGTGCAGCACGTCTACAAGGGCGATCAGAACCAGGCGTGGGACGCGGTGATCTCCAACCACTGCCTGGCCCGTGCGGTGGGAGAGGGCGACACGGAGCTGACCTTCTTCATCCAGGACGAGCGCCTGGGCACCTCGGATGCCCGGCTGGCGCGGTACTGGCGGCAGGAGCAGCGCCGCTATGCCCTCACCGAAGATTACTACCGGGGCAGGGCCGGCGCCGTGTGGGAGCACCAGGACATCTCCCACGGCGTGTTCTTTACGGAAGCCGTCTCCCCCGAGCAGTTCGCGGCTGCTTCGATCCACCTCCACCGGGCCGCCGAGGCGTGGGAGCGCCACGGCGCAGAGATCCTGCGCGATACCCGCTGGCTCCAGGCGCTGGGCGAGTTGGGCATCACGCGGCCCGGAGATCCTGAAGCTACGCCCTCCGACCGTGCGACGCGGCTCGGCCCCGCCGTTAATGCCGACACCCTGGGCGAGTTGTTCGCGGACCATCCCTCGGCGTGGATCTATTACGCCTTCACCAAAACGGACGGGCTGTACGGCGTGGTCCCCGTGGAGAGCGAGAACACCACCCTTTCCAGCATCCCCGCCAACCATCCGGAGCTGGTGGCCGGCTTCGGACGGCTGCTCTTTCTCGCGGGCCGCGGCGCGATGCGGCTCGCGGGGAGCGCCGCGCATCGCCGCGGCATCAAGCAGCGCGTGCGGGAACTGGGCGCCTGGGCGGCACGGTTACTGGCGACCCAGCCAGACGCCAGCATCACCGATTTCCAGCAGGAGCTGGGGCGCTGGATCAACGCGGAAATCTTCCCGACGGACCGCATCGAGCTGGACCGCACCAGCCGGTTTATGCACGTAGACCGGGAAGACCTGAACGGCTTGCGTACTCCGGAGCACACGCTACAGTTCTTCCTGGACCTGGCGCTCCGCCACCCCCGCGAGTTCACGGAGGCGTACAACGACGCGCTGAACCGGGTGGGCTACGGCCTCCAGCGCATGAAGTACGAGCCGGCCACCGGGCGCTACACTCCGCCGTTCTTCGTGGAATTCGCACCCGGCGGCGCCGGAACGCCGGTCTACCGCTTCGGCATCGAGCTGTTGGGAACGACCGCCACCACGGTACGCCTCACCCACCCCACCGGCGACCTGACGGTGGAGACGGACCGCCGCATCACCTCCGCTCACGACTTTGCGCGGGCGCTGTACGAGCACCTGGACGTGCCGCAGGGCTTCGCGCTCGTCGGCAAGGCCGCCACTTTCTCCGCTGAGCTGCAGCGGACGCCGCGCGGCCTCGGCCTCCCGCGCCAGGGCAGCAAGTACACGCCGATGGTGGACCACCTGGTAGGCGGCCTGCGGGCCCGCGGCGTGTTGACTCAACCCACCGGGTTGCTCATTCGCATCGGGCTCAACGCCCTGGACCGCTTCGACGCGATGGGCGACCTCCCCCTCCGGCTGCCCCACTTCCTGGCCGGCGTATTGGGCGAGCGCGTGACCTGCCAGCAACTCGCGCGGGAATGGCGCGGCATCGCCGGAGAGGCGCACGACCAGCTCCGCCTGCTGGGACAGTTCCACGTGGGGCAACACGTCCACCTGGCGAAGCTGCTGGCCCTGAACGCTCGCGGTGATGACTGGTCCGCCGCGCTGGCTTCCGACCAGCGACTTGCCAAGCTCGTGCGGCAGAGTGCGGGCGTCACGAACGGCGAAGCATTGCTGCGACGGCTGGGCCAGGATCTGCCGGCGTCTGCTGTCGAGTGTATCGAGCGGGTGGTCGCACGCCGGACGGAGTTGCTCGCCGGGCGTGAGGCAGCGGCCTCACGGGCCGCTGCGGCTCACACCGGCGGACGCTTGATGCCGGAATGGCCGGACGAGTGCCGGGAGGAACTGGAGCGTCTCGACTGTCAACTCCAACTCCTGGTGGCAGCGTACGTGCGGCGCCTCTGGCAGCGCGCCGAGTCACTCCCCTACCTCAACGACCGCCCGTACACCCTCGCCCTCTACCTCCTCTTCGGCCGCGACATCTTCCCCCCCATCTGCCGCAACGTGGAGTTCGACGTGGAGTACCTCTCCCCGATCCCGGTTCCAACCGGGGTGCTCCAGACTTCCGGCAGCCGGCAGTCGTAAACGCTTCGTGGAGTGGTCGTGCCAATCTGTCGGCGGCCCGCGAAAGAGAGTAGCGTCCGATTCAACCCAGTCCATCGCCGCGGGGCGTGGGCATTGATCGCTGTTGCCCTGGTGTTTACGATGGCACCACTGCCGGTTGGGGCAGAATCGTCTCGCGACGCAGTGCCCGTACTCTCGTGCCAAAAGACTCTGGAGCTTGGCCTCGCCGGTTACGAGAAATACTACGAGCACCGCCTCGGAGGCCTGTCCCGGCCGGATCAGGACCACGTCTGGAGCAGTTACGCCAAGTGCCGGCAGCAGCGCAATCAGCAATTGATCGCCCGCCTGGCGCCGCCAAAGCGGCAGCAGATCCTCGAGCTTCAGCGGGCTCTCAAGGCGCTGGAGGAAAGCTATCTTGCTTGCGCGTACACGGAGAGCTACAGCGCAAGCATCGGCGGCCTGCTCAAAAGCTGGTCCATACCGGTCCGCGAGGATCTCTATGCCCGGTTACTCCCACACCTGCGCCGTGATCCGGGGAGACCCGTTCAGATGACTCCCCCCCTGCGGGAAGTCCTGGCGAGAGCGGAGCGCCAGGCGGGCAATTGGGAGCGGATCGCAAGCGCCGTGAAGAAGGATGCCGACGCCTACCATCTCGCCCGCGCCAGGGATCTGCGGAAGCAGCTCCCGATACTACGCCGGGAGTTGCGCAAGCTGGCGCTAGCAGGCCAGCAACTGCCGGCACCTTTACAAGGGCGCCTGGCAAGGCACCTCGCCGTTTATCTGAACCACTTGGATCACTGGGAGCGCGGGTAAGACCGCCTCCTCGATGTCACCTATTGAGCCGTGCAGTGATGGCTAGTGCTCCTGGAGTAATGGAGTGCTGGAGTATGGGAATATTGGGGAAGCTGTGAGCTTGCGGCTCGCCTCGCCCATTCTCCCACACCCCCAAACTCCAGCACGCCGCCTTCGATAGCACTCAACGCGCGGGTCAATACTATGCTCGGTTCTTGAGTAGTCAGGTTCATGGGAGAGCTACAGAGGTGCGCTTACATGGAGCCATTATCCGATCAGGATGACTGGGAATTCTGCGAAGCAGCGGGCCTCATCTTTTGCGTACCCGCGGCACGCGCGCTGGACGAGCGTAGCCGGCTGCTCCAATTCGCACCGGACTACCAGCCGTGGCATCTGGAAGGGGTCATCAACCACGAACACCTCGCCGCGCAAACGAATCGAGAAGACCTGCGCGGATCGGTACGGGAGGCGGAAGTACTCGCCGCCGCGCTCCGGCGTGCCTTTCCGGAGCGACGGTTCGTGATCGTGAACCGGCTAGGTGGCGAGGTCCTCTCGTTCTACCAGGCGATCCCCGGCGCCCCCACCGTCGATCCGGAGCCGGTGGAGCCGCAACCGGAGCGGGCCCATTGCCCAACCTGCGATCGGCGCCAGGCCTTTCAACTTCACCCTCAACCGGACCCGGAGTTTCCAGAGTTGGAGTGGGCAGATTGTGCCGTTTGCGGGCAGGAAACCTGGCTCTGGTCCCGCAGTCGATTCACGACGATATAGCCTTTCACTGGGCGACGATAATGTTTGCGTCCGATCTGGAAGTGAGATCGAACGCTGGTATACATCCCACTCAACGTCGTTGGCGCTGTCGTTCGTTACCGCGCGACTGATGGGTTGGCGCGGCGCTTCCTTTCCCAGTCGACGACTGTGTCCGGCTGAGCGACTGCGCGAAGCAGCAGTTCATTGGTCCGGATTGGTGGGGGGCTCCGGGCCGGGCGCCGGAACGGACTCGGCGGGACGGCTGGGAGAGGCCGGCTCAATGACGTGCTCCGGGGCGTCCGGGGCGCGCGGGGCGACTTTCGGGTGCTCCGCAGGAACCGGCGATCGCTGACGCGTCGCGGCGTCGCTGCCCGTGTTCTCGGGGGCGCGCGCCTCTGGCGTGCCGGTGGCGGCTGTTGCTGCGGGCTGGTGGTTGTCCTGCACGGGTTTGCGCGGGCGCGCGCGGCGGCGACGTCGCGGTTTGATCTCGGCTTTCGGCTCCTCGGCTTTGACTTCGGGTTGGGGCTTCTCGTTGCCCACCAGCCGTACCGTTCCACCGTGCGAGTGAGCGGGAGTCGAAAGGGTGCGGACCGTCACTACCGGAGCGTCGGCGACCCCGGCGGCCTGGATGGCCTCTTGCCGGGCGCAGCCACCCGCGCCGAAGAGCAGTGACGCAATCGACACCGCCGTCGCCCCCCGGACGACAGGCCGATGCCACCACCTGCCTGGCAAATCACACCGTCGCTCTACACAACTCATCTGGTTTCCCCATTTCCGCGTCCGGGACCGGACGCCACCTTCTCGTACCCCGGAGGCGGTGGATGAAAACCGCAGTAAGCCGGACGCGGCGCTCACAGGACCTCCACACTGACTACCACCCGGCAGGCGGGAGCTTAACATTTCCGGAGGAAGAGGCGCGCCAGCCCCGGGGGGTGAACCGTGAAGCAAGCCGGAGTTGTGAGGCCGCCCGGCACGATCCGGTCCGGCAGGAGGTTGTCCCCGTTGAGTGATGCACAAGGAGGAGGGCGTAACGCGAGCCGGTCCAACGACTATTGGGCGAGCTCAGCATGGTGCGTGGTGGCGGCATTCGGGGCGTACTTCTGCATGTATGCGTTCCGCAAGCCGTTCACCGCCGGCGCCTACGCGGACTTTACGCTCTGGGGACTTGCCTACAAGCCGCTCCTCGTCATCGCGCAGGTGCTGGGGTACACCCTCTCCAAGTTCCTGGGCATCAAGGTGGTGGCGGAGGTCCGGCCGGAGCGGCGGGTCGCGCTCTTGCTGGCACTGATCGGAGCGGCGGAGCTTTCGCTGCTCCTGTTCGCGCTCACGCCGCCGCCTTTCAACCTCTGCTGGCTGTTTCTCAACGGCCTGCCGCTGGGGATGGTGTTCGGCCTCGTGCTGGGGTTTGTGGAAGGGCGGCGCAACACGGAGGCGCTGGCGGCGGGGCTGTGCACCAGCTTCATCGTGGCGGACGGAGTGGTGAAGTCTACGGGCGCCTGGCTGCTGGCCCAGGGCGTCTCCCAGTATTGGATGCCGTTCGCGGCGGGGCTGCTGTTCCTCCCGCCGCTGCTGGTGTTCGCCTGGATGCTGGCACGCGTTCCTGCCCCCAGCGCCGCAGACGTGGCGGCCCGGAGCGAGCGAGCGCCGATGAACGGCGCGGAGCGACGGGAATTCTTCCGCCGGTATGCGCCGGGCCTCACGCTGCTGGCGGTCATCTACCTGCTGGTTACGCTCCTCCGCAGCCTCCGGGCGGACTTCGCCCCCGAGATCTGGAAGGGGCTGGCGGTCACGATCGCGCCGGACGTGTTCGCGCGCTCCGAGACGGCGGTGGCGGCCGGTGTGCTGCTGCTCAACGGCTCGGCGGTGTTCTTCCGCAACAACCGGCAGGCGTTCTTCGCCGCGCTGGGGCTGGCAGCGGGAGGAGCGCTGTTGATCGGCGGATCACTGCTCGGCCTGAGCACCGGGCAGCTCTCGCCATTCAACTTCATGGTGTTGAACGGGTTGGGTCTCTACCTGCCGTACATCGGCATTCACACCACCGTCTTCGAGCGGCTCATCGCGATGACCCGGGACCGGGGCAACATCAGCTACCTGCTCTACCTGGTAGACGCGTATGGCTATCTCGGCTACGTGGGCGTATTGCTGGGGCGCAACCTCTTCAATGCCGGAGAGAGCTTCCTCTCGTTCTTCATCACGCTGAGCTGGGTGGTGGCGGGCGCGTGCCTGGTCCTGCTCATTCCCTGCTGGCGCTACTTCGCCACCCACCCGGCCACGCACGCGAAAGCGGCAACGCGTGTCCTTTCGGAATCGCAGACACCGGCATGACGCAGATCGATACCGAAGCCGCCTCCGGCGATCACAACGACCTTACGAGCCGCAATGAGCTAGAAGGGATCTCCTGGCCGGAGCCGGAGTTTGCGTCCAGCCTCGTGGTCACCTGTCACCGCCTGCGTGGCAAGGCGGTCGGACAGTTGACCGTGGAGGAGCTGCGCGTGCTGATCGGGCAGCGCATCGGCCTTCGATGCCTGCTCCCCAGGGCGCTGGCCCTGTTGGAGGAAGATCTCTTCGCTGAAGGCGACTACTTTCCGGGCGATCTCCTCGCTAGCCTTGTCCGGCTGAACGATTTCGGCGAGCTGCCCGAAGCAGCAGCCCGCCTCCGTGAGATCGCACGCCGAGCGCTGGCGACCGGCAACGCGGACCCGGACTTGGAGCGAGAGATTCGCGCATTTCTCGCTCGCGGTGCGCGTTGACCCGGACCGACGCGTGCCGGCAAACTTCCGGCGTCGTAACCGATGCGCTCCGATTGCGTTATCTCATTGACGCCCCGCGGTGCGTTTCAGTCCTGAGGATACGATGAGCAGCTCCACGAAACGATGCCTCGCCGCCGGCCTCTGCCTGGCAGGCGCGACCCCCTGGATCGGCGCTACTTCTCGGGCGGACGAGGCCAAACCGGTCCCCGCCGCACCCGTGTCCCAAAAGCAGGTGGAAGCGCTGGCACTTCCGGTGATCGAAGGCGACTGGTGTGCCGGAATGGTGGTGGCCGTGATCACGCCGCAGCGAGCAACGTATTACGGCTTCGGCTCCACCGGTCTGACGAAGGCCCCGCTGGACGAGCGGACCGTATTCGAGATCGGGTCGATCAGCAAGGCGTTCACCGGCCTGCTGCTGGCCGATGCGGTGGAGCGCAAGGAAGTGGGGTTAGACGATCCGATTTCCAATTACCTGCCGGATCAGGTGAAGGCGCCGGACTATCAGGGGACGCCCATCACCCTGCTCAACCTATCGACGCACACGGCCGCGCTCCCGCGACTTCCGGATAACCTGCGGCCGAAAGACCCCACCAATCCGTACGCCGACTACGCCCCGCAGCAGCTCTACGACTTCCTGTCCGGCTACCGGCTGACCCGCAAACCGGGCGAGAGAAGCGACTATTCCAACCTGGGCGCCGGCCTGCTCGGGCACCTGCTGGCCCGGCGTGCCGGCAAGACCTACGAGGAACTGCTGGTGGAGCGCGTGTGCGGGCCACTGGGCCTGGCGGATACGCGCATCACCTTGAGCGCGGACCAGCGCAGCCGACTGGCGCAGGGCCACAGCGTGGACGGTGAGGTGGCGCCCAATTGGGACCTTCCCACCCTGGCCGGAGCAGGCGCCCTCCGCTCTTCGGCGACGGATATGGTCCACTTCGTCCAGGCAAACCTGGAGCCATCCGGCTCACCGCTGGCCAGCGCCCTACGCATGACCCAGGCGCCGCGGTTCGTGGTAGAGGGCGAGACGTCGATTGGATTGGGCTGGCACCTCAACACGCAGTCCAAAACCGTATGGCACAATGGCCAGACGGCTGGATATCACTCCTTCGCCGGCTTCATTCCGGAGTGTCGCGCGGGCGTGGTGGTGCTCGCCAACAGCGCCACCGACCTGGTGGACGCGGTGGGGGTGAACGTGCTCCGCATCCAGGAAGGGCTGCCCATCGATCCGATCAAGCTCCGGCCCACGCTGAAGCTCGAGGCCAAGGCGCTGGAGCCGTATGTGGGCAGCTACACCCTCGCGCCGGGCGCAATCCTCTCGGTGACCCGCAGCGAGAGCCAGCTCAAGGCGCAGCTTACCGGTCAGCCGGCCTTCAAGATCTACCCGGAGACCGCGAGCAAGTTCTACTACCGGGTGGTCGACGCCCAGCTTACGTTCGAGAAGGACAAGGACGGCAAGGTGACGGCCGTGGTCCTC
>Ga0255338_1004606_pt1 | contig 13942 bp, 15 predicted proteins | sample MeOH1_35cm_T4_19_FD_203715 | JGI IMG/M metagenome (GOLD analysis project Ga0255338, IMG submission 203715) | Sandy soil microbial communities from University of British Columbia, Vancouver, Canada - MeOH1_35cm_T4_195 | ecosystem: Engineered > Artificial ecosystem > Sand microcosm > Unclassified ...
CGGCCTGGGTCATGTCGCCCAGCAGCTTGCGGATGACATCCTCGTCCCCCGCTTCCTCGAAATCGGCCTGCACGACCGCCTTGGCATAGGCGTCGGTCTCTTCGGGGGTCAGGCCCATTTTCACCGCCGCCCATTCTCCGAGCAGACGGTTGCGCCGCGCCTGGATGCGGAACTGCAATTCCTGGTCGTGCGCGAACATATTTTCAAAGGCCTTTTCGCGGTCGTCGAAGGTGGTCATGCCTGTACCCTGTATAAAAAGCGGATCGTCTCGTCCGAAATAGGAAGATCGGGATGCTTACGCAACGGCGGGAACGAGCCAGGGACGCGTTCCCGCGTCCTTCGCCTCGAACGCGCTGATCGTGTCCGCCTGCCCCAGCGTGAGGCCAATCTCGTCCAGACCGCCCAGCAGGCAATGCTTGCGGAACGGGTCGATCTCGAACTGGAAGCGGTCCTGGAACTGCGTCGTGACGGTCTGATGCTCCAGATCGACATGGATCGGGTCGGTCCTGGCGACCTCCATCAGCCGGTCGATCGCCTCCTGCGGCAGCACCACCGTCAATATGCCGTTCTTGAACGCATTGCCCGAGAAAATGTCGGAAAAGCTGGGCGCGATCACCACCTTGACGCCAAGGTCCGCCAGCGCCCAGGCGGCATGCTCGCGGCTGGACCCGCAACCGAAATTGTCGCCCGCGATCAGGATCGGGCTGCCCGCATAGTCGGGGTCGTCGAAGACATTGCCCGGTTCCTTGCGCAGCACTTCGAACGCGCCCTTGCCCAGGCCGGAACGCGAAATGGTCTTGAGCCAATGCGCCGGGATGACGATGTCGGTGTCGACATTCTTCATCCCGAACGGATAGGCTTTGCCGTCGACGATATTCAGCTTTTCCATCAATGCGCCTGTTTGCTCGCGTTTTTGACGGCGGAGCGATGCGAATCTTCCGCGCGCCCCAGGGTCGCCGCCATGGCGGCACTTGCCAGCGCGCCCAGCGCCAGCAGCCAGAAAACCTTTTTCATGCGACCGCCTCTCCCTTTTTCTCACCCAACAGTTCGCGCACGTCGGTCAGATGTCCGGTGATAGCAGCGGCAGCGGCCATGACGGGCGAGACGAGGTGCGTCCGCGACCCCGGCCCCTGCCGGCCCATGAAATTGCGGTTGCTGGTAGAGGCGCAGCGCTCGCCCGCGGGCACCTTGTCCGGGTTCATGCCCAGGCAGGCCGAGCAGCCCGGCTCGCGCCATTCGAAACCGGCTTCGGTGAAGATGCGGTCCAGCCCTTCGGCTTCCGCCTGGCGCTTGACCAGACCGGAACCGGGGACGACCATCGCATGCTTGATGCCGCTGGCGATATGGCGGCCCTTGAGCAGCGCGGCGGCGGCGCGCAGATCCTCGATCCGGCTGTTGGTGCAGCTTCCGATGAAGATATGCTCGATGGCGACATCCTCCATCCGCTGCCCGGCGGTGAGACCCATATAGTCGAGCGACTTCTGCGCGGCGGCGCGCTTTGAGGCGTCGGCAAAGCTCTCCGGATCGGGCACGACGCCCGTCACCGGCACCACATCCTCGGGGCTCGTGCCCCAGGTGACATTGGGCACGATGTCGGCGGCGTCGATCACGACGCTCTTGTCGAACACAGCGCCTTCGTCCGTCGCCAGCGTCTTCCACCAGGCAAGGGCGGCATCCCACTCCTCACCCTTGGGCGCCATGGGGCGGTCCTTCAAATAAGCGAAGGTCTTTTCATCGGGCGCGAAGAGGCCTGAGCGCGCGCCCGCCTCGATCGACATGTTGGCGACGGTCAGACGCCCCTCGATCGACATGTCGCGGAACACCGAGCCGCGATATTCCATGACATGGCCGGTGCCGCCCGCCGTGCCGATACGGCCGCAGATCGCCAGCGCCACATCCTTGGGCGTGACGCCGAAGCCCAGTTCGCCCTCGACCACCACTTCCATCGTCTTCGACTGCTTCAGAAGCAGCGTCTGGGTGGCGAGCACATGCTCGACCTCCGACGTGCCGATGCCGAAGGCCAGCGCGCCCAGCGCACCGTGCGAACTGGTATGGCTGTCGCCGCAGACCAAAGTCGTGCCCGGCAGGGTGAAACCCTGTTCCGGCCCGACGACATGGACGATCCCCTGCTCCGCATCGGCATCGCCAATGTAACGGATGCCGAATTCGGGCGCGTTCTTTTCCAGCGCGGCCAGTTGCTGCGCGCTTTCCGGATCGGCGATCGGAATGCGGTTGCCCGCCGCATCGCGGCGCGCCGTGGTCGGCAGGTTGTGATCCGGCACCGCCAGCGTCAGATCGGCGCGGCGCACCTTGCGGCCGGCAAGGCGCAGCCCTTCAAATGCCTGCGGACTCGTCACCTCATGCACGAGGTGGCGATCGATATAGATCAGACAGGTTCCGTCGGGACGGCGTTCGACGACGTGCGCGTCCCAAATCTTCTCATAGAGCGTGCGTGGCTTTACCATAGCCCTTCCCCCTAGACCCAGACAGGACAGGGGAAAAGGGGGAAAGCGGCCAATTTTTCCTGTTTTCGCAGATAGTCTCTCTGCGATGCCGCAAGGTCAAACAGTTAGGCGGCGCGATGATCCTCCACGATGCGGCCAGCGGCGCCGACTTCCGCTTCATGGCTTTCCTCGCGCCATGTTTCGGCCAGCGCCGCGCTTTCCCATTCCCGCAAGGCGGGCAGCGCCAGCATGAGATCGACCCAGGCCATGGCGGCCGGCCCGACGTCCAGCCCATAGGTCCGCACCCGGAACACCACTGGCGCGTAGAAGGCGTCGACGGCGGTAAAGGCGTCCCCGGCCAGAAAAGGCCCGCCAAAACGGGACAGCCCCTCCCCCCACAGCTCGGCAAGCCGGGCGATGTTCCGGTTGAGCGCGGGCGAAGGCAGATGCGGTTCCACCCGCACCCCGACATTCATCGGACAATCGTTGCGCAGCGCGGCAAAGCCGCTGTGCATTTCCGCGACGGCGCATTGGGCCCAGGCCCGCGCAGCCTCTCCCTGCGGCCAGACGCCGGGATGGCGGTCGGCCAGATAAAGCGTGATGCCGAGCGAATCCCAGGCCGTCCGTTCGCCGTCGACCAGCACGGGCACCTGGCCCGTTGGCGAAAATTCACGAAAGGCCGCGTAATTTTCAGCGGCGGCGAAAGGCTCCATCCGGTCGGCGAAGGGAATGTCCAGCGCCTTCATCAACACCCAGGGGCGCAGCGACCAGCTCGAATAATTGCGGTTGGCGGTGATGAGGGTGTAGGACATCGGCTTCTCCCCTGGTTGAAAGGCGCCGAAAGAATAGGCGCCTGCGCCCCTGGACAAAAGCGGGAACGACCAAGGGCTTCACAAGCTGCGCTTATGAAAAAACGGCCCGGAGCATGCAGCTCCGGGCCGTCCAGTCCTTCCACCCTGATCGCGGGGCTTGCACCCCCACGACCCGGACTTGTCAGCGGCTTTCACACCGCAAACTGGTTCCCCTGCGGCCTTTAGGCCGCGAACTGGTTCATAGTATTGTGGATGCCGCCAGCCTTCAGCGCCGCTTCACCCGCAAAATATTCCTTGTGGTCGTCGCCAATGTCGGAGCCCGACATGTTCTGGTGCTTGACGCAAGCGATGCCCTGGCGGATTTCCTTGCGCTGGACGCCCTCGACATAGCCGAGCATGCCCGCCTCACCGAAATATTCCCTGGCCAGATTGTCGGTCGACAAGGCAGCCGTGTGATAGGTCGGCAGGGTGATGAGGTGGTGGAAGATGCCGGCGCGCGCCGCCGCATCCCGCTGGAAGGTGCGGATCTTCTCATCGGCCTGGCGGCCCAGATCGGTCGCGTCATAATCGGCGCTCATCAGCTTCGCCCGGTCATAGGCGCTGACGTCCCTGCCCTCGGCGCTCCAGCTATCGAACACCTGCTGACGGAAGTTCAGCGTCCAGTTGAAGCTGGGCGAATTGTTGTAGACCAGCTTCGCATTGGGCACGACTTCGCGGATGCGGTCGACCATGCCGGCGATCTGCTCGACGTGGGGCTTTTCCGTTTCGATCCACAGCAGGTCCGCACCGTTCTGGAGCGAGGTGATGCAGTCGAGGACGCAGCGATCCTCGCCGGTGCCAGTGCGGAACTGGAACAGGTTCGACGGCAGGCGCTTCGGACGGAACAGCTTGCCGTCGCGGGCCAGGACAACGTCGCCGCGCAGGCTGTTGATGTCCGTCACCTCTTCGACGTCGAGGAAGCTGTTATACTGGTCGCCCAGATCGCCATCTTCCTTGCTGTAGGCGATCTGCTTGGTCAGGCCCGCGCCCAGCGAGTCGGTGCGGGCGACGATGATGCCGTCGTCGATGCCCAGTTCCAGGAAGGCGTAGCGGACAGCGCGGATCTTCGCGATGAAGTCCTCATGCGGCACCGTGACCTTGCCGTCCTGGTGCCCGCACTGCTTTTCGTCCGAGACCTGATTCTCGATCTGGATGCAGCAGGCGCCCGCTTCGATGAACTTCTTGGCCAGCAGATAGGTCGCCTCGGCATTGCCGAAACCGGCGTCGATGTCCGCAACGATCGGAACGACATGGGTTTCGTAATTGTCGATGTCGTGCTGAATCTTCTGCGCCTTGACCTCGTCGCCGGCATCGCGGGCGGCATCCAGATCGCGGAACATCATGCCCAGCTCGCGGGCGTCGGCCTGCTTGAGGAAGGTGTAGAGTTCCTCGATCAGCGCGGGGACGCTGGTCTTCTCATGCATCGACTGGTCGGGCAGCGGACCGAATTCGCTGCGCAGCGCCGCGACCATCCAACCGGACAGGTACAGATATTTGCCCTTGGTGGTGCCGAAATGCTTCTTGATGCTGATCAGCTTCTGCTGACCGATGAAGCCGTGCCAGCAACCCAGCGACTGGGTGTAGTTGGCCGGATCGGCATCATAGGCCGCCATGTCGCGGCGCATGATCCCGGCGGTGTAGCGCGCGATGTCGATGCCGGTGTGAAAACGGTTCTGAAGGCGCATGCGAGCGACCGATTCGGCCGCGATGCCGTCCCAATGGCCCTGGCCCTCGATGGCGGCGCCAGCCTTCGTGATTTCCTGTTGGTAGGTCATGCTCAGTCCTTGGTCGCTCGATGGGAATGAAGTCGACCTAACCGCCTTTTGTGCGGCGCGGCAGAGGGCGCGAAGTTCAGTTGTAGAACTTTACAAGATTTGCGTGTAAAGTTGTAAAGGCTGCACAGGAGCGCTTTACGAGATGGCCAAGGATCGTCCGGTTTACATGGGGCCGCGCCTGCGCGGGCTGCGCCGCGAGTTGGGGCTGACCCAAGCCGACATGGCGGCGGATCTGGAGATTTCCGCCAGCTATGTCGCCCTTCTGGAGCGTAACCAGCGGCCGCTGACCGCCGATATGCTGCTGCGGCTGGCGCGCACTTACAAGATGGACATGAGCGAACTGGCGGGCGACGGCGGCACGGAGCAGACGGCGCGTTTGCAGGCGGTGCTGAAAGACCCGATGTTCGCGGACATCGATCTGCCAACGCTGGCGACCGGGGATGTCGCGGTCAATTATCCCGGCATTGCCGAAGCCTTGTTGCGGCTCCACACCGCCTATCGCGAGGAGCAGCTTGCGCTGGCCGACAGGGATGCGGGATCGACGGGCATGGAACGGGAGGATGCCGCCGAAGCACCCGATCCCGTAGCCGAATCGCGGCGCTTTCTGGGCGCGCGGCGGAACAGCTTCCCGCTGCTGGACGATGCCGGGGAAAAGCTGGGTCAGGAGGTCGAGGCTGCGGGCGGCCTGTCCGGCTGGCTGAAGGCGAAGCATAATCTGCGGGTCCGGCGCTTGCCTTCGGATGTCATGGCGGGGTCGATGCGGCGGCTGGACCGGCATCGCGACGCGGTGCTGCTGGACGACGCGCTGGACGGGGCGAGCACCCAGTTCCAACTGGCGCTGCAGATCGCCTATCTGGAGATGCGCCGCGATTTCGACGCGGTGCTGAAGGATGGCCAGTTCACCAGCGAAAGCGGGCGGCGGCTGACCCGGCGGGCGCTCGCCAGCTATGGCGCGGCGGCGATCCTGATGCCCTATACGGCCTTCGCCAAGGCGGTAGAGACGCGGCGTTATGATGTGGAGGCGCTGGCCCGGCAGTTCGGCACGAGTTTCGAACAGACCGCGCACCGCCTTACGACGTTGCAAAAGCCGGGGCAGGAGCGCATCCCCTTCTTCTTCCTGCGCATCGATCATGCGGGCAATGTCAGCAAGAGGCTGGACAGCGCGGGCTTTCCCTTCGCCCGCCACGGCGGCTCCTGCCCGCTCTGGTCGGTGCATCACGCCTTCGAGCGTCCCAGGGAATTGCTGACGCAATGGCTGGAATTGCCGGACGGGCAACGCTTCTTTTCGATCGCTCGGACGGTGACGGCGGGCGGCGGCGGCTGGGGCGTGCCGAAGATCGAACGGGCGATCGCCCTGTGCTGCGCGGCGGAACATGCCCATCGGCTGATCTATACCGCGGGCGAGGCGCCGTCTGAACCTACCCCGATCGGCGTCACTTGCCGCCTGTGCCACCGCAGCCAGTGCATGGCGCGATCCGCGCCGCCGATCGGGCGCGACATGCTGCCGGAGGATTTCCGGCGGACTCATGCGCCTTTCGGGTTTGCGGACGGGTAATCGGGGATGAAGGCCGATCGTGGCGGGTCCGGCTGACCTGAGCCGGACCCGTCCGCCCCTTTTTCCGTTCAGCGCGGATCGGACCCGCGCAAATCATCCTGTCTCAACCGCGAGACGAAGGGCGCCACGCGATGATCGACCGGCTCATGGACCAGATCGTCGAACAGCGCGCGATAATGGATCATCGCCCGGCGGAGATCTTCCGTATCGGCTTCGCCCCGCGCATGGCGGACGGCGATGTCATGGGCGGAGCGGTAATTCTGGACGACTTCCGGATGGTCGACCGAGAGGTCGGCGGAGCGCTGCTCGAAGTCAGCGATGGGATAACCGCGCACCTCCATCACTTCGGTCAGCAGCACGTCGGCGCGCGATACCGCGCCTTGGGGATCGTCGACGAACTGCGCCTGGACCCGCACCCACGCATCGGTGAAGGCGTCGGCCTGCTGGGGCGAAAGCGGACGGATCGTGAAGGCGGCGACGCGCTTTTCGCGTTCTTGCAGTTCCGCCTCTGCCTTGCGCGGGCTGCCGGTCATTTCCACGGTCCGGCCATATTCCGGGCCGAATTTGGCGCGCAGATTGGCGCGGCGACGGTTGACAACGATCATGACGGCAATCGCAGCGACCAGAGCAAGGGCCAGAAGCGCCAAACCGACTTCCAGCGGGGTCAGAGTGACCATGACATCTTTCTCCTCGCGGCCTTGGGAAAGCCGCAATCGACACCCGCCGCCTGCGTGGGATCAACCAGTATTGGCGGGCTTTGTTCCGGCTGTCTCCGGACCGTCGGAAGAGAGAAAGCTAACCCTCTATAAGATCGAGATAAGCCACGACGTCATTGTCCGTGGCGAGAAACAGGCCGTCCTGCATATCCTGCGGCTGTTGCTCGGCAATCAGCATCGCTTCGTTCAAGGGACCGTAGAACAGGGTCGTCGCCGCGCCGCCCCCATCGGCGTCGCTGAGATGATAAAGGCGAACGGTGGCCGAATTATAGGTGGTGCGCATAAGCGGGATTATCGCCCCGGCGGCACGGTCGCGCAAGCCGGATGCATTTTGGGGTGGATTCCCACCCCAACCCCTCCCGCAAGCGGAGGGGAGCTAGGACGGATCGACATTCAGATGATGACGCGCCGAAAATGGTGGTTTTCCGTGACCTGGAGCGCAGCGTACTAAAAGCAGGTGAGCACCGGAAGCACGGAAAAGTGGCATTTGCAGGCCGTCAGGGCTGAATGTCGATCCGTCCTAGACCTGCCGAACCGCAGCTTAGGCTTAGTCGCAGCGGGGTGGGCCTGCGCAACGTCCGCTGTTGGCCAAAACCGGTCAGCGGCGATCCGTGATCTTGATGCCGCCCGCCAGCCGGTTCGGGCCGATCTTCACCGCGTCGTCGGTAAAATTGGCGACGAAGCTGCTGCTGCGCTGGAGGCCCGGCACGAAGGAAGCGCTGTTGTTGGTGATCGTCAGGCCCGCGCTGTCCTGCTCCCGGCCCTCCGGCGCGACGGTGATGAAGGCGCTGTAATTGTCCTTGTCCTTGCCCTGCACCATTTCATTGCCGCTGATCGTGCCGCTGGCCCCGTTGGACAGGTCGATCATATAGTTGGTGAGCCGCCCTGCGCTGTCGTCGAAGCTGTTGTCGGTGATGGCGACGCGCGGCGTGCGGGTCTTGAGATAATGGCCGCCATCCCCCTGGTCGAAGCGGGATCGGGTAACGGACAGGCTGCCATAGCGACCGGCATAAATGCCATGGGCGCAGGCCAAGTCGCGATCGCAGCGGCCCAGATGACGGAAGGTCGACTTGTCTATCTGCACGCTGTTGCCGGGCGAATCGCCCGTCAGAATGCCTTCCTCGCTGTTGCGAAACAGGCTGTTGGTGACGGTCAGATTGCCGTTTTCCAACCGGATGCCTGCGCCATTGCCATCGGGCACGCGCAGATTCTGGAAGATGAGGCCGTCGATCGCGCTCGACCGGCCACGCAGGACAAGCGCAGCCTTTTGCTCGCAGGCCACGCCATCGAAGATCGCGGTGCCGGGTTTCTGAGCGCGGATGGTGAGGTCGCCGCCCTGCTGCACCGCGCACTGGGCATAGCTGCCGGGCGCCACCAAAACGGTGCCGCGGCCATTGCCGATGGCCTTGATCGCGTCGCTGAGCGTCGCATAGCTGCGCCCGCTTTCGGCCACGGTGAAGGGCGATGCGACGCCCTGCGCCAGCGCGGTTGCCGTCACGGCGGCGGACAGGAGCAAAATGGTCGAGAAGAAGCGCATATCGAAAGTTATAGGGGAGCAGATGCCATCGGCCAATGCGGAGTCATGGTTAACGAAATATTGTTCCGCAATGGGACAGCCGGGGAAACCGCTCTTGTGTCGCTGAGGACGGCTGGATTCCCTGACCTTTCCGTCGGCGCGCAAAAGCCGCGTCATGATGGTTGGCGCGGACGCGGTTGCGGGTTAAGCCTTATCCGGACATGATTTCCGGCCGCCCCCGCTCGCCTTTTGCCTGCCTGACCCTGGGCGGGGCCGCCCTGATGGCGGCGATGCTGGCCGGCTGTTCGGATGAAGGCAGCGGGACGGTGACGGTCAGTGTGATCGGCGCGCCCGCCGATTTCGCCAAGCCGCTCGAAAACCTGCCCGACCCGGGGGCGAAACTGTTTCTGGAAACCACCGCGCAGGGACTCGTGGCGTTCGACGCCAGCGGGGAGATATTGCCCGCGCTGGCCCAGCGCTGGATCGTCGAGGATGACGGCCGCAGCTATATCTTCCGCCTGCGCCGCGCTTTCTGGCCGGACGGCAGCAAGGTCATGGCGAAGGATGTCGGGCGGCTGTTGATGGCGCGGATAGAGGCGCTGCGACGGCTGGACCCGGCCGGGCCGCTGGATGCGGTGCAGGATGTCGTGGCGATGACCGGCGAGGTGATCGAAATCCGCCTCGCCGCGCCGCGCCCCTATGTGCTGCAGATGCTGGCCCAGCCCCAGATGGCGATCCTGTCGCGCGACGGGGGCACCGGCCCCTATCGGCGCGCGATGCGGGGCAAGGCGCTGGTGCTGACGCCGGTGGAACGGGCGACGAACGAGTCCGGGGACGAATTGCCGGTGCCCAGCTGGCAGACCCGGATCGTCCGGGCGGAGCGGGCGGCGCTGGCCATCACCCGCTTTCAGCAGGGGAAATCCGCACTGGTGCTGGGCGGGCGCTTTTCCGACCTGCCGCTGCTGGTGCCTGCCGGGGTCGACCGGGACGATGTGCGGATCGATCCGGTGCAGGGGCTATTGGGGCTGGCGATAACCGGCCAGAACGGGGACAGGGGCCAGCTGCTGGACGATGACGGCGTGCGGCGGGCGATCAACATGGCCGTCGACCGCAGCCAGTTGCCGGCGATGTTCCCCGTCGGCGGCTGGGCCACGACCGAACAGATCGTACCGGGGCAGCTAGACCTGCCCGTACCGCCCGCCGCGCCCGACTGGACGGGGCTGTCGCAGGAGGATCGCTGGGCGCAGGGACAGGCGGTCATGAAACGCTGGCGCAGCGAGCATGGCGATCCGCCGGTGCTGCGCGTGGCCCTGCCCAGGGGGCCGGGTTCCACCCTGTTGTTCGGATTGGTGCGGCATGACCTCGGCATGATCGGGCTGGCGGTCGAGCGGGTCGACATGGCGGCGGATGCCGACCTGCGGCTGGTCGACGAGGTCGCCGCCTATGACAGCGCGCTCTGGTATCTGGGCCGGATCGGCTGCGCGCGGAAAGTGCATTGTTCACCGCAAGCGGACGCGCAATTGCAGGCGGCGAGCCTCGCCAGCAGTCTGGAGGAACGCATGGCGCGGGTGGCGCAGGCCGAAGCGCTGATGCAGGCGCATAACGGCTTCGTCGCCTTGGGCGCGCCGGTGCGCTGGTCGCTGGTGGCGCGGCGGCTGACGGGATTCATGGCTTCGCCACGGGCGCGGCACCCATTGAACCACCTGTTCAAGAGCACCAATTAAGGTCGCTGGAGGACAAGATGATGGCGATTTCGCAAAACCAGTTCGACCGGATCGTGCGCGACATGCCGGGGTTCGGGCGTGATCCCGCCTCTGTGCGCAAGCGGATCGAAGCGATGGAGGCATTGCTGGAGGGGCTGTTCGTGCTGCCCGGCACCAACCGACGCGTGGGGCTGGACAGCCTGGTCGGGCTGATCCCGGTGGTGGGCGATTTCGCCACGGCGGCGATGGGCGCCTGGATCGTGTGGGAAGCACGCAATCTGGGCATGTCGAAATGGCAGATCACCCGCATGGCGGCCAATGTCGGCTTCGATACGTTGATCGGCGCCATTCCCTTTGCCGGGGATATTTTCGACTTTTTCTACAAATCCAACACGAAGAACCTGCGGATCATCCGCAAGCATCTGGACAGGCATCATCCCTCGACGGCGATCATCGATGGTTAGCCTCTCCCGCCTCTGACGGATGGTGACCAAGTGAGAGCCAGCGTATAGCCGCCAATGGGCAGCAGCAGCGGCGGCGCGAGTTCAAGCAAAAAGCCCTCCCCTATGCGAAAGCGAAGTCCAGGCCGATATCGGCGGCCGGAGCCGACTGGGTCAGACGCCCGACGCTGATATAGGTGACGCCGGTTTCCGCCCTGGCGCGGATGGTGTCGAGCGTGACGCCGCCCGACGCTTCGGTGGGGACGCGCCCGCCGACCAGAGTGACCGCGCCGCGCAGGATGGGCGCATCCATATTGTCGAGAAGGAGATGCGTCGCCCCGGCGGCAAGCGCGGGTTCGATCTGGTCGATGCGGTCGACCTCCACGATGATGCTGGCGATGCCGGCAGCGGCGGCGCGGCGGACGGCTTCCTCGACCGATCCGGCGACGGCGACATGATTGTCCTTGATCATCGCCGCGTCCCACAGGCCCATGCGGTGATTGGTCGCGCCGCCCATGCGGGTCGCATATTTTTCCAGCACGCGCAGGCCCGGAATGGTCTTGCGCGTGTCGAGCAGGGTCGCGCCGGTGCCCAGGATCGCATCGGCATAGGCGCGGGTCATCGTCGCGATGCCGCTCAGATGCTGGACGGTGTTGAGCGCGGACCGTTCGGCGGTCAGCATGGCGCGGGCCTTGCCCCGGATGCGCATGATGTCGGTGCCCGCCGCCACCCGGTCGCCATCCCGTTTCAGCAGTTCGATCTCCACATCCGGGTCAAGCGCGCGGAAGCAGGCGGCGGCGATCGGCAGACCCGCCAGCGTCACGGCGTCACGGCTGTCCATCACCCCGTCGAATATCGCATCGGCGGGGATCACCGCCTCGCTGGTGACGTCGCGGCCGCCGGGGCCGAGATCTTCCGCCAGGGTGGAAGCGATGAAGGCGTCGAGATCGAAGCCAGGGAGCGAAAAGGAGGAAGAATCAGTGGTCATGCCGAGCGATGTGGCATAGACGCCGGGCGGTTGACAGTCCCTGATTCACTATATAGCCTATTAGCTATATAGATGGAGAGCGATGTTTTGCAGCCTGCCCAGCTCGACCGGATTTTCAGCGCCCTGGCCGATCCCACGCGCCGCGCGATCCTCAGCCGTCTGGCAAAGGGGGAGGCGACGGTGAATGCGCTGGTCGAACCGTCCGGCCTCAGCCAGCCGACCGTTTCCAAGCATCTGAAGATATTGGAGCAAGCGGGCCTCGTGTCGCGGGGGCGGGCCGCGCAGACTCGTCCGGTGCGGCTGGAACCCGCTCCGCTTCGGGCGGCGGCGCACTGGCTGGGCGACTATGAGGCCTTCTGGAACGCGAGCTACGACCGGCTGGAAGCCTATCTGAATGGAGAGGAAGCATGAGCGACGAACCGGAATCCGCCCGTGAGATTTTCATCTCCCGGCTGATCGACGCGCCCGCCCATCTGGTCTTCGCGGCCCATGCCGATCCGGTGCATGTGAAGCGCTGGTTCGGACCCGTCGGCTGGCCGCTCAGCAAATGCGAGATGGATTTTCGGGTGGGCGGCCGCTTTCGGTTTCAGATGACCAGCGATGAGGACGAACTGGGTCCGCCCTTTGGCGGAACCTATCTGGAGATCGTGCCGCATCGGCGCATCCGCTACGACAATAGTTTCGAGGCGCCGGGATCGCCGGTGATGGTGACGACGATCAGCTTTGACGAAGATGCGGAGGGGCGCACACGGCTCACCCATCACACCGTCTTCGAAAGCAAGGCGATGCGGGACGATTATCTGGGCCAGGGCTTCGAGGCGGGGACGAACAGCGGGCTCGACCAGTTGGAAGAGGTCGTGGCGGAACTGGTAGCGGAAATGGGCGGGGGCTGACCCCGCCCTTCCCTTGGATCAACGGTTGCCGAGGTCGCCCTGCCCCACCGTGCCGCTCGCCATTTCGAGCATGCGGTCGAGGCTCTTCTTCGCGCCAAGGCGGAGTTGCTCGTCCATCTCGATCCGCGGCTGAAGGTCGCGCAGCGCCAGATAGAGCTTCTCCATCGTGTTGAGCGCCATGTACGGGCAGATATTGCAGTTGCAATTGCCGTCCGCGCCGGGGGCGCCGATGAAGGTCTTTTCCGGCACCGCCTTCTGCATCTGGTGGATGATATGCGGCTCGGTCGCGACGATCAGCGTGTCGCCGGGCATGGTCTTGGAAAATTCCAATATGCCGCTGGTGGAGCCGACATAATCGGCATGGTCGACAATATAGGGCGGGCATTCGGGATGCGCGGCAATCGGCGCGTCGGGATGCTGCGCCTTGAGCTTCAAGAGTTCGGTCTCGCTGAACGCCTCATGCACGATGCAGACGCCCGGCCAGAGCAGCATGTCGCGGCCGAGCTTGCGCTTCAAATAGCCTCCCAAATGCTTGTCGGGGCCGAAGATGATCTTCTGGTCCCTGGGAATCTGCGAGAGGATCTTTTCCGCCGAGGAGCTGGTGACGATGATGTCGCTGAGCGCCTTCACCTCGGCCGAGCAGTTGATGTAGCTCAAGGCGATATGATCGGGATGGGCTTCGCGGAAGGCCTTGAACTGCGCGGGAGGGCAACTGTCCTCCAGGCTGCAACCGGCGTCCATGTCGGGCAGGACCACGATCTTCTCGGGGCTGAGGATCTTCGCCGTTTCCGCCATGAAGCGCACGCCGCAGAAGGCGATGACATCCGCGTCCGTCTCCGCCGCCTTGCGCGAAAGTTCGAGGGAGTCTCCGACGAAATCGGAGAGGTCCTGGATTTCCGGCTTCTGATAATAATGGCCCAGGATGACGGCGTTGCGCTCCTTGCGCAGCCGGTCGATTTCCGCGCGCAGGTCGATCCCCTGCGGGATAGTGGTCATCGCAGTCATGTGCCTCACTCCTCTCGGCCTCCATGCGCGCCCCTAGCGGGCGTTGCGCTTGTTGG
>Ga0255338_1004607_pt1 | contig 13942 bp, 15 predicted proteins | sample MeOH1_35cm_T4_19_FD_203715 | JGI IMG/M metagenome (GOLD analysis project Ga0255338, IMG submission 203715) | Sandy soil microbial communities from University of British Columbia, Vancouver, Canada - MeOH1_35cm_T4_195 | ecosystem: Engineered > Artificial ecosystem > Sand microcosm > Unclassified ...
AGTCCACCTCCTGGCAGACGGCGTCGGCGAACTTGCGATTCACCGCGCGGTAGTGCTCCCAGTCCGCCGCCCGGAACTCGGGCCTGGCGTGCGCGAGGTGGCACAGCGGCCACAGGCCCTCGTTGGAGAACCCGTAGTAGTAGCCCTGCTCCTCTTCCGGGGTGAGCCAGACGCGGCGCACCTGGTACGACTCCTCGCCCGGCGGCACCTTGACGCGATCGTGCGCGTCGACCGTGTCGCGGTCGGCGCTCCCGCTGCCGTGCGCGACCCACACCCCCGAGCAAGCGCGCATCACCGGCTCCAGCGCGGTGACCAGCCCGGACGCGGGGTGGAGCACGCGCACGCCCGCGCCGTCGCGCTCGTGCACGTAGGGCTCGCGGTTCGCGAGCACCACCACCCGCTCCCCGTGCAGGTGCTGCAGCAGGGTGGCCTTGAGCCGCGCGGCGCTCCACGGCCCTCCGCGCGCTTCGCCTTCGCGTTCGCGCGCGAGCCGCTCGACCAGCGAGCGCACGTCGCGCATCAACGGCTGGAACTCGTCCTGCGCCTCGCCCGAGAGCGCGCGGCGCAGGGCGCGGGTCCAGTCACGCCAGGCGAAACGCGCGGCGAGCAGGGTGATCACCGAGGCGATCAGCGAGAGCACGAAGAAGCCGATGAGCAGGATCCTGCGGGTGGTGTCCGCGCGGCGCTGCAGGAAGCTGATGTCGTGCACGAGGATGACCGTCCCGTCCACGCCGTCGGGCGCGGTGGCGCTCAGGTGCACCGGCCCCGTGGGGAGCTCCAGGGGGCCCTCGGGGGTGAGGCAGGAGAACTGGTTCGGAAAGCCGCTGGTGCGGGCGATCAAGTGATGGTTCGCGCTGCAGGCGGCGGCGGCCATGATGCGCTCGTCGCGCGTGATGTCGTCGAGCACCTCGGTGAGCCCCGCCGGATCGCTCCAATGATCCGCGAGGCTCCGGCTGGCCGCGTTCACGGCCAGCAGCGAGCGCATCGCGAGATCGCGGTCGAACCAGGCGCGCGCGGTGCGGGAGAGAACCTGATCTCCCACCATCGCGAGCACGGCGAGACCCGCGAGCAGCGCGAGCAGGAAGCGGGCGGCGCGACGCATCGGGTGGTGCTATCGCACCTCGGTTGGATATCCAACCGAACCGGGGCTCCCAGTCCGTTCGGGTGGCGCAAGAGCTGCGGCCTGGCCCAACCCGGTACGCACCTTGCTCTCGCCTCTGTCGAGGACGTGATGCGGGTCGCGGTGTTGACCAGTGGTGGAGATGCACCGGGAATGAACGCGGCCATTCGCGCGGTGGTGCGCTCGGCCCTCGAGCGGGGCTGGCAGCCGGTGGGCGTGGCGGACGGGTACGAAGGGCTGATCAACGGCAGCTTCCGCGAGCTCAACGATCGCGACGTGGGCGGCATCATTCAGAAGGGGGGGACGCTGCTGGGGAGCGCGCGCTGCCCCGAGCTGCACACCGACGCGGGGCTGCAGCAGGCGATCGCGCGGCTGGGGGCGGCGGAGATCGACGCCCTGGTGGTGATCGGCGGCAACGGCTCGCAGGCGGGCGCGAACGAGCTCTCGAAGCGGGGCGCGAAGGTGGTGGGCGTGGCCTCGACCATCGACAACGATCTGATCGGCTGCGACCTCACCATCGGGGCCACCACCGCGCTCGACATCGCGCTGGAGGCGATCGATCGGCTCAAGGTGACGGCCTCGTCTCACCACCGCGCCTTCCTGGTCGAGGTGATGGGCCGCGACTGCGGCTACCTCGCGCTGATGGCGGGGCTCGCCGGCGGGGCAGAGGCGGTCTTGATCCCCGAGGTGCCCTGCACGGTCTCGTCAGTGGCCGCGGCGGTTCACCAGGCGTACCGGCGCGGCAAGTCGCACGCCCTCATCGTGGTGGCGGAGGGCGTGCCGGGGGGCGCCACCCAGCTCGCCGATCGCCTCACGGCGGTGCAGGACGAGGTGGGGTTCGACGTGCGGCTCACGCGCATCGGGCACGTGCAGCGCGGCGGCGCGCCCGGCGCGTTCGATCGCATCCTCGCCAGCCGCACGGGCGCCGGCGCGGTGGCCGCGCTCGCGGGGGGCCGGCACGGGGTGATGGTGGGCATCGACTGCGGCGTCATCACCGAGACGCCGCTCGCTTCGGTGACGGGCAAGCTCAAGCACGTCGACGCGGCGCTGCTCGATCTCTCCCGCGTGCTCTCGCGCTGAGCGTCACTTCTTCACCAGCTCGACGCGCCGGTTCTTCGAGCGCCCGTCCTCGGTGCGGTTGTCGGAGACCGGCTTCCCATCGCCCCACCCCTTCGTCTGCAGTCGCTTCCCCTCCACGCCCTTGCCCTCGAGGAACTTCTTCACGCTCTCCGCGCGCTTCTGCGAGAGCGCCTGGTTCGCCTTCGCGTTGCCGACGTTGTCGGTGTGGCCCTCGACCGAGAGCTTGAGGTCCTTGTTGGTCTGCAAGAGCGTCACGATCTCCGCCAGCAGCGGCTCCGACTCCGGCTTGATCGCGTCCTTGCCGGTGTCGAACAGAATTCCATACAGCGCGATGAAGCCGTCGCGGTTGAGCGCGTCCATCATCTCCGAGGCGCTCACCTCGACCTTCTGCTCCATCGCCGCCACCTCCACCACGTCGAGCTGGATGAGCGTCTGCGCGTTGTAGAGGGTGATCGCCATCCACCGCTGCGACTTGCCCAGCGGCATCGAGAGCGTGGCCTCGGTCGAGTCGGAGTTGTGCCAGACGACCTTGCCTCCCGACTTCTTGAAGGCGTTCTCGTAGTTGCGCACCACCTCCACGCAGCTGGGCGTCTTCGCGCCTTCCTTCTGCTGGTACTTGAGCTGCCAGAACCGCCCCTCCTTGGTGACGGTCTTCTCGTCGCCGACGCGGAACTCGACGGAGTTGAAGTCGTTCTGCTCCACGCTCTCCAGGTAGTAGCCGGGGAAGCGGGCGATCTGCGGGTGGTCCTTGCAGCCCTCACAGTCGTCCTGGGCGAAGGCGAACGAGGCGACCAACGACACGGCGACGAGGAGGGCGTGCTTCATGAATCGACCTCACTCCAGCGCCGCCCACCCCGAATTGACTGAAGTCACCTCGCGACTTCGAAGGTGTCCGAGAACTCCGGCTTCACCTCGCCGGTGCTCGGGTCCTTGAGCCAGGGCATCACGAACTTCCTCGGCACGCGAATGGTGGAGACCGGCCGCCAGGTGCGGAACACGAGGTCCCACAGCGGGGAGGTGACGCCGTGGTTGAAGCGCGCGTCGCTGTAGTGGTGCGCGAAGTGGTGCCGCCGCGCCCAGCGGCCGTAGGCGCCTCTGGCCGCGTGCGTGTGCTCGCGCCGGTGGAGCACCTCGTAGGTGGCGTAGAAGCCCATCAACCCGCCCAGGTACGCCAGCCCGACCTCGACCCCGAGCAGCCAGGTGGCGGGGAACGAGAGCACAGCGGTGAACGCCGCCGCCGCGAGCAGCTTCTTCCAGGTGGGCGCGAAGTAGTCGCCTTCGCTGTGGTGGCGCACGTGCTCGGTGGCGAAGGGGTTGGGGCGCAGCTTCGGCTCGTGACCGAGGAAGCGGTGAATGAAGTACTCGAGCAGCGACCAGGTGAGCGCGCCGAGGAAGAGGGCGAGGACGATCATGACGGGTCTCCGAGGGGGTGGTCTTTGAGGGCCGCGGCCTTCTCCAGCGCGGCGTCGACGGCGCGCGGCTTCGCGCCCCAGCCGATGAGCAGGGTGCGGGTGCCGCTGAGCACGAGGCGATCGAGCTCCAGCACGCCGGGGGCGTAGCGGGCCTGCTTGTGCAGCTGCAGCAGGCCCTGCAGGGTGGCGAACAGGCACAAGGTGCGCTCGGCCACGTCGCCGTCGTCGAGCTGTCCCGCCTCCACCGCGTCGCCCAGGGCCTGCGCGAGCAGCTCCAGCGTGCCGATGACGCGCTCGGTGACGGGCCCCGCGTCGGCCACGTCGGGCAGCAGCACCCGCGGCTCGGCCATCGTCATCGCCAGCAGCCCGAAGCTGTGGGGCCGGGCGCGGGCGAACTCGCGGTAGCCGTGCGCCATCGCCAGCACCCGGGTGAGCGGGAAGGAGCCCGCCGGGAGCGAGGCCTGGGCGCGGGCGAGGAAGCCCTGCACCTCCTCCAGCACCTGGGCCACCAGGGCGGAGAGCAGCGCGTCCTTCGAGCGGTAGTACCGGTAGAGCGCGCCGGGCGTGTAGTCGACCGCGTCGGCCAGCCGGGCCATCGAGAGCTCGGCCAGGCCGCCCCCGGCCACCAGGTCCATCGCCGCCTCGAGAATGCGGGCGACGTTGGCGTCGTGCCGGCGGGCGCGTGGAGTTCTGTGAACCATGTTCAAACCGTAAACGCCATTCACGGTTCATGTCAAGCGCGAGGGGCGCCTACAGTCGCCCGATGGTGCGCGATTCCCGCGGTGCTCGGCCAGTGCTGGTGCTCGGCGCGGTGGTGCTGGTGGTGACGCTCGGGCTCACGGTCACGATCGTCCCCCACGACATCTATCCGCTGATCAAGGTGTGTCTGGGGCTTGGCTTCGCGTTGCTGCTCGCGGGGCTGGTGCGCCTGCGTGCAGGTCGCGCCCTCGGGGGCGGGGAGGCGCGGGTCGCCAAAGCGACCACCTCGAACGCGGGCTCGTGGATCGCCCTGAGGCGTGCGTTCGGGTTCCTGGTCGACGCGGCGATCATCGGCGGGCTGGGCGTCGCCTTCGCGCAGGTCGGAGATCCCCGAACGGACTATTCACTCTGGAGCTCGAGCGATCCGGTGACGTACGCGACGCACCAGTTCGTGGGGCTGGAGGCGCTGAAGATCTTCTTCCCCTACGTGGTCGACGGGCACGTGGAGGAGCTGGCCGGCCTGGTGCTGGCGATGTTCGGCTTCTCGGTGTGGCTGGTGCCCGCCCTCTGGCTGGGGGCAACGCCCGGCATGCTCGTCTCGCAGCTGCGGTGGGTTCGCCGCTCCGATGGCGAGCGGGTCGGCGCGCTCCACGCGCTGGCGCGGGCGGTGCCGGTGATGGTGTTCAGCCCGGTCGTCTTCGCCTACTGCTTCTTCGGGCACGTGCGGTACCGGGGCGGAGGCTCGTTCTCGGCCTACCAGCTGCGCACGCACCTCACGGACTTCATCGGGCGGACTTTCACCATGCCCAGCTGAGCACGGGGCACGTGCTGCCCTGATTTCGTGGTCTCCTGCATCGCATGCGGAGACTCGTCGTCGCGTTCCTCGTCGCTGGGTGTGCAACCACGCCCGCCCCGTGGAAGGACCGCCCGGGCGGCCTGACTCGGGCGGACGTCATGGAGACCATCCTCCGCAGCAAGGAGGCGCTCAGCGAGTGCGCGGAGCGGCAGCACGCCGAGCGCCCCGGGACTTCCGGCAAGCTGCTCATGACCTGGACCATCCTCACCAGCGGAAAGACCTCGAACATCGTGGTCTCTTCTGCGGCGCTCGAGGGGACGCCGATCGCCACCTGCGTGAGCACGGTCCTCGAGTCGATGGAGTTCCCGAAGCACGAGCTGCAGGGGACGCCGATTACCTTCCCGTTCAAGTTCTGAGAGAGCTCCGTCCGCGGAGCAGGTCGGCTCTCACTTACGAAGGTGTTCGAGCGCCAGCCGGGCCCGGGGGCCCCACTCCGGGTACGAGGCGATCGCGGTGCCGATGAGCACGCCGAGCACCAGCGCCCTGCCCCACTTCGGCCGCCGCACCGCGGCCAGCTCCTTGGGCGACAGCTTGGAGAGCGCGGTGAGCTCGGTGTGGCTCAGCCGCGCCAGCGCCTCGCTCTCGCTGATGCGCTTTCGCCCGCGCAGGAAGGCCACCAGCACCGCGCTGGGAGATCGATCGAGCCGGTCGAGCAGGTCCTCGAACGCACGCCGCAGCGCGGTGGCGTCGCTGAAGCGCTTGCCCGGCTCCTTCGCCATCGCCTTCTCGATCACCTGCACCAGCGCCTTGGGCGCGCCCTTCGAGGCCTTCTGCAGCTTCTCGTAGTTCCCGGTGGTGACCTTGGCGAACACCTCGCCGGGGTTGCTGCCGGTGAAGGGCCGCTTGCCCGAGAGCGCCTCGTAGAGCATCACGCCCAGGGAGTAGATGTCGCTGCGGGCATCCACCGCGCCGCCCGTGACCTGCTCGGGAGACATGTACGAGGGCGTGCCCACCGCCATGCCGGTGCGGGTGAGGCGATCGAGGTCCTCCTGCTGGGCGATGCCGAAGTCCATCAGCTTCACCTCGCCCCAGGAGTTGATCATCACGTTGGCGGGCTTGAGGTCGCGGTGCACCACCCGGTGAAAGTGCGCGTGCTCGAGGGCGGACGCGAGCTGCAGCCCGATCACCGCCACCGCCTCCGCGGGCAGGGGGGCCTCTTTGATCAGCTCGCCTAAGGTGGGGCCGTCGACCAGCTCCATCACCATGTAGAGGCCGTCGTTCTTCTCGATCAGATCGTAGAGGGTGACGATGTGCTGGTGGCGGAAGCCGGCCAGCGCCATCGACTCCCGCTTGAAGCGCGAGAGCTGCTCGGCGCTCTTCGCCGCGTCGGGCGCGAGCTCCTTGATGGCGACCTCACGCTGCAGTCCCTCGTGCACGCCGCGGTACACCTGCGCCATGCCGCCTTTGCCCAGGGGCCCGAGAATGCGGCAGTCCCCCACTTTGCGAATCGCCATTGCGGCACACAACGTAGCGCCCTCACGCCTCCAGTGACATCGCGACGGCGAGCCGCTCGGTCGAACCCGGGGCGACGAGGTGCCGTGCGGGTTGCTGCCCCCGGGCGGTCCACGGCTCCACGCACACGAACGGCTGCCCGGGGAGCGTCCACAGCACCAGGGTCCCGAACTGCTCCGTCCAGGCGAGCTGGACGAGCTTGCCGTCGCCGCGGCTGAGCGCGGTGCCGCCGAACTCGAAGGGGCTGAAGTGCAGGTCGACCTCGCCCTGGGCGAAGTCCACCGAGCTCACCTCGCGCTCGGCCCCGCGGGTGTTGTCGAACGCCAGCCCGCTGGCCCCCTGCACCCGCACTGCTTCTTTGGCGCCCACGACGAAGTACGGGTGAATGCCGAAGTGCAGGGGCATCGGCTCCAGCCCGGGGTTGTGGAAGGCCCACTCCAGCATCAGCCGCTGGTCGAACAGGCTGACCGCGCAGGTGAGCTCGAACGCGTGCGGCCAGTCGGCGAGCGTCTGCGCGCTGGAGACGAGGCGCATCTCGAGCCGCGCGGTGGCGTCGTCGGCGACGGCCGAGGTCACCTCCCAGGGCAGCTTGCGCGCGAAGCCGTGTTGTCCGAGCGCGCTGCCGGGCGGCGGCTTGCCGGCGAAGGGGAAGAGCACCGGCACCCCGCCGCGGACGTTCTTGGAGGGATCGAGCAGGGTCGCCTCGTCCATGAAGAGCACGCTGACGCCCTCGACCACGAAGGCGGTGACGAGGCCGCCGCGGCTGGGCGCGACCTCCACGAAGGTGCGGCCTTCGGTGAGACGCCAGCGGGGCAGCGGACCTTCCAGACGTTCGATGGTGGGCACGGCCCGGCAGCCTATTCCGGGTCGGTCAGCACGTACTTCTCCACGTAGCGCGCCATCATCAGGCGGAACGAGTCGTCGAGCCTGAGCACGATCTGCGGATCGACGCGCGAGCCCAGCTCGTAGATGACGAAGGCCGGCGCCAGCCCGTCGATGATGATGTTGTGCAGCACCTCGAGCCGATCATCCGAGGGTCCCTGCCCCTTCGCCTTGCGCGTCTCGTACACGGTCATCAGCGAGCCCAGGCACTCCAGCTCCTCCAGGGTGGACCAGCCGTGGCGCGTGGAGCCGAGCATCTCCTGACGGTGCTGCTCGTCGACCATCCACAACGCCTTGCAGGCGGCCCAGGCGAGCCACTCCGGGCGCTCGGTGTCGGCGTAGATGGAGACGCCGTCGCCCTCCTTGCGTACGAACGCGCGCGGCACGAAGACCTCCGGCTCGGCGCGGCCCATGGTGCCTCGGGCGCGCTGCAGCGCCCCGATGAGGATGGCGTTGCGCGGCTTGAGCACGAGCGAGCGGCGCAGATCGGCCAGCATCGCCTCGTTCTCGAAGAGGTGGCGGTGCGCGGTGGCCCGGAAGAAGTAGAGCCGGTAGTCGTCGGGGTTGGCCGCGATGGCCTGGTCGTACTCGGCGATGGCCTCCCGGGCGCCCTCCCTGCCGAAGAGGTGCGTGTCACCCAGGTAGGCGTGCGCGATGTAGTAGTCGGGCGCGAGCGCGAGCGTGCGCCGGTACCAGATGGCGGCCTCCTCGTACCTCTGCTTCTGAAACGCGTCTTCGGCCTTCGTCATCGGGCCTTCGACTGCCTTGGGCCGCGGCCACGGCTCGAGCGTGATGAGGCCGTTCTGGTGAACGACCTTCGGGTACTCGATGGGGCGGACGACCTGCTTCCAGGTCTCGTCGGCGAGCCGGCCGCGCCCGACGTCCTGCAGGTTCTCGATGCCCGCGATGCTCAGCTCGACCGGGGCCTGCCGCAGCCGCCGCAGAATGTCGCCCGGGAGCATGAACGGCCTCCTGGTCAACTCCTTCCGGGGGGGAGGTGGTCCGTCCTCCGCCACCGCCACCGTCGCTCCCATCACCATCGCCACCGCCGCCGCCCACCCGAGGTGCTTCATGTGGGGAAAGCTAACGACGAGCGCGCGAGGTGCGGGGGCACCCTGAAATTGGCGGGCGCGCTCCCGACTCTCCCCCTGTCCGCTGAAGCAGGCTGGGGAAGACACGCTCGCAACCTCGGTCAGCTTTGAGGGGGCCGCACCACCAGGACAGGCCGGGTGGCGCCGCGCAGAATGGCTTCGGCCACCGACCCACGCACCGCCCGCATCACGCCCGACCGCCCGTGCGAGGCGATGATGATCGCGTCGACGCCGAGCTGCTCCGAGAGCGCGAGCAGGGCCTTGGCGGGGTCCGCCGAGCGCAGCACCTCGGTGCGGGTCACCACGCCGCGCTCGGTCGCGCCGCCGGGGGTGAGCACGCGCAGCCGCGCCGCCACCTCCGCCTCGACCCTGGGGCTCGCGTGCGGAGCAGGCAGGGCCGGCGCGTAGAGATCCGCCAGCTGGCCCGTCATGCCCTCGGTGGGCGTGACGTGCGCGAGGATCACCTCTCCCATCGGGCGGACCATCGTGTACGCCCAGGGGATCGCCGCGTTCCCCACCTCGGAGAAGTCGGTGGCGACCAGCACCCGCTCCAGCCGCGGGGTGGGCGCGAGCGTGCCGACGCCCTTGCCGTCGGGGGGAATGGTGGCGACGGCCATGCGCGCGAGGTGCAGGGTCGCCGAAGAGACGCTCCACATGCGGGAGAAGCCCACGTGCCGGTGGCTGCCGACGACGACCAGCTGGCAGCGCTCGGCCTCGGCGAGCTCGAGCAGGTGATCCGCGACGCGGCCCATGCCCAGCTTCGCCCGGTAGAACAGCTCGCCTTCGCCGGGGAGCGAAGGGACCATGCGCTTGAGGTCGCGCTCGATCAGCGTCTCCACGGCGGGGTCGGGGTCGGTGTACGAGTAGCGGCGGCCCGCGACGCCGTAGTGCTGGTGCGCGTCGCCGGCGTAATAGACCCGGCCCACCACCACATCGAGCGGGCCCGCGGCGCGCAGCTTCGAGAGCCACCGCAGCGCGCTCGCGCTCGCTTCGCCCTCTTCCAACGCGAGCAGCGCCCGGAAGGGGCGGCCCTCGGCCCACTCGCGGAAGCTGTCGCCCTCGCGCACCACCAGCACCGGAATGTCCGAGCCGCTGGCGAGGCGCTCGCTGGTGCCGCCCAGCTTCACCAGCGCTGTGGCGCCGTGGCCCGCCGAGCCCACGACGATCAGGTTGGCGTCGTGGGCCTTGGCGAACTCCCGGACCACCGGGGTGGCCCGGCCCTGCTTCACGGCGATCTTCACCGGCTTCTTCGCCAGGGGCTCGAGGCGGCTGGCGATGGAGGCGAGGCGCTCCTGCAGCATCGCCTGCACCTGCGTCTGCGAGGCGGGCGTCATCAGCTCCACCTCGGGCTCCTGCACGTGGAGGATCCAGAGAGGCTGGCCCAGCCGACCAGCGAGCGCCGCGGCCGCTTCTTCAGCGTGCCGCGCATAGGGGGAGAAGTCGGTCGCGCAGATGATGGACATACGCGCCCCCTCTTCATCAGGCGTGCCGCGAAAAATCAGGCAGCGCCCCGTGCGCAGAGCGCACGGATTGCGTGGAGGCGCATTATTTCCGGCGAAGTTTCAGTGCGACTCGACCCACTCCAGCACCCGCTCGGGCGCAATCGGCAGCCATTCATGCCCCGCGCCGTCGTCGATCACGAGGTCCGACTCGAACCCCTGCGCCACCAGCGCCTGCTGGTAGTTCTCCGCGGTGAACAGCGGCACGGTGAGATCCGCGCGCCCGTGGAGAAAGCGCGTGGGCGGGTGCTGCGCCGGCAAGGTGCTCGGCAAGATGCAGGCGAAGCCCGCGCAGGTGGCGTAGCTGCCCGCGTTGATGACGAGCGCCTTGAACACCCCCGGGTAGCTCACCGCCATGCGGCTGGTCATGTAGCCGCCGCTGGAGATGCCGGTGGCGTACACGCGGCTCAGGTCGATGGGGCCGAACGTTCCGGCTCGCATTCCCTCGAGCAGCGCGTCGATGAACGCCTTGTCGCTGGTGGTGTCCCAGGGCAGGCCCGAGTTCGTCTGCCACGCCAGTCCGCCGACGGCGGTCGGCGCGATCACCGTGAAGCCGTGCTCGAGCAGCAGCGCCTGCATGCGCGCCTGGTGGAAGCCGCCGAACAGCATGGTGGACGACACCTCGTTCCAGGTGGACGACGGCGCGAAGAAGCTGCCCTGGTAGACGACCACCGCGGGGAAGCCGGCGGCGGGCGCGACGCTCGAGGGGAACTGCCAGTACACGTCCCGCGAGAGGATCGGCGTGATGACGGGCGGGCAGTTCACCTTGCCGTCAGAGAAGGTGCAGCGCGGTGCTCCGGCGTCGACCTCGAGCACGCCCGCGTCGATCAGGCCGGCGTCAGCGCCTGCGTCGGACGAGGTCGTGATGCCCGCGTCGGGAGAATTGCCAGCATCGACGACGGCGACCACGGCGGGTGGTTGGGGGGCGCAGGCGGTGAGCAGGAGAAGAAGAAGGCACGCCCTCTCCCCGACCCTCGCCCCCGCTTCATGGTCGCTTCGCCTCGGGATGCGCTCGCCCAGCGTTCCGCTGGACCGGCTCCGCTCCGGGGAGAGAGGGAGACAGGTGGCGGTCTCTTCGCGGAGGAAAGGCACGGCGACCGCGTACCACGCCCCCACGATTGGCGCTGCGGGCTCCGCGACGACCTGCACCGCCTGAAGCGCCAATGGGCTGTTCGGCCGGGCGGCGTTTCGGTTCGCGAAAGTGGCGCGCGGTTATCCGTCTCCACGAGGGAAACCGGAGCGAAGCGAGGACCTGGGCAAGCCGAAGCGACCAGTGAAGAGGAGATCGCCATGAAACTCAAAGAACTGATGAAGAGTGACGCGCAGTGCATCTCACCTGATCAGCCCGCCCAGGCGGCGGCGCGCATGATGCGCGAGGGGAACATCGGCTTCCTGCCGGTGTGCGACGAGAGCGGCAAGGTGCTGGGCACCATCACCGACCGCGACATCACGTTGCGGGTGGTGGCCGAGGGCAAGTCGCCGAGCACCAGGGTCGAGCAGGTGATGACGCGAGAGATCGTCGCCGGCCGACCCGACGACGAGCTGAGCGTCGCGGAGGAGCAGATGGCCTCCCAGAGAAAGTCCCGCCTGATGGTCACCGACGATCAGAACAAGCTGCTGGGCGTGATCAGCCTGTCCGACCTCGCCAAGCGCGGCGACGAAGCGGTGAAGACGCTGCGCAGCATCGCCTCGCGCGAGGCCCGCGCCTCCTGAGGTGCAGCCATGAGCTCGCGAACATGTGAAGTCTGCGGCAACTCGTACGACAAGGCCTTCCAGGTCTCGATGCACGGCACCACGCACACCTTCGACAGCTTCGAGTGCGCGGCGGAGGCGTTGGCCCCCCGCTGCGGCCACTGCAACTGCCGCATCCTGGGCCACGGCATGGAGAAGGCCGGGAAGATGTACTGCTGCGCGCACTGCGCCATCGAGTCGGGAGTGACTGAGCTGCGCGACCGCGCCTGAGTGTGACAAAGAGCGGGCATGCGTCCCCTGCTGCTGCTCGCTCTCCTCTCAGGCTGTGGTCCGGAGCTCGATTCGGACCCGCGGTGGGCGACTCGACGTGAGCCGCTCACCGCGGTGACGAACTTCGGCAGCAACCCGGGCGGGTTGTCGCTCTTCATCTACGAGCCTGCCGCCCTGGGCAGCAACGTGCCGCTGGTGCTGGCGCTGCACGGCTGCGGGCAGACCGCCGACGCCTACACCGCGACCGGCTGGAACACGCTCGCGGACGAGCGACGCTTCCTGGTCGCCTATCCCCAGACCACCACCAACGGCGGCTGCTTCGACTGGTTCAGCGCCAACCAGCAGACGCGCACGGGGCCGCAGGTGAGCTCGCTGATGCAGATGGTGCAGCACCTGGTGGCGACGCGCGGAGTGGATCCTTCCCGCGTGTATGTGACCGGGCTGTCGGCGGGCGGCGCGATGACGGGCGTGTTGCTCGCGGTCGCGCCCGACGTGTTCTCGCGCGGCGCGGTGATGGCCGGGCTGCCCTTCGCCTGCGCCACCTCGCAGCTGCAGGGCTTCACCTGCATGAGCTCGCCACCAGACCAGACGCCGGCGCAGTGGGGAGCGCTGGTGCGCGCGGTGGCGGGCACCAACCCGGCGCCGCGCATCTCGCTGTGGCACGGCAGCGCCGACACCACCGTGCGGCCGGCCAACCTGCAGGAGCAGGTGGACCAGTGGACCAACGTGAACGCGATCGACGCGACCGCCGACGCCACCACCACTGTCGGCAGCGCCACGCACCAGGAGTTCAAGAACGCCGCGGGCGTCACGCTCGTCGAGTCGTGGAGCCTCTCGGGGATGAACCACGGCACGCCCATCGACACCGCGAGAGGGTGCGGAACCCCCGGCCCCTTCGTCCTCGACGTCGGCGTGTGCTCGAGCCGCTTCGCCGCGGACTTCTTCTCGCTCACGGCGCCGAGTGATGCGGGCGCGGGCGGCGGAGGTGGCGCTGCGACCGGCGGCGGTGGTGGCACAGCATCGGGCGGAGGAGGCGGCGCCGCGACGGGCGGCGGCGGTGGAACGGCAACAGGCGGTGGTGGCGCAGCGACGGGCGGTGGGGGCGCAGCGACGGGCGGCGGTGGCGCGGCGACGGGCGGCGGCGCTGGGACAGGTGGTGGTGCGACGGGTGGCGGTGGTGCGACTTCGCCGAGCGGCTGCGGCTGCAGCTCCGTCGAGCCTTCCGCGTTGCTGCTCGCGTTGCTGCTCTTCACGCGAAACAGACCCTTGGCGCGCTGAAGCGCGAGCTCAGGTGTTTGCCGGAGGCCGACTCAGGCATCTGCGCCGCCTGGCTCGGATCCCGTGCCCGATTTGCAGTCGAAGAGCGCGCCTTACGGTTGGGTTGCCCCCGAAAGGAGCAACTCATGAAGCGCTACCACACCGAAACCCGAGTCCAAGGCGGCTACTACCTCAACACCACCAGCTGGGAGATCAACGCCATCGACGGCGAGGCCGGCCAGCTGCCGGGTCCGAAGGGGACCACGGCCATCAGGCTGCCGACCTTGATGATGGTCATCGCCGCGCTGCTGCTGAGCTTCGTCTTCATCGTCTTCCTCCCGGCCGCCGGCTTCGTGCTCTTCGCGGGCGTGGTCGCAGCCTTCGTGATCAAAGAGGCGCGCCGCGCAGGTCTGGCGCTCGCACATCTCTTCGCGCCGCAGTGGCGACCCGGGGAGGCGTGGCTGACCCGCACCAACAAGACCCCGCCCACCGAGGAGAAACCCGAAGCCCTCGAAGAGGTGCGCAAAGAAGTCGAGGAGCGGCGCCCTGGCGAAGAGCCTCCGATCAAGCCCGCGTAAACGGCGCGCACGATGCATAGCCAGCGCTAATTCGGGATTCGCCACGCATTCGCT
>Ga0255338_1004608_pt1 | contig 13937 bp, 11 predicted proteins | sample MeOH1_35cm_T4_19_FD_203715 | JGI IMG/M metagenome (GOLD analysis project Ga0255338, IMG submission 203715) | Sandy soil microbial communities from University of British Columbia, Vancouver, Canada - MeOH1_35cm_T4_195 | ecosystem: Engineered > Artificial ecosystem > Sand microcosm > Unclassified ...
CGGTGACGATGCCGAAGGCGCACCAGCGCACCAGGCTGTCCACCGGCGTGCCCTCGACGAAGGGGCCGCTGCCCCGCGCCGTGCCCCAGATCGCCAGCACCGCCACCAGCAGGGTCACCAGGCTGGCGCCCCATTGCTCGAAGCGCAGGGCGGCCCAGATGACGAAGGGGAAGACCGCCAGCGAGCTGGCGTAAAAGCCCTGGGCGGCCGGCGCTGCGCTGCCGAAGATCAGTAGCCCGACCAGGGTCAGGGCGGCCAGCAGGGCCAGCAGTTCCAGCGCCTGGCGGAGCGTCGGCGCCTGCCGCGGCCCTCGCTGCAACAGCAGCAGGAGCAGGGGCGTGACCACCAGCACTCCCATCATGTCGCCCAGCCACCACTTCAGCCACACGGTGGCATAGCCGGCGCTGTCGACCGTGCCCAGCAGCGCCAGCGTGGCGACGCCCACGCTGGCGCTCAGCATGGTGCTCAGCAGGGCGGCGCAGCCGATCAGGGCCAGGGTGTTGCGCAGCGTGCCCAGGCTATTGTCGAAGCCCGCCACGCGCCCCAGCAGGGCGGCCGCGGCCAGCGCCTCCAGCGTGTTGCCCAGCGCGATGCACAGCGCCGCCTGGGGCGGGATGCCGGTCCAGGCATTCGCCAGGAAGGCGCCCAGGAACACCGCCAGGGCCATGCGCCGGCCGTACACCAGCAGGGCTGCCAGCGCGATGCCGCTGGGCGCCCAGACCAGGGTCACGGTGCCGCCGACCACCGCGACCATCAGCCCGCCGCGCGCCGCGGCGAGGTACAGCAGGGCGACGGCGAGCAGCAGCCAGGGCCGGGCAGCGGGCCGGAGCAGGGCGGGCTCGGCCATCGGGCTCAGAACAGGCTGGTCACGCGCACCGTCCCGTCCATCTGCTCGCTCTGCACCTTGGCCGAGCCCTGCCGCGCCAGCCGGATCATGTGCTGGTTGGTCGGCAGGATCTCGGCCACGAAGCCCAGCACCCCGGCGGCCTTGGCATGCGCCGCCAGCTGCTGCTGCAGCAGGGCGCCCAGGCCGGCGCCCTGCCAGTCGGGGTGGACGATGAAGGCGGTCTCGGCCAGGTTGGTGCTGGGGTCCAGCACATAGAGGGCGTGGGCAATGATCTGCGGATCCTCGCGCGTGCCGGTGACGGCCACCAGGGCCACCTCGGTCTCCCAGTTCACATTGCACAGGCGCTGCACGTCGGCGATCGACAGGCCGCGGATCTTGCGGAAGAAGCGGGTGTAGACATCGCGCTCGGGCATGCGGTGGAAGAGCTCGCGGATGGCGTCGCCGTCGCTGGCGCCGGCCGGGCGCAGCAGGACCTGGCGCTTGTCCTTCAGCACCACCTGCTGCTCCTCCTCCACCGCGTAGGCGTGCAGATTGCGCAGCTGCTGCTCGGCCGGCAGATAGCCCAGGGCCTTGGCCTGCTCCAGCAGGGCGGGGCGATGCTCGGGGTGGGCGATCTGTATCAGGGCGATGGCGCGCTCGCGGATGGACTTGCCGAACAGGTAGGCGATGCCGTATTCGGTGATCACGTAATGCACCTCGCTGCGCGCGATCGCCACGCCCTCGCCGGCCTGCAGCATGCCGCGGATGCGCGAGCGGCCCGGCGCCTGGCCGTCCGCCTCGTCGGTCGAGGCCAGGCAGATGATGGCCTTGCCGCCGGGCGAGCGCGAGGCGCCCTGCAGGAACTCGGCCTGGGCCGCCAGGCCGCCATAGAAGTCACCGCCGAACTGGTCGGCGCAGACCTGCCCGGTCAGGTCGACCGCGAAGGCCTGGGTCACCGACACCATCTTGTGCTGCTGGGCCACGGTCCAGGCATCGCAGACCGCCTCGATGGGCTGGAAGCTGAACAGCGGGTTGCGGTCGATCAGCTCGTACAGGCGCTGCGAGCCCATGGCGAAGCTGGTGACGATCTTGCCCGCCTGGTTGCTCTTGCGCTTGCCGGTCAGGATGCCGCGCTCCAGCAGCGGGATGATGGCGTCGGTGACGACGTCCGAGTGGATGCCCAGGTCCTGCCGGTCGGTCAGGTACTTCAGGGCCTCGTTGCTGAAGCGGCCCAGGCCGATCTGCAGGGTCGAGCCATCCTCGATGATGCTGCCGATGTAGCGTGCGATGCTCTCGACCACCGGGCCGGGCTGGGTGGGGTGCAGGTACTCGATCACCGGCGTGTCCACCGGCACCAGATGGTCGATCTCGCCCACATGCAGCATCGAGTCGCCCATGCTGCGCGGCATCAGCGGATTGACCTCGGCGATCACCAGGCGCGCCCGCGCCACCGCGGCCGGGATCACGTCGACCGACAGGCCCAGGCTGACGTAGCCGAACTCGTCGGGCATCGAGACCTGGATCAGGGCCACGTCGACCGGGATGCGGCCGATGGCCATCAGCTGCGGCACGCGCGCCAGCGAGATCGGCACATAGTCGGCCAGGCCCTGCCGCACCGCGGCGCGCATGTCCTGGCCGACGAAGAAGCTGCGGTGGCGGAACTGCGTCTGTGGCTGGCCCGCAGCATCGTGGCGCAGGGCCTGGTCGGTCAGGAAGTGCAGCAGCTCCACATCGGCCGGCGAGGGCCGCAGCGCCTCCAGCGCGGCCACCAGGCTGCGCGGCGTGGCGCAGGCGCTGCCGACGAAGACATGCTCGCCGGCACGGATCTGGGCCACCGCCTGGGCGGCCGTGCAGATCTTCCCGGCACAGGCCAGCAGGCGCGGATCGATGGCGTCGCCATCGTCCGCCTCGGCCGACGCGGCCGGCTTGCGGGCCGCCCAGAGGCCCGCGAGCCGGTTCAGCAAGGTGGTGGCATTGCCCATGGTGGCCTCCTCTGTGGCCCGGGCAATGTAACCGAGGGGCCGAACCCGGCGTATTAGCGCAAGACCGGAGAGCGGTGGAGCGTCCGGCCATCACTGCCGGTTATCGAGACCGGTGCAGTCGGCATGAGCGCCAGGGCCGGGCCGGGCGCCGGCCCGGAATAATGGGCGACCTCACTCTCCCGGACCCGCGATGGTGCTCAACTACATCTGGATCGGCTTCTTCCTGCTCGGCTTCGGCGTCGCGCTGGTGCGCCTGCTGCAGGGCGATCTGCTGATCTTTTCGCAAATGCTGACCGGCATCTTCGACACCGCCAAGACCGGCTTCGACATCTCGCTGGGCCTGGTGGGCGTGATGAGCCTGTGGCTCGGCATCATGAAGATCGGCGAGCAGGCCGGCGTGATCCAGATCTTCGCGCGCCTGATGGCGCCCTTCTTCGCGCGCGTCTTCCCCGAGGTGCCCAAGGGCCACCCGGCCGGCGGCTCGATGGTGATGAACTTCTCGGCCAATATGCTGGGCCTGGACAACGCCGCGACGCCGCTGGGCCTGAAGGCGATGCGCGAGCTGCAGGAGCTGAACCCGCAGAAGGACACCGCCAGCAACGCGATGGTCATGTTCCTGGTGCTGAACACGGCCGGCATCACCCTGATCCCGACCTCGGTGATCGCGATCCGCCAGGCGATCGCGGTGGACCAGGGCCTGGTCGGCTTCAATGCCGCCGACATCTTCCTGCCCACCCTGGTCGGCACCTTCATCTCCTTCGTGGCCGGCCTGGTGGCGGTCGCGATCTACCAGCGCATCAACCTGTTCAGCGCGCCGGTGCTGGCCTTCTTCGGCGGCTTCATCGCCATCATGGCGGCGGTGTTCGGCTGGCTGCACCAGTACCCGCCGGACGTGATGGCGCGCTACATCGGCCTGCTGGGCAGCCTGGTGATCATGAGCATCATCGTGCTCTTCATCGCGGTCGGCGCCTGGCGGCGCATCAATGTCTACGAGAGCTTCGTCGAGGGCGCCAAGGAGGGCTTCGGCGTCGCGGTGGGCATCATCCCCTACCTGGTGGCGATCCTGGTGGCGATCTCGGTGTTCCGCAGCACCGGCTGCATGGACTATGTGGTGGGTGGCATCGCCTGGGCCGTCGCGGCCATCGGCCTGCCGACCGACTTCGTGCCGGCCCTGCCGGTGGGCCTGATGAAGACCCTGTCGGGCAGCGGCGCGCGCGGCCTGATGGTGGACGTGATGAAGACCTACGGCGTCGACAGCTTCCAGGGCAAGCTGGCCGCCATCATCCAGGGCTCGACCGAGACCACCTTCTACGTGCTGGCCGTCTACTTCGGCAGCGTCAACATCAAGAAGACCCGCTATGCGCTGACCTGCGGCCTGATCGCCGACATCGTCGGCCTTGTCGGCGCCATCCTGGTCGGCTACTGGTTCTTCAAATAGGGCGCTGTGCTAGGCTGACCCCTGCGGAAGGGAAGGGCGCGGGGTCAGGTCATGAGCATGAGGGTTGGGCTGCTGGCGGCATTGCTGTTGTCGCCGGTGGTGCGGGCGGAGGCGGACGAGGTGCGCATGGCTTTCGGCGAGCGCATCCCGCCCTACTGCTTCCCCCAGACCGATTCGGGCATCGAGCTGGAGGTCATCGGCGCGGCCCTGGCCTATAAGGGTCACAAGCTCAAGCCCAGCTACTACCCCTTCGCGCGCGTGCCCGAGGCCTTCAAGGCCGGCTGGGTCGATGCCACGATGACCGACCTGGGCAAGGATCTGCAGGCCTATGGTGGCTTCTATGGCGATCCGGCGGTGCTCTACGACAACGTCTTCATCACGCTGCAAAGCCGCGGCCTGGCGATACGCAGCCCGGCGGATCTGCGCGGCCTGCATGTGGTGGCGTTCGCGGGCGCGGCGCGCCGCTACCCGGAGTGGCTGAATGCTCTGCAGGACAGCGGTCGCTATCACGAGATCAACGACCAGTCCGCCCAGGTCAAGACCCTGATGCTGGGCCGCTACGACGTGGTGCTGAGCGACCGCAGCATCTTCCGCTACTTCGCGCTGCAGCTGAGCCGCGAAGGGCTGGCCCTGCAGCCGGTGCAGGAGCATGCCTTCGCGACGCCCAAGCCCCAGGACTATCGCCCGGTCTTCCGCAGCCGCCAGGTGCGCGACGATTTCAACCAGGGCCTGAAGCAGCTCAGGCAGTCCGGCCGCTACCAGGCCATCTACGACAAGTACCTGCGCGACTGAGCGTGCGCGCGAGCGTGCCTCAGGCGGCGCTGCCGCGCACCAGCAGCACCGGCACCGGCGCGTGGCGCGCGACCTGCTCGGCATCGCTGCCCAGCAGCGCGCGCCCCAGACCGCGCCGGCCATGGGTGCCCAGCACGATCAGCTCGGCGCCCCAGGCCTGGGCCTGCTCGATCACGGCATCGCTGACGCGCGAGGCGAAGCGCTCGTACAGGCTGGTCTCGGCCTGCAGGCCCGCCGCCTCGACGCTGGCCTTGGCCTGGGCGAGGATCTGCTCGCCGCCCTGGTGCAGCAGGTCGAAGACCTCGGGCGTCAGTCCGACGCCGGCATTCGAGTACATGGCAAAGGACTGCAGGTCCACCACGTGCAGCAGCTTCAGCTGGCCGCCACTGAGCTTGGCCAGCTTGATGGCCTCGGCCAGGCCGGCATTGGAGGTGGCGCTGCCGTCGACGGGAACGAGAATCTTGGCGTACATGCTGGAACCCTGAAGCGTTGATGGGCCCATGCTGGCGCAGAAGCGGACCCGCTGGCTTGACCTCGATCAAGCCAGCGGGTCCGCGGGGCGGCTCAGAAGTCCTTAAGCCCGGCGGGGCAAGATGGCGCGATCTGATTTGGCAACGGGGAAGCAAGAAGATGACCGGATCCCGACCTACCCAGCGCTACGGCGCGCTCTCCATCGGGCTGCACTGGCTGATGCTGCTGCTGATCGTGGCGGTCTATGCCTGCATGGAATTGCGCGGCCTCGCCCCCAGGGGCAGCGCGCTGCGCGCCAGCCTCAAGCAATGGCATTTCATGCTGGGGTTGAGCGTGCTGCTGCTGGTCGCGCTGCGCCTGGCGGCGCGGCTGCTGGGGGGCACCCCGCCCATCAGCCCCGCGCCGCCGCCGTGGCAGGAGCGCCTGTCCCGGCTGATGCATCTGGTGCTGTACGCGCTGATGGTCGGCATGCCCGTGGCGGGCTGGCTGGCGCTGAGCGCGGCCGGCAAGCCGATTCCCTTCTTCTTCGGGCTGCAGCTGCCGGCCCTCATCGCCGAGAACCAGGATCTGGCGGAGACCATCGAGGAACTGCACGAGGCGGGCGCCTCGCTGGGCTATTTCCTGATCGGCGCCCACGCGGCGGCGGCCCTGTTCCACCATTACGTGATGGGCGACAACACGCTGCGGCGCATGCTGCCGGCGCGGCGCTGAGGCGGGCGGCCCACCCCGGGCAAGACCTGGCCCCCGGCCCGATCCCCGGGCCGGCCCCTCAGGCCTGCGCCGTCAGGCGGGCGCGCCACTGCTCGGCCAGCAGCAGCGGCCTGGCGTTGCCGGTGGCCTGCTGCAGCGCGCGGGCGGCCGCGAGGGCGGCATCGGCATGGCCGGCGGCGTCCGGCCCGGCGTTGCTGGCGGCCAGCGCGGCGCCGAACTGGCGCGCCAATTCCTGCTGGGCCTCGGCATGGCCGGCCAGCACCGCGCCGGCCCAGCCGGCGGCGGCACCCAGCGGCATCGCCAGGGCGCTGCCGCGCTCTGCCTGGCCCAGGGCGGCGGCCTCGAGCTCGCAGGTGCGGGTGATGGCGTCGGCCACCTGCTGCAGCACGCGCATGTCGCTGCAATGCAGCAGCAGCTTGAAGGAGCCGCTGGTCAGGTAGTCGCCGGCCAGCACATTGCCGGCCGTGCCCAGCAGGGCGCTGCCGGCCTCGGGATCGTCCACCCGCGCATGCAGGCGCTGCAGGCCGATGTGCACCAGATCCAGCGCGGCGCCCACATGCAGACAGGCCTCGCCCTCGTCGAAGCTGCAGGCGATCAGCGCATGCAGCGGCTCATGCTGAGCCGACAACAGCGCCCCCAGCGCCAGCTGCACCGGCATGGCCTGGCAGGGGAGGGAGGCGAGCACGGCGGCGCGCAGGCGGGGGTGGATGGAATCCGGAAAGCTCATGCGCCCATTGTCCTTGAACCCGGCGTGGGTGGCGCGCCCGCCGCGGCGATGTTCGCGCTCGCCGCGCCGGCGGCATTCGCCTCCGGCCAGATCAGCAGATCGCAGCGCGCGCGTCCGAGCAGGCGGGCGGCGGTACTGCCCAGCAGCAGCTCGGCCCAGGCGGCCCGGCGCGGCTTGCCGACGACGATCAGCTCCGCGCCGCCGTATTCCTGCTGCACCAGGGCCTGGCAGGCCGGGTCGCCGCGGCCCAGGGTGTACATCAGGCGGTTGCGGCGCGCGCCCAGCGAGTCGCTGAGCTGCAGCAGGTGCTGCCGCGCATGGCGGTACAGCGCTTCCCGATAGGCCAGCACGCTGCGGTAGGAGGCTTCGGCGGCGCGCAGCCGGGCCTCGTCGCGGGTGCCGATCGCGTGGAACAGTTCCAGCTGCGCCTCCGGCGCCAGCGCGGCGGCGGCCTCGACCAGGCGCAGCGCGGCGGCCGGCGGCGCCAGGTTCACGGTCACCAGCAGCCGGTGGTAGGCCTGCTCGGCGGGCTGCCGCACCACCAGCAAGGGGCAGGGCTGGCGGCGCAGCAGGCGCCGCGGCAGCGGGCCGCCGAGCAGCCAGTCGCGCGGCCCGGCCGCCGGCCAGCCCAGCACCAGCAGGTCGGCGCGCGCCGCCGCGGCCTCGCGCAGCCGGGCCTCGCCGTCCAGCGCGCCCAGGCAGCGCACGCGCAGCCGGTGCCGGCGCGCCAGCATCGCGGCGCAGCGCTGCAGGCGCTCGGCGCTGTCCGGTGGACCGGTGCCGCTGAGCTGGGCCAGCTCCAGCACGGCATCGTGGCGGCGCGCCAGCAGCACGGCGCGGTTCAGGGCCTGTTCGGCCGACTGGGAGAAATCGCTCAGGGTCAGGATGGTTTTCATGGGCTCATCGCCATCGGTTTGCTGCCGCGCAGGGCGGCGCGCCACCCGCGCCGGCAGCACGCCGGGGGTGGTCGGAAGACGGTGCAAAAGGCGGGGTCGGGTCTTGCCCCCGCGGGCGGCCAGCTAGCGCGTGAGGTCGCCGCTGGCCTCGGGTTGGTAGAGCAGGGCATTGATGCGCAGCAGCGCGCCGGCGCCGCCGCCCGGCGCCTGCCAGGCGGCCTGGGCGCCGACCGGGCGGCCCAGCAGGCTCAGGCCCACCGGCGAGAGCACCGAGATGCGGCCCGCGTCGGCGCTGGCTTCGGCCGGATAGCACAGGGTCAGCCGGCGCTGCCGGCCCGAGGCCAGGTCGACGACCTCGACCTCGGAGTTCATCGACACGACATCGGCCGGCAGGCTCGCCGAAGGCAGCAGCTCGGCGCCGTCGAGCAGGCGCTGCAACGGCTCATGTGCGCGCGCCAACCGGCTCAGGCGCTGGTGGTCGAGTTCGGTCAGCAGGCATTCGCCCGCGGGGGAGATGGATGACGAAGGCATCGCGGCATTCCTCGCAAAACTCGTGAGAGTGGGCGCGGGCCGGCCTCGGCTGGGCGGAGGCGGCGACGCACCATCGCGCTGGCTCTGGGTGGGCCCGGCGATCGAGGGGTAGCGCTGTGGATGGGGGTGGGGGAGGGATCGCCGGGCTCAGGAATCTGCGGCCGGGCGCTGCAAGGCCGCCGCGGCGCTGGGGCGCGTCGCGGACAGGGTCGGGAAGAAGACCGGGGCTTGCATGGGCCGCATTGTGCCTCAGCGCCGCCCGAACATCATCTGCCGCGCCAGCGCGCGCTTGAGCGGCGGCAGGGCCTGCAGCGCCGCCAGCCCCAGGCCGCGCGCCAGCGGCAGGCCGGGCCAGCGCCAGGCGAAGCTGCGCGCCAGGAAGTCGGTGGTGGCGATCATGCTCCAGCGGTCCGGCGCGCGCTGCCATTCGACCTGGCGCAGCCGCGCATCGAGGTCGCCGCCGCGCTTGAGCGCGTCGACCAGGGCATAGGCGTCGCGCAGGCCCAGGTTCAGGCCCTGGCCGGCCACCGGGTGCAGGGTCTGGGCGGCGTTGCCGATGCGCACCGTGCGGCCGTCCACCAGGCTGCGCTCGGCGTTCAGGCCCAGGGCGAAGCACTTCAGCGGGCCGATGGCCTGCAGCCGGCCGACGCGCGCGGGCAGCAGGCTCTGGATCACGGCCAGGCGCTGGGCGTCGCTCAGGGCGGCGATCTCGTCCTCCTCCTGGGGCATGCACCAGACCAGGGCCGCGCGGCGCTGGCCGTCCTGGGGCGGCAGCGGCAGCAGGGCCAGCGGGCCGTTGCGGGTGAAGCGCTCGTAGGCCAGGCCTGTGGGGCTGTCGGGCGCCAGCGTGACGGTGCCGACCCAGGCGTTCTGGCGGTAGTCGTGGGTCAGGGCCTTGCGCGCCTGCTCGGCGAACACGCCGCCCTCGGCCACCACGGCCAGATCGAAGGGCTCGGCGATGCCGGCGTCCACCTCCACGCCCTGCGCCAGCCGCTTGAGCCCCGCCACCGGCGTGCCGAAGCGGCTGCGCAGGCGAGCCGGATCGCGCGCGCAGGCCGCCTCCCAGGCCGCCTGCAGCGGCGCCACCAGCTGCCCGTAGCTGAGCACCGCGCCGAGCTGGGCCACGCCCTGCTCGGCGGCGCTGATGCTGACCATGGGCTCGCCGGCCGGGCCGAACAAGGGGTGGTTCAGGGTCGGCGGGGCCTGGCTGACATGGACCTCGGCGATCGGCTGCGCGGCCTGGGCGTTCCAGGCCGCCAGGCGCTGCAGCAGCTGCACGCTGCCCAGGCTCAGGGCCAGGGTGCGCGGATCGCCGGACACATCGCGCTCCAGCGGGCGCGCGTCGAACAGGCTGATCTGGGCGCCGGGCAGGGCGCGCGCCGCCAGCAGGGCCAGGGTCAGGCCGGCCGGGCCGGCACCGACCACGGCCAGGCGCAGGGCGCCGGGAGAGGCATCGGAGGACATGGCCGGCACTATAGCGGCCGGCCCGCGCCCGGTCAGGCCGCCACGAGCTTGCGCTGGCCCGCGCCCGGCAGCACCTTCATGCTCTTGGCCACGCTGGCCGTGAAATTGCGGCTCGCGATGGTGTCGACGAAGACCCAGTCGCTGCGGCATTCGGCGGCGGTGGCGCTCAGCACCAGGTAGCCGCGGCGGGCGGTGTCGCAATATTGCAGCGGGCCGATCAGCTGGGTCAGCGCGGCGGCCAGGGTCTGCGGGTTCTCCTTGGGCAGGTAGTCCTCGAAGCCCGGCGAGGTGACCGAAGAGGTGGCGAACTCGACGCCGACCTGGCGGCCCGCCTGGTCCTGCAGGTCGTTGGCCCAGGCGTTGTGGGTATCGCCGGCCAGCACGACCAGGTTCTTGTCGAGCTGGCGCGCCGTCGCCAGCAGGGTCTCGCGGGCGACGGCGTAGCCGTCCCAGGCGTCCAGGTTGTAGGGGATGGCCGGCTGGGCCAGGATGGCCTGCTCCTGGGCCGTCAGGCTGGCCGGGTTGCTCTGGGCCTTGGCGACGATGGCGGCATAGGCCGAGACGCTGACACCCGAGCCCGGCTGGGTGGCCTCGAACAGGATGGGGGCCGGGATGTTCATGCGGCCCATCAGCACCTGCTGGCCCAGCACCTGCCAAGTGGCGTTGGAGCCGGCCAGCTGCTGCTGCAGCCACTGCTGCTGGGTCGCGCCCAGCAGCTGGCGTTCGGGCCTGGCCATGTCGGCGGCGAAGGCGCTGGCGTTGAAGCCGGCGGCGCCCAGGTAGTCGGCATAGTCGAGCTGCTTGTCGCGGGCGATCACGCGGGTGTCCAGCATGTGCAGGGCCAGCAGATTGCCGAAGGCGAAGCTGCGGTAGATGAGCTGGGCGTCGGCGCCGCTGCCGGAACTGCGGATGGGCATCCACTCGTGGAAGGCCTGGATCGCGGCGGCCTTGCGCGCGGCGAAGTCGCCCTCGGTGGCGGGGCTGTGGTTCTCGGCGCCGCTCTTCCAGGTGTCGTTGGCGATCTCGTGGTCGTCCCAGACCGCGATCATCGGCACGGTGGCGTGCAGCCGCTGCAGGTCGGCGTCGCTGCGGTACTGGGCGTAGCGGCGCCGGTAGTCGGCCAGCACCAGAATCTCCTTGGCCGGGTCGACCACGCGTCCCAGGGCCTGCGCATTGGCGCTGGCATAGCCGCCCGGGCCGTATTCATAGATGTAGTCGCCCAGGTGCAGGGCCGCGTCGATGTTCTCGGCCTCGGCGCGGCGCGCCGCGTCGGCATAGACGTTGAAGTAGCCGGCTGGATAGTTGGAGCAGGACAGCACGGCCAGCTTGACCTGGCTGACATTGGCGCCCGGCAGGGTCTTGGTGCGGCCCACCGGCGAGCGCTGCGACCAGGCCAGGAAGCGGTACCAGTAGCGCTGGCCGGGCTGCAGGCCGGCGGCATCGACCTTGGCGCAGAAGTCGGCGGCCGCGCTGGCGCGCGCCTCGCCGCTGGCGACGATGCTCTTGAAGTCGGCGTCGCCGGCCACTTCCCAGCGCAGCGGGATGTCGCGCTGGTCGGTGGCGTCGGCCGCCGTCACGCGGGTCCAGAGGATGACGCGGTCGGCCAGCGGGTCGCCGCTGGCCACGCCGTGCGCGAACTGCACCGGCCAGCCCTCGTCATCGCCGCCGCCGCAGCCGGACAGGCCTACCAGGGCGCCCGCCGCCAGGGCCATGGAGCCGCGCACGAAGTCGCGCCGGCTGGGTTCGCGGGTCTGGAGCAGGTTCAGCAGCTGGGTCATGGCGGGGCCTCGGGTGCAAAAGCGCGCATTGTTGGCAGGCCCCGTGACAGGGCCAAGACAGCGCTGCGGCTGCAAGGCCGGCCGGGCTGCGCTACGCTCGCGCCTCTTTGGAGGAGTGCCACCTATGCAATACCGTCGTCTGGGCCGCAGCGGCCTGCAAGTCTCCGAGCTCTCGCTGGGCTCCTGGGTCACCTATCACAACCAGGTCGATACCAAGGCCGCCACCGAGATGCTGGCCGCCGCCTTCGATGCCGGCATCAATTTCTTCGACAACGCCGAGGTCTATGCCCTGGGCGAGAGCGAGGTGGTGATGGGCCAGGCCTTCAAGCAGCTGGGCTGGGCGCGGCACCGCTATGTGGTCTCGACCAAGTTCTTCTGGGGCATCGACCGCGAGGGCGTGACCACCAATTTCAAGGACACGCTGAACCGCAAGTACCTGATGCAGGCCATCGACGGCTCGCTCAAGCGCCTGCAGCTGGACTTCGTCGACCTGATCTACTGCCACCGCCCCGACCCGCACACGCCGATCGAGGAGACGGTCTGGGCCATGAGCGACATCATCCGCCAGGGCAAGGCCCTGTACTGGGGCACCAGCGAATGGAGCGCGGCCGACATCCGCGCCGCCTGGGAGATCGCCGAGCGCCACCATCTGCACAAGCCGGTGATGGAGCAGCCGCAGTACCACCTGTTCCACCGCAGCCGCGTCGAGCAGGAATATGCGCGGCTCTACGAGGACCTCGGCCTGGGCCTGACCACCTGGAGCCCGCTGGCCTCCGGCCTGCTGACCGGCAAGTACCGCAACGGCATCCCCGCCGGCAGCCGCGGCGCGCTGGAGAGCATGTCCTGGATGCGCGAGCAGCTGCAGGACGCGGCCAGGAACAAGGCCGTCGGCGAGCTGGAAGGCATCGCCGCCGAGCTGGGCGGCAACGTCGCCCAGCTGGCCATCGCCTGGGCCAACCGCAATCCGCGCGTCTCCACCGTGATCCTGGGCGCCAGCAAGCTCGCGCAGCTGCAGGACAACCTGGGCGCGCTGGCGCTGACGCCCAAGCTGACGCCCGAGGTGCTGGAGCGCATCGACGCGATCGCCAAGCCCCTGGCCAGGTAACAAGCGCTTACCCCGCGGCGCGACGGCCGGCCAACAATGGTGATTCCGCAAATATGGATCGGGAGACGACCATGAAGAAGTTGGGACTGGCCTTGTTGACCGCGGCGAGCGCCGCCCTGGTGGCCTGCGGCGGCGGGGGCGGCGATGCCGGCGCGCCGGTGTCGCAGAACGGCACCTTGCGGGCGGCGCTGACCGATGCGCCCTCCTGCGGCTACGACGCCGTCTTCGTGACGGTGCAGAAGCTGCGGGTGCACAGCAGCGCCACGGCCAGCGACAGCGATGGCGGCTGGTCGGAGCTGATCCTCAGCCCGGCGCGGCGCGTCGACCTGCTGACCCTCAGCAACGGCGTGCTGGAGGAACTGGGCCAGCTGCCGCTGCCGGCCGGCCATTACAGCCAGCTGCGCCTGGTGCTGGCCGCCAACGACGCGACGACGCCGCTGGCCAATGCGGTGACGCCCAGCGGCGGCGCCGCGGTCGCGCTGGACACGCCCAGCGGCGTGCAGACGGGCATCAAGCTGAATGCCGACGTCGAGGTGCAGACCGGCAAGGTGGCCGACGTCGTGCTGGACTTCGATGCCTGCAAGTCGGTGGTCAAGCGCGGTGCTTCGGGGCGCTACAACCTGCAACCGGTGGTGACCGTGCTGCCGCGCCTGTCGGACGCCGGCGCGCGGGTGGTCGGCTATGTGAATGCCGAGCTGGCCAACAACGCCACGCGCGTCTCGGTGCAGCAGGGCGGCGTGGCGATCAAGAGCACCTGGCCGGACAGCAACGGCCGCTTCGTGCTCTACCCCCTGCCGGCCGGCACCTATGACCTGGTGCTGAGCGCCTCCGGCCATGCCAGCGCGGTGATGACGGGCGTGCCCGTCACGGCCGCCACGCCCACCGAGGTCAACAGCGTCGGCCTGCCCATCGTCCTGCCGCCCTCGGCCGAGCGCGAGGTCACCGGCACCCTGAGCCCGGCCAGCGCCAGCCTGCGCGCCCTGCAGCTGCTGGGCGGCACGACCATCGAGGTGGCCTGGGCCCAGGTGCTGGCCGATACCGGCGCCTTCAGCCTGCGCCTGCCGCTGGCGGCGCCGCTGAAGGGGAGCTACGTGCCCAGCCCGGTGACGCTGAACTTCCAGGCCGATGCCAGCGCCACCGCCAAGTACCGGCTGGAGGCCATCTCCGGCGACCAGAAGAAGACCCAGGACCTGGACGTCAGCAGCGCGGTGCCGCC